>VAOY01018029.1_pt1 | contig 15843 bp, 11 predicted proteins | sample 3393881 | NCBI WGS metagenome assembly VAOY01 (sample SAMN08290430, study PRJNA428436) | hydrothermal vent metagenome | isolation source: Deep-sea hydrothermal vent chimney | place: Indian Ocean: Southwest Indian Ridge
ACGTAGCCACTGTGCTACGTTGAGGACATCCGGCGAAAACCAACGCCGTCGGCCGGATGCCAGCGCAGACCGCAGCCGGTGGCTTACTCCGACAGGCTCCTTGTGCACTGTAACCGGTTCCCCGGAGTTATGGAAGAGTTACAGGATAACCGCTTCCCGAGCTGACAGATCTCCAGTTTCGGAAGTAGCCGGCCAGTTTCAAAAGCAGGGAGGGGCTGGTACGAACCGCTCCACTCACCGCCGCATACATTGTACGTTTCTTTTCCGGAAGCAGTGACAGCTCTCCGGCCAGTTTGTTGAATTGCTCGTCTTTCATGTTCAGAACCACTTCGGCGAGTCTGAGATGATTCTCCTGCAGATCGCCCAGGGTACGCTTCCACATGGTATCGTATCTCTTCAGGGCCCTGGCAGATGTGTCGCCGGCAGCGATCTGTTCTGCAAGGATACCCCCACCCATCCACCCTGCACGCATGCCGCTCGAGATCCCGGCTCCACTGAGCGGATTTATCTGATGCGCGGCATCGCCGACAAGGATCACGCCATCACTGCTTATCGAATATAGTGTTTTGCCGACTATGACACCGCCTGCAACCGCCCTCAGACACCTGGCGCCGGGGAATCTGTCTTCAACCCACCGATCCAGATAATCTCTGGCGGTGATCTTCTCGGGAGCAACATGGCGGATAACACCGAGACCCACATTTGCCTTGCCTTCACCCTTCGGAAATATCCACGAATAACCTCCTGGAGATATCTTCGAACCGAAAACCATCTCAATCACATTCTGCTCGATATCCAGATCTGCCAGGGTATACTGGAAACACGATTCCATCCTGCGAACCGGTGTGTGGCTGGCCAGACCGGCCCATCGACCCACTATCGATTCGATTCCGTCGGCTGCAACGATCCCGCGTGCCGGAATTACAACATCAGAGCCGGCTGTGTTGACTGTCAGTTCCCACATCTCATTCGAGCGTTTCATGCCCAGAGCGGGTGATCCTGTAAGGATTTCAGCCCCGGCCGATTCCGCCTTCTCCGCAAGGGCTTTGTCGAACACCCGGCGGTCGAGGATGTACCCGTCCAGCTCGTGGGCGAGTACAACAGAGGTGCCTTCAGGACTGGTCAGACGGACCCTGTTGATCGATGCACTGATGCATCGGGGATCGGGATCACCCAGGAAGGCGTGTACACCACGTTGAGAAATTCCTTCGGCACATCGAACCGGAAACCCTATTTCTGACTCCTTCTCAATCAGCAGAACGGACAGCCCTTCTAAGGCGGCTCTCCATGCGGCGCATGAACCGGCAGGTCCCGCACCCACAACGATGATATCGTAGCTATCCAACACGATGAGGGCCCTTCCCTCTTCCCACCCCGAATGGCTCAGGTTGATCCCAGCGATCCCCGTAACTTTCATCATCCTGAAGGATCGCTCCGGTTGGACACACTTCCACACACAGGTCGCACCGGGTGCAGTTGTCAAGAAAGGTGATGCTCTCTCCTTCCACGATTACAGCCGAGAAAGGACAGACGGCTATGCACACACCACATCTGTCACATCGTTCGGTCAGGCATTTCATACGGTTATGATTCCAGAACTTCCTTGCCGAGGTTCTCCTCGGGCGGGATGGGGTATTCCCCGCTGTAACAGGCGTGACACATATCGGTGCTCTTCTCAACAGCACTCAGCATCCCTTCCAGGCTGAGGTAACCGAGTGAATCCGCCTCTATATATTCCCTTATCTCATCCACGCTCTTGTGGGAAGCGATCAGTTCATCCCTTGTGGGGATATCCACACCATAGTAGCAGGGCCAGGCCACCGGGGGGCAGGTTATCCTGACATGCACTTCAGACGCCCCCGAATCCCGTATCATCCTGATCAGCTTCCTGCTGGTTGTGCCGCGCACAATGGAATCGTCCACCACAACCACCCTCTTGTTCTTCAACACTCCTTCAACCGGATTGAACTTGATCCTCACATCGTGGTCGCGACGTTCCTGACCCGGCTGAATGAAAGTACGACCGACATAGTGGTTCCGTATCAAACCGATCTCGAACCTGATTCCCGATTCATGTGCGTATCCAAGGGCTGCGGTATTTGAGGAGTCGGGCACGCTGATCACCAGGTCCGCGTCTGTCGGGTGCTCCCTGGCAAGGTGTTTCCCGAGTTTCCTGCGGACTTTGTCCACCTTCTCCCCGTATATCCACGAATCAGGCCTGGAGAAATAGACGAACTCGAAAACGCACGGAGTCTCATCACCGGTTCCGGGCAGCCTGCGCGATTCAACCTCCGTACCCCTGATCACAAGCATCTCTCCGGCTTCGACATCCCTCACATATGATCCGCCGAGAATGTCGAAGGCACACGACTCGCTTGCTATGACCGGAGATCCTTCGTGCTCACCCAGACAGAGCGGTCGGATACCCGATGGAGCGCGGACCGCGACAAGTGTGTCTTCAGAGAGCAGGAGCAGGCTGTAGGCGCCCTCCACCTGATCGAGTGCCTCCTCGATCCGCTCTTCCAGCGTCTCCTTCTGTGAGTGTGCCACCAGGTGAAGGATGATTTCGGTGTCCATCGTCGTCTGGAATATCGAACCCTCTCTCTCCATCCGGGAACGGAGTTGAAAAGTGTTTGTAAGATTGCCGTTATGGGCAATCGAGAGTGAGCCCTCCCGGTAATTCACGCGGATAGGCTGCGTGTTGAGAAGGGTGGATGAACCTGTAGTCGAGTAGCGGGTGTGTCCGATCGCGCCGGATCCGGTGAGTTTCTCCAGTTTGTGCGGAGGGAAGACATCGTTGACCAGCCCCATGGCCTTGTGGATGTGTGTCTGTTCTCCGTCAGCAGATACGATGCCGGCGGCTTCCTGACCGCGATGCTGCAGAGAGTAAAGCCCCAGATAGGTCAGATATGCCGCGCTCGGGTGTCCGGAAATTCCGAAAAGTGCGCAGTTGTGTTCTATCCTTTCAGCTCCCATGTAAGCTCCTCTACTTCTCAACCTTCTCCGGCTTCTCCCCTTCTGGAGCCGGAATGAAATCGAGCTGTCTCATCGCGCGATCGGCTCTGACAACCTGAACCTCTATCTGGTCACCAATTCGATATTGCCGGCGCGTGCGCTCGCCGATCAGACGGTGGTGGCTCTCCTCAAAGAGATAATAATCATTTCCGAGATCGGAAATATGTATCAGACCGTCGACCATCATATCCTCCAGTTCGACGAAGAGGCCGAAACCGGTGACACCGGAGATTACGCCCGTGAAGATATCCCCCAGATGCTTCTCCATGTAGGCGATCTGCATCAGTTTGATCGAATCGCGTTCTACCTCTGCTGCAAGGCGTTCTCTTTCACTCGACTGTTCGGCGGTGGCCTGCATCCATCCTTCCAGATCCTCGAGTGATGAGCCTGTCGGGACCTTCCGACGGTATCGTCTCAGCATTCTATGTGCGACCAGATCGGGATAGCGCCGAATCGGTGAAGTGAAGTGACAGTAGGCACGACTGGCCAGACCGTAGTGACCTGTATTCTCTGTCGCGTACATCGCCTGTTTCATATGCCTGAGCATTACCTTGCAGATCAGAGGTTCCACCTTCTCCCCTTCGACGTTCTTCAGCAGGGCGCAGAGCATACCCGGGGATATCGATTTCGCAGAGGGCATAGAATATCCGAGAGACAGAACAAACTCCCGGAACTCATCTATCTTCTCGCGATCGGGTTCATCATGAACGCGGTAGATGAACGGAAGCCCCAGATTGAGTGCGTAATCAGCTACAGCTTCATTGGCCAGGATCATGAACTCCTCGATCAGCCGGTGGCTTTCGAGGCGTTGCCTCTCCTTGACGGAAACCGGTATGCCCCGATCGTCGAGTACCACGATCGGTTCGGGCAGATCGAAATCTATGCTCCCCCGCTCCCGTCTGTTCCTGGTCAGCAACCGTGCCACATCGGCCATTTCAAGAAGTGCGGTGGCGACCTCTGCGGTCACCGAACCAACCGCGTTGGATCCATTCTCGATTATCAGTTGAGCATCCTCATATGTGAGCCGTGCGCTCGACCTGATAACGGTGTCGGCAAGTTCTGTCTCGAGGAACCGTCCCTCACGGTCCAGATTGACGAAGCAGGAGAAGGTCAGCCTCTCGCAATCGGGCTTAAGACTGCAGGCGTCACTTGAAAGGGAGTGGGGCAGCATCGGAACGACCCTGTCAACAAGGTAAACGCTCGTTCCCCTCTCCCACGCTTCGGAATCCAGGCGGGTATTCTCTTTTACGAAGTACGATACGTCCGCGATATGCACTCCGATTCTCCAGCCTCCATCCCCGGTCTTCTCTATGGAGACGGCATCGTCGAAGTCCATTGCATCGGAGGGATCAATTGTGAAGATCACTTCATCCCTCAGATCGAGGCGGCCATCGATCTCAGATCTTCCCGGCAGCCGGGCAACCTTGAGGGTTTCACTCTCGATTTCATCGGGGAAGGTTTCGCTCAATCCTGCATCGGCGACCAGCGCATCTATCTCGGCCTTCAGGTCCTCCGGGAGTGAAGCTTCAACCGACCTGCTTCTCCTGCCGGGCGGAGATCTCCTGCTGGCCACATACCCCTGACCTTTCAGGTGCCTGACTTTCCCTTCATTCACGAGTTCCCTAAGAATTGAACGGAGCAGTCCATACTGTTTCCTGTTCAAATTGAGGAACCTTGCCAGATCTCTGCGGCGGGCAGGTCTGATTGTCTTTTCGGTCAGATACCGATGGATCTTCTCTTTCAGCATAGAATTACAAGTTACCATCCAGTGCGACCATTGCATGTGAAATGTTGAATTTTACATCCCTGCAGCGATTGCCTGTTTTATGCGGAGAGAGTACGATGTTCATCTGAAACAAGTGCCCTGTCACGCAACAACCGTGATATGACACCAGAAAATCTGAAACCGTTTCCATAAGGAGTCGATTGATGCGCCGAGCCCTTTGTGTGCCCGCTGCACTGCTGGCCCTGATGATCTTCGTCGGCAGTGCAGAAACGCAGACGAAGCTGCTGCCTGTCCGGGAGAGACCGGCTGTGATCAACAGATGGCTGCGTGACAGGCTCGATACTGTACTGCCGGAGATAATGCGTCGGGAAGGGTTCGACATGTGGATCATCGATAACAGGGAGTACAACGAGGATCCTGTTTTTTTCAGCCTGATGCCCGGCAATACAATGGCGGCCAGGCGGCGCACGATACTGGTGATCTACGATCCGGGTGAAGGCACGCCGCTCGAGACGATGGCCGTCAGCAGATATGGAATAGGCGGTTTCTACCGTTCGATGTGGAACCCGGAGGAAGAGCCTGACCAGTACAGGGCGCTCGCCGCCCTGATAGAAGATAGAGATCCGGTAAAAATAGGGATCAACGTTTCCGATACGTTTGCATTAGGTGACGGTCTTACGGCCTCCAGCCTTCAGAACATCAAGGACGCCCTCCCCTCCAGATATGAAAACCGCCTCGAAGAAGCAGAGAGACTCGCAGTCGGCTGGCTTGAACGACGCACGCCGGATGAGATGGAGGTATACGAGGGTCTGTGCGATCTGGTGCACGGGCTTATCGCCAGGGCGTTCTCCAGCGGGGTCATTCATCCCGGCATAACGCGGAATGAGGACGTGGCCTGGTGGTTCCGGGAACAGATGGCGGATCTGGCGGTTGAGCCCTGGTTCCAGCCCTCGGTTGATATCATCCGCCGGGGAGGCATCGACAGGTCCGATCCCGATTGGAATATCATACGACGCGGTGATGTCCTGCATTGCGACGTGGGGATCGTCTACCTTGGACTCAGTACAGATACCCAGCAGATGGCATATGTGCTGAAACCGGGGGAGACCGATGTTCCCGCAGGATTGAAACTGGCCCTGGCCAACGCCAATAGAGTACAGGATATCTTCCTGGGTAATTTCGTCGCCGGCAGATCGGGCAACGAGATACTGAAGGTCAGCCTCGATGAGTGCAGGACCGCCGGTCTGAATGCCTCCATATACACCCACCCAATAGGATTTCACGGTCACGCTGCCGGCGTTACAATCGGCATGTGGGATCAGCAGGACGGAGTGCCCGGCAAGGGCGACTATACCCTCTTCGATGACACTATGTATTCAATAGAACTCAACTGCACCACAGGAGTATCTGAGTGGAACGGCCAGGATGTCACGATCAGCCTTGAGCAGCAGGGTGTATTCACAGGAGGAGTCTGCCGTTTCGTCGACCGGCGTCAGCAGGCATATCACCTCATTCGATAACCTGATACCGATATCAGTGTGAATACGGGAAAGTCAGCCCGGTTGAAGGGCCTGGGAACCTTCGGGGGAGTCTTCGCGCCCTCGATGCTGACCATTCTGGGTGTCATCATGTACCTGCGGCTCGGATGGGTCGTGGGGAATGTGGGACTGCTGGCAACCCTTTTGATCGTGACCCTCTCCAGCGCCATCACATTCCTGACCGCACTCTCGATCTCCGCCATCGCCACAGATCAGAGGGTGAAAACAGGCGGTGCCTACTACATGATCAGCCGCTCCCTCGGCATAGAGACAGGTGGCGCGATCGGGGTGCCGCTCTACTTTGCCCAGGCTCTCTCTGTGGCACTTTACACGGTTGGATTTGCCGAGAGTCTGGCGAATGTATTCCCCCTTCTCGATGAGAGGACGACGGCACTGTTAACAACGGTGGCCGTTGCTCTTGTGGCTATCCGGTCGGTCCGGGCCGCGATAAAGGTTCAGTATGTGATTATGGCCCTGATCGGGCTCTCTCTTCTTTCCTTCATTTTCGGCCGGCCGATAGAACAGACTGAAGCAGTGTTATGGAGCGCCGAGGGAGGGGAGCATTTCTGGATGGTCTTCGCCGTGTTCTTCCCCGCCGTAACGGGCATCATGGCAGGAGTGAACATGTCGGGCGACCTGGAAGATGCAGGCCGCTCCATTCCAAAGGGTACGCTGGCCGCCGTTGGAACCGGATACCTGATATATATGCTGCTGCCCGTCCTTCTGGCACTTCGGGTGAGCGCCGGAACCCTGATAGAAGATCCTCTCGTTATGCGAAGGGTAGCCTTATGGGGGGATGCAGTACTGCTGGGTGTCTGGGGAGCGACCCTCTCCAGTGCCGTCGGCAGTCTACTGGGAGCACCCAGAGTTCTTCAGGCGCTTGCACGGGATGGAGTTCTCCCCTCCTGGATGTCATGGATGGGCAGAGGCAGTGGCGCAGGGGACGAACCACGAATCGGCACGGTAGTTACACTCGTAGTTGCTCTGACCGCCGTATGGTTCGGAAATCTCAATGTAATAGCACCGATTCTCACCATGTTCTTCCTGACGACCTATGGAGTTCTGAACATAACGGCCGGGCTCGAACGCTTCCTCGGCAATCCTTCATTCAGACCCAGGTTCAGAGTCCACTGGTTCTGGTCACTTCTGGGTGCCGCCGGCTGTGGAGCGGTCATGCTGATGATAAATGCTGCGGCTGCTGTGACAGCATCTGTCTGCGTGCTTTCGATATTCATCTGGCTGAAACGCAGGGAGCTGAAGAGCACCTGGGGAAGTGTCGGGGAGGGAATCTGGATGGCGGTAGCCAGGGCCGGTCTTTTGCGACTGAGGAAGACGACAGACCCGAAGAACTGGCGGCCTCACCTGCTCGTCCTGCTGGGCGCCCCCACAAAGCGCTGGCATCTGGTTGATATCGCTGCCGCCCTGACTCACAACCGGGCTCTCATGACAGTTTCAGCCGTCCTGCCCGAAGATAGTGCCGGCGTCGAGAGACGGAGTGCCATGGAAGCCACGATCGCGGATTACCTGGCCAGACATGGTGTACAGAGTCTGGTCAGGGTCACGTCTGCGGAAACACCCTTCATCGGTGCCGCAAGACTGGTGGAGACATACGGACTGGGAGCACTTAGCCCCAATACTGTTCTGATGGGTTACAGCGATGAGTATGAACACCGGGGCGACTACTTCGAGATGATATCCGATCTGCACCGGGCCAGGCGGAATGTGGCAATCATGCACCACAACCTTGAAAAGGGGTTCGGTGAACGTCGTCGCATAGATGTCTGGTGGGGTGGATTGCGCAAGAATGGCGGCCTCATGATGATCCTGGCATACCTGTTGAAAACGAGCCTCGCCTGGAGGAATTCTGAGGTTACTGTAAAGATGGTCGTCCCGACCGATGCAGCGGTAAAGGGAACCAGGAACAATCTCTCCTCGCTGGTCGAAGATCTCAGGACCGGCGCGGCTACAGAAGTAATCGTCACTGACGGCCGCCCATTCAGCAATATATTGCGTGAATCGTCAAGTAATGCTGATCTCATTTTTCTGGGGATGGCGAAACCGGAAGACAACTTCATTGCTTACTACGAGGATCTGCAGAGGATGATACAAGGACTGCCTTCCACGATCTTTGTGCTGGCCTCTGAGGAACTGGCTTTTGAAGAGATCCTTCTTCAGTATGAACCGAGAACATCAGAGAGGCCGTCAAGACGGTAAAAGAAGGGAATCGGAACATGCGCTGTATATGCCTGACCCTGCTGTTTGGATCTGTATTAGCTCTTGCCGCCGGTTGTACCGGCGCACCGGAGAATGCACGGACCGGTACCGCTGAACCTGCGGTATCGCTCGAGGGCTGGGAAGGGATCAGGAATCTGTCCCATGAGGGTGATTTCTATTTCGGTGGTCAGCCCGACGAGGAAACCCTGCGAAGAATGAAGGATGAGCTGGGGATCAAACTGGTGGTCAATCTGCGCTCCGATTCCGAAATGGCCAGAATAGAGTTCGACGAACCGGCTCTTGTAGCTGAGCTTGACATGGAATATGTCGGCATTCCTGTCTCACCAGATAGTTTTTCATCGTCTGACATCGACAAGTTTGTGGAAGCTTTAAAGAAGATCGACGGCCCCCTGCTCATACATTGCGCCTCCTCCAACCGTGTGGGTGGATTCTGGGCCGCCTATCTTGCACTCGAAAAGGGTGTGGGAACCGAAGCCGCCCTCGAACGCGGCAGGGCCGCCGGCCTGCGAGCAGGCACAATGACCGATGCAGCCGTAAGAGTGATCAGCGGGCATAAGTAAACAGACGGAAAGTCCCCTGCAAATTGAAGATTTGAAGAATCTCCCCATCAAGATGTATCCTTGTCCATGTAAGAGTTCTCCATGGCCTATTTACAGTTCTTCTTCTGATCTTACCATCACCTCATCATGTTGTCTCTGAACCAGTCATCAGCAAACTTATTCAGGTGATGCTCGATATCTTTTTGGGCAGTAACCTCAAAATCAGAAATGTCCTCGATCCAGGTTATTCTGGGTTGACTCTGCCATAGAACAAGCCCGTTTACGGTATGAATGCTGACTTCTTCTCTTTGTTCCGGGGCTCTCCGCCTCCCCACAATCCGTTCACTTCGACTTTCAATCCACGCATAAGTAACCAACACCCTGCTTATCGGTTCAGGATGCTCCAGCGGGTACTGTCTGAGGGTAACCATTAGATTGAGTCGATAATCCCTGTCTCTGGAATCAACCATGAGCGAATCGAGACGTGGCGCCAGGAAACCCTTCCCATCATACCTCAGGATTCCACGGAAATCAGGTGCATTGGTACCCAAACTACCTCGGTAGAAGATGCGAAGGTTGATTCTGTCAATCCCAGTCAGGGGACCATACTCGGATTGAATCGATTTCTGCTGGGAATCCTTTGGATATAAGAAGATCAAGATGAATGCGAGCATTGGAAGGCTAACTGTTCGGTAGACTTTCTGCATGATTAATTCCACTCCTCAAAGGATATCATGCATGATATATGGCAATGATGAGACAACATCCACTATACTTGAATGAGCAGATGATAACCAACCTTGGAGCAGATAATTAGTATTCGGTTTTTCATACAGAAAGGTTCACCATTCTTCAGTGCCGTCGTATTGATGGGATTCCTCCTAATACCACTATCTTTAAGTGAGGATGCCCTGCAGCAGTATTGGCTCCTTTCCTACGAACCGTATTTAGTAAGGCAGGCTGCTGAAAACGGTATATGGCCTGGCGATGCCAGCAGTCGCGACCCTGATGTGCGAAACCATATGAGACCCTCAGAGCTGTACGAGCAGTGCTTTCAGGTCTACGGAATTGTTCACCAGGTCAATCCATACTACCAGCGTGGTGATTTCGATGGGGATGGTGAGATCGATATAGCTGTCACAATTCGTGAAAAGGCTAACTGGCGGACCGGGTTAGCGATTATTCCCGCAACTCTTGATACTGTATTCATTTTTGGGGCAGACCAGCCGTTCCTAGATGGAAGCACAAGGATGGATGTTACAGCTCTTTTTGTGCCCGCAAACGGTTTCCCCGAGCCATTAATCGTCGGGTTCGGGAATGGCAGCCAGGTGATCCTTCGCTGGAGCAATGGAGGGTTTCACGTCGAATCCCTCACCGAATCCGAGCCACTATTAACGGAACCAGCATTAGTTCGAAAAGCCATCGAATCTGGTCTATGGCCTGAGGGTATTCATTACGAAATTCTGACAGATTGGAATCCCTACTATCTCCGGGGTGATTTCAATGGTGATGGCGAAATGGATGTCGCCGTACAGGTGCGGGACACCTCTAATCGCGAGAAAGGTCTCGTGATCGTACACTCTTCGTTGGATACGCTTCATGCCATCTTTCGAAGTACAGTAGGGCGAGGCCCAATCGCTAATGCCAGCTTCATACGTGTCATCAGAAAGGGCACCGAGATACGTCCCTTCTCTGAGGATAGAGACAAGAGAGTTCCTTTCACACTGGTCGGTGATGCCTTGGAAGCAAGCTGGAGGGGTCCCTATAGCGGTGCTTTCTACTGGAAGGATGGCGCCTATCGATGGATAACGCTCAGCGACTAGCTTTCTCAATATCTACGAGGATATGGAAGGGATTTCGTAAGCTCACTTCTTTTAAAGTGTATTCTGGAGAAGCATTCTATTAGACGAGATCGTATTTACTAATGTTCACAATCTAATAGTCAGCGTTGGACTGCATAGCCGCTACGGATATTCCAGTCCTTCTACAGCTGGGATGATCCGGTAGACAATGAATAATGACTCACCTGTCTCTTCATTTTCGCGGAATGTCAGTAAATGACCCCGAGATAAATTGAATATCCGTTCCGGCAGAAGTGTATCACCCAGGTATTCGCCATCTGGGCTAAGAACTCTATAAGGCCGACGATATATTTCCATACCTTCAACACTGTAATCAGGATGATGGCCAAGCCAATAATAACCCTTGTCGTCTATCCTCACTGTGGACCAGTACGATTTTATTTCTGGAAATTCTGCATATTTCTTCCAAGCCTTTGCAAGTGCTATGTCACGGTCCTCGGTAGCAGCTTCAATGCTTCTGTCCAGCATCTGTTCAATCGTTTGGCGCTCCTCACGTGTAACAAGTTCTGGTTCCATATCGATTCTTACTTTGTACATCAGATTGCCATCTAATCCATACCACTTGAATTCAGGTTCGGCTGTTGTGTATGTGAGAATTCCTTTACCCGGTTGGTAGGAAGCTGCAGCACGGGGTCCATAGTAGATTTGACCCGTGATCCCAATCATGTATTTCTCCAAGAGGATCATACGTCCGGTAGTAAATGAAGGTGCCTTAATTTGGCATATTGTATCCCCTTCAGCTGTTACTATTGTTGCCATATATGTTCTAGAGATATAATCGTTTTCTAAAAAAGGAGTGGCCTCACTATCAATTATAACCAGACATCCCTCTGGCGTCGGATGCAGTTCGGCTATTGAACCACCCTTTAAATGAGAAAAAGTTTGAATAAAAGAACCATCGATATGAAACAATGAAGTTCGTCTGTTTCGGGAGTCGAAAACTGCCACATTATCGTTGCGAATCCATAAAAGCCTTGGATATCGAAACGCTCCCGGTCCATCTCCATCTCGTCCGAAACTTCTTAGATATTTCCCGTCAGGACCAAATACTGCTATCCGAACATTTCCCCTGTCATTGACATAATAATTATCATCCTCTCCCATCAGGTACTGGGAAGCCCGGAACAATATCGTTTCCTCCCTGCTCTCATCCTGCTCCAGTCGGACAACCTCTTCATACTCAAACAGCTCTCCCTCATATTTCGGACCTCCAGATGTAATGGCGACCGGGACCCCCTCTTCTTCGAAAATCTGGAAGGTGTGTATCTGTTCTGTCTCATCGCTGGTGCAAGCAGCAGTAATCAGGTAGATCGAGAATATACAGGTCAGTGTTCTGCTGGATCGCATCTCAATACCCCTTTCTATAATCGTTTCCTGCCTGCCAGACGCTCTTTCGTCTTTGCTATCGTTCGGATTTTACTTATGTGATTCTATATGCCCGATATTTCAATCCGAACCTCAGGAACTAAATAAGACAGTATAATTCTGGCAGTTGTGAATACGTTTTCAGCCTAGACCAGAGAGCAATACTGGTCAAGGTGGAGACAGAGTGTAATTCAGTAACTCAGGAGTCATTATTGGGGAACGGACACAGTCCGCGGCTTATGGATTTGACAGACTTTTAGTATTACTGCTTTAGTTTAAAATATTATGAGACCATCAGATAATCGATATATGAACTGCTATATAGCTTTGAGTTTCTGTCTTATAGTGAGCAGCGCATGTTCGAAGCTGCGTCCTTCCAGGCCTGAAAACGATGACAATACTCCACCTTCTGCCTTCTTCACTGTGACACCTGATAGTGGATCGGTTTTAGTGCCATATTTTTTGAATGCCTCATCGAGTAGTGATGCTGAGGATGAGCTGGATGAGCTGCGAATACGATGGGATTGGGACGGCAATGGCAGTTGGGATACTCCGTTAGATACTGTGAAACAGATCACACACAGATTCACTGAGGCTGCACTGTACACAGTCATAATGGAAGTGAGAGATACCGGCGATCTTGCTGACACTACCCAACAAATGGTTTCAGTGTCAGGAAACCTGCTATGGAAATTCGATACTCCAGGTATGAATATGTCCTCACCAGCGATTGGTGTGAATGGCACCATTTATTTCGGTTCAGGAAGATATATTTGTGCTTTGAATCCCGACGGTACACTCAGGTGGAATTATTTAACAGAGGGCAGTGTCTATTCTTCCCCCGCCGTGGATGATAATGGGAGAATCTTTGTGGGTTCGGAGGACAGCTATCTATATGCCCTTGATTCCGATGGAACTTTATTCTGGAAATATCAGACCGGAAGTCAGATTGAATCATCTCCTGCAATCGGAGCTGACGGTACAATCTATGTTTGTTCAGACCAGCTTTATTCAATAGACAATACCGGCTCCCTCAAGTGGAGTAATCCAGAAGGTGGAGGATACTCCTCTCCAGCCATCGATGCTGACGGTTCTATCTATGTGCATACCGGTGGTATGTCGTCCGGAGAGTTATTGGCATTCAGCCCCGATGGTGCTATGAAATGGAGTTTTTCTACCAATGGAGGAATGACGTCTCCGGCAATAGGTACCGATGGTGCAATCTATGTGGGATCATCTAATTATTATATTTATGCACTTGAACCAGACGGGACCCTCAGATGGGAATTCAAAACAGCAACGGGAATGCTAAGCACCTCCCCGGCTATCGGCAATGATGGTTCGATTTATGTTGGTACAGTCTATGGGCGCATTTATGCATTGAACCCAAATGGCAGCCTGAAATGGCGATTCTCTGGAAAGACAGGAGTTGGAGCCTACACATCTTCGCCTGCTATTGGATCAGATGGGACGATATATTTCTATAAAGGCCATCACATCAGTGCTGTTAGCGTTGATGGTGAGTTATTGTGGGAGTATCCAATCGGGCATATGATATTTTGGGCGAACAGGTGTTCGCCAACGGTTACAGAAAGTGGAGTTATCTATATTGGTGGTATGGACGGATTTTTCTATGCGTTGCAATCAAACTCCTCAGGTCTCACCCAATCCGCCTGGCCAAAATTCAGATGTAATCCTCAGAACACTGGTCGGAGATTACCATAAACCTGTGCAGCGGTTATGTCTTGTTAAGCTTGAACTCCCAGGCACAGTACCATTCATCGGGATGGTCGTCGGTCGGGTATCCGATGCATCGGGTTTTTATCAGAGAGTCTATGGTTGACGCGAAACCGGTGTATTTCATCAGATCATTTCTTTAAGCCGGACCAGGAGGTTGAGGGCCTCAACAGGTGTCAATGTATCGGGGTTCACCCTTTTCAGTTCTTCGATGAGGGGATCGGGACGCTCGGGGAAGAGATCTGTCTGACTGCTGGAGGTGACCATGCCCGTGCTCTCACCTTCGGGCAGGGGTCTCTCCTCCTCCAGGTTGTGCAGGATATCCCTGGCTCGATCGATTACGGGTGACGGAACTCCCGCCAGTTCTGCAACGTGTATCCCATAGGAGTGATCGCACCCGCCAGGAACGATCTTGTGCAGGAAAATGACTTTGTCCCCCCACTCCTTGACGGCCACGTTCAGGTTGAAGACCCTGGAGAACCTCTCTGCAAGAACGGTCAGTTCATGGTAGTGGGTTGCGAAAATGGTTTTTGCCCCGATCTCCTCGTGTATGTATTCACCAACCGCCCAGGCAATTGAGAGTCCATCATATGTGCTCGTGCCACGTCCGACTTCATCGAGAAGCACGAGGGAATCTTCAGTTGCGTTGTGCAGAATGTTCGCCGTCTCGTGCATTTCCACGAGGAAGGTCGATTCCCCGCCTGCCAGGTTGTCCATGGCGCCGACCCGTGTAAATATCCTGTCCATTACCGGAAGGCGGGCCCGGGCTGCCGGGACGAAGGACCCCATCTGAGCCAGCAGGCAGATCAGTCCCACCTGTCGCAGGTATGTACTCTTGCCCGACATGTTCGGCCCGGTGACGATGGCGATCTGTCTGTCGGGTCCGTGGAGGGTATCGTTCGGGATGAAGGTTGCCTTCGGCATAATAGCCTCAACGACAGGATGCCTCCCCTCCTCTATCTCCAGAGTGCCGTCTTCTGTCAGGACCGGCCTTACGAAACTGTGTCGAATGGCGGCATCGGCCAGTGCTGCAAGCATGTCTGCAATGGCAAGTGCAGCAGCATTGCCCTGCAGGACCTGAAGGTGAGAAGCAGTCATCTGCCTGAGATCACAGAAGATCTCGTACTCGAGCGCTGATGAGCGCTCCTGCGCCTTCAGAACTTCCTCTTCCTTATCCTTCAATTCAGGAGTTACGTAGCGTTCGGCGGCAACCAGGGTCTGCTTGCGGATATAGTCTTCGGGAACTTTCTCTGCGTGCGTCCTGGTTACTTCCAGGTAGTAACCGAATACCTTGTTGTAGCCGATCTTGAGGGTCGGAATGCCCGTACGCTGTCGTTCCGATTTCTGAAGTTCAGCAATCCATCCCTTGCCGCTCGACATGAGACTTCGCAGCCGGTCGAGTTCATCTGAATAGCCATCCCGGATTATGCCGCCCTCGGTCATTGAGATCGGAGGCTCATCGTTCAGTGCTTTCTGCAGATCAGCGGTCAGATCGCTCAGAGGATCGAGCTCATCCCCCAGCTTGGAGAGCAGGGTGGATGAAAAGGATGTGAGCACTTCCTTCAGATCGGGAATAGATGCCTGAACACCGAGCAGCGAGTGGAGATCACGAGGTGTCGCTTTACCTGTTTCCACCCTGACGGAGAGACGCTCCAGGTCACCCAGTCCTTCCAACCTGTCTGTCAATGTGTCGCACAGGTCACGTTCTTCGATGATTAATGCAACAGCATCCAGTCTCTCTTCTATATCGGCGGCAGAGGTCAGCGGGCGCAGCACTGCACTGTGCAGTGCCCTTGCCCCCATCGCGGTACGGGTTTGATCGACAA
>VAOY01012284.1_pt1 | contig 15797 bp, 16 predicted proteins | sample 3393881 | NCBI WGS metagenome assembly VAOY01 (sample SAMN08290430, study PRJNA428436) | hydrothermal vent metagenome | isolation source: Deep-sea hydrothermal vent chimney | place: Indian Ocean: Southwest Indian Ridge
AATTTGTCCGTTGCTGCACAACCTTGAAGGTTGCGGTAAAACATTCTGGCAACTGAGCTAGTGCCGCATTCAAAAGTAGTCAGTAATTTGTCCGTTGTCGCACAACCTGAAGGTTGCGGTAAAACGTTCTGGCAACTGAGCTAGTGCCGCAAATTATAACTTTCAACTATAAAAGTTTAGCTAAAGACACACTAACCCCGCGGGGGTTAACGTCTTAAGCGGGGCAGGATTCTACAATAATCCGATGTGTTTGCAAATGTTTTTTACAAATTAAAGAATTTTTCTTGGTAAACCTTTAATTCCATGATCGAATCTTTGATATCGTCGAGGGCTAGATGTGAACCTTTTTTGTTCACTTGTGCTAACACGTCAGGTTTCCAACGACGCGCAAGTTCTTTAACTGTGCTTACATCAAGGTTACGGTAGTGAAAGTAGTCTTCCAATTCAGGCATGTACTTATTCATAAAACGGCGGTCTTGGCCGATAGAATTACCACACATAGGTGAAGCACCCGCAGGTACCCAGTGCTTTAGAAATGCCAATGTTTGATCAATAGCATCTTGTTCAGTGAATGTGCTTGCTTTACAACGAGCTGTTAAACCAGATTGACCGTGCTGAGTCGTACACCACTCGTCCATGCCATCAAGCAGTTCATCGCTTTGATGAATAGCAATAACAGGGCCTTCAGCCAAGATGTTTAAATCACTGTCGGTGACAACAGTGGCAATTTCGAGTATTTTATCTGTTGCTGGTTCGAGGCCAGTCATTTCCAGGTCGAGCCAGATAAGATTTGATTTATGAAAAGACATAGTTACCTTAGCGGTGCTTTCCTTTAGATCCAACGCATTTAGATATATCATATTAGTATCATCAGTCGACCTAAAGCTTTTTTTTCAAAAAGCCCGACATTTACTCAAGTTATAGGCCAAAAGTGGCAAAACAAAAGAAATTAAGTAAAGGCCAATCGCGTCGAATTAAGGCCAATCATCAAAAACGCCTCTCTAATGCAGATAAAAAGCAACAGAAAGGGGCAACTGTGCAATGGCAAAATGACAATTTAGGCCCTGCCGAAAATGCGGTTGTGATCAGTCGTTTTGGCCAACATGCCGATATCGAAACCGAATCAGGCGAAGTGCTGCGCTGTAATATACGCAGAACAGTATCAAGCCTTGTATGTGGTGATGAAGTTATTTTTCGCCGTGCAAAAGTTAGCGAAGGCGACTTAGCAGGCGTTATTGAAGCAACCCATGAGCGTCGCTCACAACTAACCCGCCCTGATTTTTATGACGGGGTGAAAGTCGTCGCTGCCAATATCGACCAAATTTTAATGGTCTCTGCAGTACTGCCTGAGTTTACGCCAAACATTATCGACCGCTATTTAGTTGCCTGTGAAGACATGGGTATTGAGCCTATTTTAGTGCTTAACAAAATAGATTTAATTGACGATGAAGGCCTTGCTTTTATTGATGAAATTCTCGATATCTATCGTGAGCTAGGTTATCAAGTACTATTAGTCAGTAATAAAACGGGTCAAGGCATTGATGAGCTTAAACAAAAACTGGTCGATAAAAACAGCATTTTTGTTGGTCAAAGTGGCGTGGGTAAATCAACCTTAGTGAACACTGTACTGCCTGATGCTGACATCTTAACCCAAGAAGTATCTGAGAACAGCGGCCTTGGTCAACACACAACAACCGTATCGCGATTACACCATTTACCAAGTGGTGGTAACCTAATAGACTCACCGGGGATTCGTGAGTTTGGCTTATGGCATTTAGAGGTTGAGCGCGTTACATGGTGCTTTAAAGAGTTCCGTGATTTTATTGGTGGCTGTCGTTTTCGAGATTGTAAACATTTAAACGATCCTGGCTGTATAATTCGCCAAGCTGTTGATGATGGTGAAATTTCAGAACTTCGTTTTGACAGTTACCACCGAATTTTAGAAACTATGGCCGACGGCCGTGCTGGTGCACGCGCTCCTCGCGTATAACTATTTAGGAAATAACAAGTGAGTTTAGATAAATTCAAAATTGCTATGCAATATGCCATGCCAAAACATTTCATTTCGCGCATGGTCGGCAAGTTAGCAGCAGCAAAAGCGGGTGGCTTAACAACGGCCTTAATTAAATTGTTCATCAAACAATACAAAATTGATATGAGTGAGGCTAAATACCCAGATCCAGCTCATTACAAAACTTTTAATGAGTTTTTCACTCGCCCATTAAAAGAAGGTATTCGTCCACTTGCTGAAGAAAGCGACATTATTGCTCACCCAGTTGATGGTGCAATTAGCCAATTAGGCGATGTAGTAGACGGTCAAATCATCCAAGCAAAAGGCCATGACTACAGCTTACAAGCACTCCTAGGTGGCAAAGAAGAAGACACAGCGCCGTTTTTAGGCGGTAAATTTGCCACTATTTATTTAGCGCCTAAAGATTATCACCGTATTCACATGCCTGTTGATGGTACGCTGAGCAAAATGATCTACGTACCGGGTGATTTATTTTCGGTCAACCCGTTAACAGCGCAAAATGTACCTAACCTATTTGCTCGTAACGAGCGTGTTGTGGCTATCTTTGAGACCGAAATTGGCCCGTTAGCCATGGTACTTGTAGGTGCGACAATTGTTGCTAGCATCGAGACTATTTGGGCGGGCACAGTCACGCCACCAGCAGGTAAAGATGTATTTAGTTGGAATTACCCAACCACAGGTGACAACGCGATTACTCTGAAGAAAGGTGAAGAAATGGGTCGCTTTAAATTAGGCTCTACCGTTATTTTAGCCTGGGGTGCAAATCAAGCTGAGTTCTTATCAGATCAACACCCAGAAACAGTGACGCGCATGGGCACACCATTTGCGAAAATTAACGACTAATAAGCACAATTAAGCAAACCACTTGAGCAAAAGTGGTTTGCTTAATCTCCGCAACAATATTGCGCCTACACCCCACGATTACACTCTGAGCACTCACTATCTTTTTGAATATTAAAGCGCTGCTGCATTAGTGTTAGCCCATCAAATTGAATAAACTCGCTACCTGTTTTATAGCCAAGCAATATGTTGATAGCCAATAAACTTTGCATGCTTCCCATAACACCCAGTAACGGGCTCAATACCCCAGCATTGTCACAATTAAGTGCTGTTTGCTCCTCCGTTTGCGGGAATATACAACCATAGCAAGGGCTCTGCTCATCACGAAAATCAAAACTCATCACCTGCCCCTGCGTTGCAATGGCAGCAGCTGATACCAGTGGGATAGATTTAGCTAAACAATAGCGATTAACCAAATAGCGGGTAGCAAAGTTATCACTGCAATCAAGGATGATGTCAGCACCTTCAAGTAACTCAGCACAGTTACTTTCATCAAGCTTTTGACATAAAGGTTTAACCGTTATTTGATTATTTAAACTGCTTAACACCTTGGCAGCCGCCTGTGTTTTTGCCTGCCCCATATGGTTTACTTTATAGAGTATTTGTCGCTGTAGATTTGAAAGCTCAACCTTATCATCGTCTATTAAAGTGAGCGTTCCGATACCCGCCGCCGCTAAATAAAAAAGTGCTGGAGAGCCAAGCCCACCCGCCCCGACAACCACAATATGTGCAGACTTTAACTTTTGCTGACCCGCATGCCCCACCTCTTTTAATAGCAAGTGGCGGCTATAACGAATTTGCTCTTTGTCGCTTAACGCGCTCATATTAAGACTGACCTTCGACCAGCAGTTTTAACTTGGCAATGGCTACTTGGTAGTCTTCGGCTTCAGTAATCGCACGTACTACGGCAACACTACCAACACCCGTGCTCGCAACTTGCTCGGCACGCGATAAATCAATTCCACCAATCGCGACCGTTGGGTAATCAGCCATCAACGGCACAAATTTTTCGAGCTTTTCTAAGCCTTGAATTTGCCCCGTCATATCTTTGGTGGTGGTTGGATAAATAGCACCAAACGCCATATAACTTGGTCTGTAATTATGTGCGCGTAGCATCTCATAAAAGCCATGAGTCGAAACACCTAAGCGTAACCCCGCCTCTTTTATGGCAATTAAATTAGCGGTTTGTAAGTCTTCTTGTCCTAAATGCACACCATAAGCGCCGTGTTTCATCGCCAATTGCCAATAATCATTGATATACACTTGAGCATCGTATTTTTGCCCTAGCATAACCGCACTTGCAATCGACTCTTCAAGTGCTGCATCGTCTGCATTTTTTATTCTTAACTGAACTGTTTTAACCCCTTCGGCTAAACACTTCTCTAACCAATCAACTGTATCAACAACGGCATATAACCCAAGCTGTTTAGAGTTACACTCGGCAAAGCCTGCTGCCATGGTAAAATCAACCGGGCAATCAAACTCGAGTTCATCACCTAACCAACTTCCCGCCTCGATAACTTGTGGGTAATCCGCCAGCTTTGTTGGAAAGCACGTGTGTGCAACGGGGCCAATACCTTCACCATATCGAACGGCTGCTTTTAATCCTTGGTTGATATAGGCTTTCGCTAAAATAAAGGCATCTTTGAGTGGATACTGTTTGGCTAAACACGCTGCAATCACCGAAGCCATACTGCATCCAGTACCATGACTATGCGGTGTTTGAATTTTTTCGTTACCAAGCCAATATGCTTGCTCACCTTGCACGCAGTAATCAATACAATAGCCACTTGGGTAATCCCAATGACCTCCTTTGATAATCACCGCTTTTGCACCATAGCCTGTTAACTTCTCGGCGGCTTCTTTCACTGCACTTGGGCCAATCAAATAAACACCGGTTAATAACTGCGTTTCGTGGGTATTCGGTGTTACTACATCAACTAATGGTAATAAGCACTCTTTGATGGCACTAACGGTATCTTCTTCTGTTAATAAATCACCACTAGAGGCAATGGCAACCGGATCATAAACAACCAAAGGCGGCTCTGCCCAAGTTGCTTTATAATGTTTTAAATGCTCACTAATAAGCTGTATTTGCTGCACATTGGCAAGCATGCCAATTTTAATCACGCTGGCAGGCATATCACTGGCTAAGGCTAATAGTTGCGACTCAATCACTTCTGTTGATATCGGGTTAAGCGCTTCTACACCTAAACTATTTTGTGCCGTTAAAGCAGTAATAACTGTGCAGCCATGTACGTTAAAACTTTGCATTGCCTTGATGTCGGCTTGAATTCCTGCACCGCCGCCCGAATCTGAGCCAGCTATGGTCCATACAACCTGATTCATGTTATTCCTCACATTTTATTCTTGATGCCAAAATGGCATTCCGAGCGTCGGCGTTGATGGGCTTGCTACGTCTTTCTCTGGCATCGCTTTAGCCAAATAGCTATATCGCCCCGCTTCAACAGCACTTTTAAACGCTTTACTCATCGTTACTGGGCAACCTGCACCTGCAATTGCCGAGTTTAATAATACGGCATCATACCCTAATTCAAGCGCTTGGCAGGCATGAGATGGTAAGCCTAAGCCCGCATCAACAATTAACGTATGGTTTGGCAAGCGCTCACGGATCATTTTTAAGTTGTAAGGGTTCAGCAAGCCTTTACCCGTGCCAATCGGTGCGCCCCAAGGCATAAGTACTTCGCAGCCTAAATCAGCGAGACGCTGACACAGCACTAAATCATCAGTGCAATAAGGTAAAACTTTAAAGCCATCGGCCAATAAAATTTTAGTGGCTTCGAGCAGTGCGATTGGATCTGGCTGTAAATTATATTCATCACCTATTAGTTCTAACTTGATCCAGTCAGTGGCAAACACTTCGCGGCACATTTGTGCTAAGGTCACCGCTTCTTTCACGCTATGACAACCCGCCGTATTTGGCAGCACCTTTAACCCGGTATTTTTTATCAATTGCCAAAAATCATCACCCGCAGCAGCGCTTTGCTGACGTCTCAATGAAACCGTAACAATTTCAGCCTGTGAGGCCACTATCGAATCCTGCATAACACTTGGCGAAGGGTACAGTGCTGAGCCAATCAGTAAGCGACTCGTAAATTGCTCTCCATAAACCGAAAAACTATCCATCTTAGCCTCCTTGAATTGGCGACAATAACTCAATGCTGTCGCCTTCGTTGAGGGGTTTAGTATCGCATTGGCTGCGCGGTACAAAGTCACCATTAACGGCAACGGCAAATGGAGGTCTTGCGCCAAACTGGCTCAACGCCTGAGTGAGCGATGCATTGTCGTTCACTGTAACTGACTGACCATTAATTAAAATATTCATTTTTATCCTTAAGCAATTAAGCTCACTGCATCATCGACCACCTGAGGCGCAAGTAAATAGCCATGACGGTACAAGCCATTAATACTGATCACTCGACCTTGCTTTGTGACTTTCGGACGGTTGTCTGCAAACGCTGGACGAAGCCCTGATTGCAAGCTCTCGATACGCCCTTCAGCAAAGCCGCTATGCACGGTATAAGCAGCAGACAATAGCTCCAGCGCCGAGCGCACGGTGACTTTACCGCGGTCTTGCGATTCGATTTCAGTCGCACCAATCACAAATTGATGATTTGGCTTAGGAGCAATATAAATTGGGTAACGCGGATGCATCAATCGTATCGGTCTGGTTAGGTTCACCTCTGGTGCATATAAACGTGCTACTTCCCCTCTTACTCCGCGAAGTAAAGGCTCAGATTGTTTAGCACCTAAACCGCGGCAATCAAATACATAATCAAAGCTTTGGCTATTTACTTGATGGGCGTCCAATTCAACTTTACAGCCAAAGTTAAATTGCACTCCTTGCGAGGTAAGCTTTTTAAAACTCGCGCTATAAAATGCCTGATTATCGAGTTGCCCTTCACAAGGTAAATACACACCTTGATGAAACCGCCCAGCAAGTTCTGGCTCAAGGTCAGCGATTTGAGTACCAACCAATGCCTGTGCCTGATAGCTTTCAAGCGGTTTTAAGCGGCTCACAAAACTTTGTAAATCGCCCTTATCTTGCTGATGAGCAACCACTAAGCTGCCTGTTTGTTGAAAATACACAGCGTCATCGAGCTCACTTAAAATTTGCTGCCAACGAGTGATGCTATTAAGCCCTTGTAGAGCTAAATCCTGTTCACACAAGACTGATTCTGCAAGGGGTGCTAACATCGCTGCAGCAACGCTGCCAGCACTGTTGCTAGCATGTTCATCATCTTGTTCAAACACCGTAACTTGATGCTGCTTACTTAACGCCAATGCCGCTAAGCGCCCCGTTAAGCCAAAACCAATCACTGCAATGTTGTAAGACATATTAACCTCAGCCTTAAACGATAAGATTTAAGCAAATAGCGCGATATAAAATCGCGCCTACAACTAGCCTAAATTGCTTTGTGGTAAATCTCAGAGCCTGTTCTTTTGAACTCATCTGATTTCGCTTTCATCTCGGCTTCGACATCAACCATTTTGATTTCGATACCTTCACCCAAGGTATTAAAATCAATACCTCTTTGTTCAAGATCTTTAGCATAATCACGTACTTCTTGGGTGATCTTCATTGAGCAGAATTTAGGACCACACATAGAGCAAAAATGAGCTATTTTGCCTGATTCTTGCGGCAGCGTTTCGTCGTGATATTCGCGAGCGCGCTCAGGGTCTAAACCGATGTTAAATTGGTCGTGCCAACGGAACTCAAAGCGCGCTTTTGATAGTGCGTTATCACGCTCTTGCGCACCTGGGTGGCCTTTTGCCAAATCGGCGGCATGGGCAGCAATCTTGTAAGTAATCAAACCTTCTTTAACATCTTCTTTGTTTGGTAAGCCTAAATGCTCTTTAGGGGTTACATAACAAAGCATGGCACAGCCGTACCACGCAATTTGCGCAGCGCCAATACCTGATGTGAAATGGTCATACCCAGGGGCGATGTCCGTGGTTAATGGGCCAAGGGTGTAAAACGGTGCTTCTTCACAGTGTTTTAACTGCTCTTCCATGTTCTCTTTGATCATATGCATTGGCACATGGCCTGGGCCTTCGATAAACACTTGTACATCATGTTTCCAAGCAAGTTTTGTCAGCTCACCTAAAGTACGTAATTCACTGAATTGGGCTTCGTCATTGGCGTCTGCAATAGAGCCTGGGCGCAAGCCATCCCCTAATGAGAAACACACATCATACTGTTTTAAAATTTCACAAATATCTTCAAAGTGAGTATATAAAAAGTTTTCTTTATGATGCGCTAAACACCATTTCGCCATGATTGAACCACCACGCGAAACAATACCGGTCACACGCTTTGCCGTCATCGGCACGTAACGCAGCAACACTCCTGCATGAATGGTAAAGTAATCAACACCTTGTTCCGCTTGTTCAATCAAGGTATCGCGGAAAATCTCCCACGTTAGGTCTTCAGCCACACCGTTTACTTTTTCAAGGGCTTGATAAATCGGCACGGTACCAATTGGCACTGGCGAGTTACGTACTACCCATTCACGGGTTTCGTGAATATAACGACCCGTTGATAAGTCCATTACCGTGTCAGCCCCCCAACGAGTCGACCACACCATTTTTTCTACTTCTTCTTCGATTGATGAAGTCACCGACGAGTTACCAATATTCGCGTTCACTTTAACTAAGAAGTTTCGGCCAATAATCATCGGCTCAGTTTCTGGGTGATTGATGTTGTTAGGCAGCACGGCGCGGCCACGGGCAATTTCATCACGCACAAATTCAGGGGTAATAAAATCAGGAATACTGGCGCCAAACGATTCGCCTTTGTGCTGGGCAGCGAGTAACTCTTCACGAATTTTAGCGCGCCCCATGTTTTCGCGGATCGCCACATATTCCATTTCAGGCGTTACAATGCCTTGTCGCGCATAATGCATTTGGGTCACGTTTTTACCCGCTTTTGCACGGCGGATCTTTGGTAGATGTTCAAAGCGGATATGATCTAACCCTTCATCTGCCATACGCTGCTGCGAAAATTGCGACGTAACAGAATCTAGAATTTCAGTGTCGCCGCGGCTTTCAATCCACTTTTCACGATATTTTTCAAGACCTTTACGTACATCAAGTTGAAAATCAGGGTCAGTGTAAGGGCCTGATGTATCGTAAACACGAATTGGTGCATTGGGCTCAAATACGGGGTTCTCTTCAGTACCACCAACAAAGGTATCACTTAAAGTGATTTCGCGCATTCCCACACGTACGTTATCTTGTGTGCCTTCAACATAGACTTTATGTGAGTTAGGAAAAGGTTGACCGGTTAGGTTGTAAATATAATCAGATGCAGCCGCACGAGTTTCGCGGCGAGACGGTTTAGTTGTTGTGTTTGACATGACTTACCTCATTGCTTTAAGGGTTGTCTTGTCAGATATTGCAAGCGCAATAGAGAGTGGCAAACGCCATTGGATCGTTAGTAAGATAAACACTTACTGTTGCAGCCTATGCCGCTTATGCCCCTATATTTGGCGCACAAGCGCCTAACGAGGCAGCTTGTTCCCTACGCAGGTGTTAGCCTGATCAGGTTCACGGATCCCGCTTTCGCGATCTCAGCCTTATAAAAGGCACTCCGACAAGTTTAAATTCGTTGTTTTATAAAAACACAATGAGTGTACGTGAGTTAAAAAATAGCTGCAAGCTAAGCGTTTTAGTTTTTAACGATAAAAGTGAAGTGATGCTCACCTTGTAACACCAACTGTTCATCATTCAATGAAATTGCTGCGCCTTGCTTTAAAGTCATTAATAATTTCTTTTCTAGCTCATCCACTTTTTCACCGCATGACTTACGAGTCATACCTAGCTTATTTACTTTCAATGTGTCTTCGACGAGCTGCCCTTCACCAAAAAATTTATTACAACCCGCAAAGCCATTAATTTGCATAGCTTCAATAAAACGCATTGATGCACTTTGTGACGCAGGGATAGATAAACCATTTATTTTTGACAGCTGCCATTGTGTATATTTTAAGTGCTCGCTTGACACGCTCCCTGTTGATGAGCATCCCACACAAAATAATACAAAAAGAATTGGCAAGGCGACTAGCTTCATATATTTTTCGACTTTATTTTCAATTTAGTAATGATAACAATATTTAACGTGTTTGATCGTTAAAAAAACATGTTTTATCTGTAAAAAAATGTTCTAAGCTAGCTCTTTATAGAACAACAAGGGTTATTTGAATAACTTATCGATTTCTTCTGGTAAAAAAGGACGACCTTTTTCATTAACTGACGTGCCAATCACAAATGCTTGCAGCATCACTTTATCATCACATTTACGATAAATAGTTTGTCTAAAAGCAAATTTTATTCGGCTAACTCGCTCAGGTTCGACAGCAACATAAAATTCATCGCCTGGTACTAAAGAGGCTTTGTAATCCATTTCACAGCGAAGCACCACAAGATTCACTTTTTCTTTGGCTAATTTTGCAAAATCGATATCTTTGGCATGTAAAAACTCATGACGTGCGTGCTCAAGATAATTAAAATACACACTGTTGTTAACAATGCCTTGTAAATCGCACTCATAATCTCGCACTTTAAAGTCAACTTTAAAGGTCATAGTCGTATTCCTAATCAATTTACGTATAATTGCCTGCGTTTATATCATAAATACCTAAACAACCTAAAGATTCACTTTGTTTGGGTAGCAATAGCCATTTGGCCAGCAGGCTTGCTAGAATAGCAGTCCCTAAAATGGAGTTAAGAACCGCATGAAACGACGTTTATCATTATTATCTGCTGCTATTTTGCCATTATTTGCAGCATCAACAATCGCTTATGCTGAAGACGGTGAGCTAGAAAAAATTTTAGTCACTGGTGATTTCCAAAAAGAAAGTATTCAAACACTTAGCGCCAGCGCCAGCTTATTTTCTGATCATGAGATCAATCAGCGAGGCGCTAAGTTTTTAGATGAGATGCTAGCAAGTGCCGCGAATGTAAACTTTACCTCAGGCGCATCACGAGGTCGTTATGTGCAAATTCGTGGTGTTGGTTTGCGCTCACAGTTTGTTGACCCAATTAACCCATCTGTAGGTTTGGTGATCGACGGTATTAACTACTCTGGCCTTGGTGGTAGTTCATTATTATTTGATGTTGACCAAGTTGAAATTTACCGTGGACCACAAGGCACACGCTTTGGCGCTGATGCACTTGCCGGTATGATTCAAATGGAATCAGCGACACCAACACTTGATCCAAGTGTAAAAGTGCAGCTTGGCGCAGGTAATTACAACAGCTATGAGGCAGGTATTGCTGCCGGCACGGGTATTACTGATGACACCGCAGTGCGTGCTAGCATTTATCAACGTGAGTCTGATGGTTACGTTGAAAACCGTTATTTAAACAAAGATACCCAGCAACAAGATGAGCTCGTTTCTCGCTTTAAATTACACAGCCAGCTAACAAATAGCTTACGCACAGAACTGAGTGTTCACTATATTGATATTAATAATGGCTACGATGCATTTACACTCGATAATAGCCGTTACAGTGTTGCTGATGAGCCAGGCGAAGATAACCAAGAAAGCATTGCAGTTGGCCTTGCCAATACGTACACCGGCTTCGATTTATTTGATGTAAGCCTTAATGTGTCAGGTATCGACAGTGAACTACTTTACAGTTTTGACGAAGATTGGGTGTGTAATGATGAAGCTCAGCCAGGGCTATGCGCCGCTGGTTTACATGAGTGGGGCTATAGCTCAACAGATACTTACCTGCGCGATCGCAAAGATCAAGCGGCCGAACTGCAATTTAATGGTAAGTCTGGCGAATGGGTAGCGGGCATTTATTATCAAGGTCGTGAAGTTGACTTGGAACGCCAATACACATGGCTGACACAACCATTTACCTCAAATTATGAAACCAGCAACATCGCTGCATACGGGCAAGTAGCAACCCCTATAGGACCAAAAACAACTTTAATTACGGGTCTGCGCGTTGAGCAATACCAAGGCGACTACATTGATAACAATGGCTTTATTGAAGAAACCGATGATGTCATGGTGGGTGGTAAACTTGCTCTTGAATACCAAGTGATTGATCGCACCATGATCTACACCAGTATTACTCGTGGCTACAAAGCGGGCGGTATTAACTCTGAAGCACTGGCAAAAGCAAAAGACGAAGGCTTAAATCTAGATGCTGATTTCTTTGCGAATCACACATCATTTGCTCCTGAATACCTTTGGAGCGGTGAGTTTGGTGTGAAAGGCAGCTCACTTGACGATAGATTTGTATTACGCCTCGCCGCTTTTTACATGTATCGCGAAGATATGCAGTTAAAGTCGTGGCAAGTTGAAGGTCAAAAGTTCACAGGTTATATCGATAACGCAAGCTCTGGCGAAAACTATGGTTTAGAAATTGAAGGCAGCTTCCAAGCTACTGACAACTTACTACTAACGGGTAGTGCAGGTTATCTACATACAGAAATCAATGACTTTGTTGCACAATCAGGCCTAGATCAAGATGGTCGAGACCAAGCACAAGCACCTAAATACCAATATGCATTCACTGCGCGCTATAACTTTACGCCAGCACTTTACGCATCAATTGGTGTAGAAGGCAAAGACGATTACTACTTCTCTGATAGCCACAACTCAAAAGCGCCAAGCACTAATTTAGTGAATGCTTCGTTTGGTTATGAAAGTGATAATTGGAGCATTAATGCATGGGCACGTAACTTATTTGACGAAGACGTACCAACCCGTGGTTTTGAGTTTGGTAACGACCCATTAGATGGTTACGCGACTCACACATACACACAACTTGGCGAACCTATGGTTGCCGGTGTGACATTTATTTACGAGCTATAAACCGTAGGCGCGACTTTATGTCGCGCTTTTAAAATCAATGGAAATCGCGGGGTAAACCCGCTCCTACAATTAAGCCCTTTCAACATCAAAGGCAATCACGTCTTTAATCTTTTGCTTATTGGTTGCCAGCATAATGAGTCGATCAATTCCCAGTGCCACACCAGCACATTGCGGTAACCCATTTTCAAGTGCAGCTATTAAACGCTCATCCATTGGCACTTGTTTTAAGCCATTCGCTTCACGATATTGATTATCTTCTTTAAAGCGAGCAGCCTGCTCTTTAGCATCCGTTAGTTCATTAAAGCCGTTTGCCAGTTCCATATTTTTAAAATATAACTCAAAGCGCCCTGCTACCCGCTCATCATGCTGGCAAATTTGTGCAAGAGCGGCTTGCGAAGCCGGAAAATGATAAACAAAACAAGGCTTTTCTTGGCCAATCGTTGGCTCTACCTTCATACAAAATAATAGCTGCAACAAGGTATCGCGATGTGTTTCATGCGCAGCAATATCGGCAAAGCCCTGCTCCGTTGCTAGTTGCTGTAATGTGCTGATATCAGCCGTTAAAGGGTCTACAGCTAATGCATTAATAAAGGCTTGCTGATAGGTTAGTCGCTCTGCGGGTTTTACGCCGAGCACTAATTGCATAAGCTCATCCATTTCATCCATAAGCGCAAATTCATCAAAACCAGGGCAATACCACTCAAGCATTGTGAATTCAGGGTTATGATGGCTTCCTGCTTCTTCATTTCGAAATGCTTTACAAAGCTGAAAAATAGCACCAGAGCCCGCAGCAAGTAAACGCTTCATGGCAAACTCAGGCGACGTTTGTAAATACAATGGCAAGCCACCAGCATGGCCTGGGCCAACAAACTCTGTGCTAAATGTGGCTAAATGCACATCGGTTACGCTGGCAGCACTGAGACTTGGCGTTTCAACCTCCATTACATCCCGTGCATAAAAGAACTCGCGAATACGGCGGATGATGACGGCACGCTCGCGTAAAGTTTCAATATCGGCGCTTGGTTGCCAAAGGACATTAGACATAGTGTTTCCCAAAAAAAATCCCAGCATAAGCTGGGATTTTACAACAAATTGCTTAATTAAGCCTATTACTTAACACGGCTCACGTATTCACCGCTACGTGTATCAACTTTGATCACTTCGCCGATTTGTACGAATAGAGGAACACGAACAACAGCACCTGTGCTTAATGTTGCTGGTTTACCGCCAGTGCCCGCTGTATCACCTTTTAGACCTGGATCTGTTTCAGTGATTTCTAATTCAACAAAGTTTGGTGGCGTCACAGCGATTGGGCTACCGTTCCAAAGTGTGATTGTACAAACGTCATTTTCAACTAACCATTTTGCATTGTCGCCAAGCGCTTTTTCATCAGCAGCGATTTGCTCAAATGTTTCGTTGTTCATAAAGTGCCAGAACTCACCGTCAGTGTATAGATACGCTAAATCTGTATCCATTACGTCTGCACCTTCAACTGTTTCACCTGACTTGAATGTTTTTTCTAGTACTTTACCTGTGATAAGTTTACGAATACGAACACGGTTAAACGCTTGGCCTTTACCTGGTTTTACCATTTCATTTTCTAAGATGCTGCAAGGTTCGCCGTCTAACATAATTTTTAGGCCGCCCTTGAACTCATTGGTGCTATAATTCGCCATCGTTTCCTCTGTCTAAATAATTTCGAGTAATCTACGTGTCAATGATACAAAGAAATGAAGTAAATTTGCATAAAAACTGGCAAAAAGAATTGGCAAATGTTGTCACTTGTCCTGAACGCTTGCTAGAAATGCTAGGATTATCAAGCAAAGTAGACGAAAAAGACCTTAAAGCACGCAGTCTTTTTCCTGTCCGCGTGCCGCTGCCTTTTATCAAAAAAATGCGTTATGGCGACATCAACGACCCACTTTTGCTGCAAGTGATGCCAAGGCACCAAGAATTTTTAGCACAAACAGGATACGACAAAGATCCATTAAAAGAGCAAGATAACGACCAACCTGGTTTATTACACAAGTATCGCTCTCGTGTTTTGGTCATGTTTAAAACAGGCTGTGCGGTCAATTGTCGTTATTGTTTTAGGCGCCACTTTCCGTATCAAGAAAATCAATTGAATAAGCGCAGCTTAATTGAAGCCCTCGCCTATATAAAAGCAGATACCAACATCAACGAAGTTATTTTAAGTGGTGGCGACCCATTAATGGCCAAAGACGATGCTGTTAGTTGGTTTATGGATGAGTTAGAACAGCTTCCACAAATTAAACGCCTACGTATTCATAGCCGCTTGCCTGTGGTGATCCCAGCAAGAATTACCGATGAGCTGTGTGCCCGTTTTGCAGCATCACCTTTAAAAGTGGTGTTTATCAACCATATTAATCATGCAAACGAAATTGATGATGACTTTAAAGCTGCTATGCAAAAGCTAAAAGTAGTGGGGGTCACTTTGTTAAATCAAGCGGTGTTATTAAAAGATGTGAATGATACAGCAAGGGCACAAATAGCCCTCAGTGAGGCTCTATTCGATGCTGACATACTGCCCTATTACTTGCACCTACTTGATAAAGTGGAAGGGGCGAGTCATTTTGATATACCTGAACAACTAGCAAAACAAATAATGTCAGATATGCTAGCAGCATTACCTGGGTTTTTAGTACCCAAACTAGTTAGAGAGATCGGTGGAGAAAAAAGTAAAACTCCTATCGACCTCAATCTAGTTTAGTTACACATATACGTTTATGTTATTACCCAACGTTGCGGTTACAGACTTTGCAGGTGTTTGCGCGGCGCTCGAATTTACTGCAGCACCTTCAATAAGAGCAAGTGCAGCAGCGCCTTCAGCTTTTTGCTGTTTTTTTGCAAGAGCAGCACTATAAAGCTCCGCACTTTCACCACCGCCACTCATTGCCGGTAAATTTGATCCTGATATATTCATAGTTCACTACCTGACTTTTTATAACAATCCACGTACTATATCGGCATTGCAGTCTAAAGCTTTAGGAAAAAAATGGATTCAATTATTGAACAACTCAATGCTAACCTAAAAATCGTTTATCGTC
>VAOY01033418.1_pt1 | contig 15737 bp, 16 predicted proteins | sample 3393881 | NCBI WGS metagenome assembly VAOY01 (sample SAMN08290430, study PRJNA428436) | hydrothermal vent metagenome | isolation source: Deep-sea hydrothermal vent chimney | place: Indian Ocean: Southwest Indian Ridge
AGTATTCTATTTATCAATTGATAAGTATAATATACTAAGTGTTATAAGCCCAAACATCAAGCGGTGTCGTTCGCCAATATCACATACGCCTGCATAGAACTCTTGTTTGCTGTAAATAAGTAGATCTGCCGGTGGTTTTATCCCTGGTTGTATGTTTAGAACGGAGCGGGCCAGGGATTCGTATCTGTTGGCGATGTTGAAATATTTTGTATTTTCCTGAAATAGTACTTGAGGAACCGTAGAAGTCCTCTATCTTATTAGTTGTAAGCACGACGTTGATGCAGTACAGGTTGAAATTTCAATAATATGCATCGGAGCAGCACGTCTTTGCTCCGGTGCTTTTTTTGTGTTACACGCTTGGAACAGCTTAACGTTGAGGAAATGTCCGGCCTTTCGGTCGGTTAGCAAAAATGAGCCAGGTGGCTCATAACAAAGGGAAAAACATATAATGACACAAGGTACAGTAAAGTGGTTCAACGACTCCAAAGGGTTCGGATTCATCACACTGGATGATGACTCGAAGGACTGTTTCGTTCACCAATCAGCAATCCAGGGTGACGGTTTCCGAAGTCTGGCTGAGGGCGACCGCGTAGAGTTTGATGTCGTACAGGGTGAAAAGGGCCCGGCGGCAGAGAACGTTACCAAGCTCTAACAACCATTATTCTGATAGTTGTTGAAAATGCCTCCCCTGGTGAGAGCCGGGGGAGGCATTTTTCGTGATGTAATTTACAGTTTGGTACATTCCAGCCGTTCTCTTCCTCGAAAAGCGCTGAAACGGGAAACGCAACCTGTACCGGTTGTCCCTCGCCGATATCCCATCCTGTGGTTCGCCAGTATTTCATCCGACCGCATAGAATTAGTGTTCCTCATTTACATGCCTCAATAACCAGAAAATCTTCTGAAAACCTCCTGCATTGCCCGGGTGCTGTTGGAAGAGGATCCTCTGTTAAAGTTCGAAACCCCGCCTTTGCCAGCTTGTCTTTTATCTGTTCGGTATCCGGATACACGAATTCCTGACTTTCAAGCGAATCTGTGAATGCCCAGTTCAGACGCGAGGCAGGAACCATATCCCCGGTTGAAGCGCACTTGTCAACAATCACAAAGCGTCCGTCTGGATTCAGTGAGTTCCGGATCCTGCGGAACAATTCCTCGCTGTAAATATTGACATCGCATTCCAGGACCAGGTCAAACCCGGAGGACAACTCCTCTCGAAGGAAATCCGCTGGATGATAGGTGATACGATCAGCCAGTGAGTTCTCTGCGGCGATTTCACGTCCCGTTGCACAGACAGTGGAGATATCGACTACAGTTGCAGTCAATTCAGGGTATCGCCGCAGCAGAGCCAGCGACATAACACCAGATCCGCCACCTAAATCCATTAGTCGGTGCACGCCGCTCAGATCCAGGAAATCGGCCAGTTCCTCCGCCAGCGGCTGATGAAGTTCATACAGCATGTGCGTGAATCGTTGTGCCTGTTCTGAGTCCTCGGACATCTGAACTACATAATCTGGATGTGTCAATACCGTGGTTTCCCGTGTTGAACCGGATTTTCGTAAACGAACCGGCAGGTCACACAGCCTTTTCAACTGGTCTCCTGCTTCTTCGGCCAGCAGCGCCCATGTATCCTGACTGTAGACGTTCAGTATGTTCTCCCTTGTTGCGGAGGAGGATTCAAAACCATCCGGACCCTTTTCGATAAAGCCCTCACGGCAGAGCAGGTGCAGCCAGTAACGGCAGCGGGTCAATGGTATGTCGAGCAAGCCGGCTATTGCGTGTTCATCGAGGGCTTTGGCTTGCAGCAGCCAGAAGAGTCCGAGTTCCATCGCGGCGCCCAATGCGGCGGAAATATATGACGCATCCATAAGATCAAGAACTTTGTCGGCTGAAGTTGGCATTGTTTGTATCTCCGGAATTCAACGCTGTGCCGGGCTGCGTCTATGATTCTTTGATGACCTTCAGGAATGCAGTGAGCATAATACCGGACACTTCTTTTCCTCAAGCACTTATGGGGTTTCAGCTTTTCAGGGATGAGAGAGGCGATGTGGACTGAATCCATTACCTGCGTATCAGACTGCAGGCGAAAGTGATATTTGATGACAGATTCCAAAGATAAAGAACAGAAAGAAACGCAGGCGTTAGAAGACCTTTTCCGCACACATGGATGTGAAGATTTCAGGTGGCTGGATCCCGATGATATCGTGACAGCCCAATGGGTACGGATGAAATGCATATTCGGATGCAGGGAATATGGTCAGCGGGCGTGCTGTCCGCCGAATGTGCCGTCGGTGGATGAATGCGAGCGGTTTTTCAGTGAATACAGGTCAGCTGCAGTATTCCATTTCTGGAAAAAGGTTGAAGATCCTGATGATCGTCATGCCTGGACCAGATCGGTAAACATGGAACTCTCCAAACTCGAACGGGAGGTATTCATCTCCGGATACCAGAAAGCGTTCCTTCTCTATATGGACAGTTGCGAGATCTGCGCGGAGTGCACTCCCGACCGTGACTTATGCAGGGAGCCCATAAAGGCCAGGCCCGCACCGGAAGCACTTGCCATAGATGTGTTTTCAACCGTCAGGAAGATCGGATACCCGATCGAAGTTCTCTCGGACTACTCACAGACGATGAATCGCTACGCATTTTTACTCATTGAGTGATTATCAGGGTTTGAGTTCCTTCAATCGTCTTGCGGCATTGCGATTGTCAGGATTGAGCTGCAGGCCGAACCAGGACAGTTCCAGGGTCAGGTCGCCCAGAGCCAATGTCAGTCTGTCACTGAAGGTAATGGAGGGCAGGCCGGGCTTGAATCCGGCGAAAATAGTGCGAACCGAATAGACTTTCTCATACGTATCTGAGATGTGACATTAAAGCACTATTTCAAATCACCAACATTTCCAGGAGAGATCTGCAATGGCCCGCTTCAGCAAGTACATTTTTTCCATCATTCTGCTGGCCGGAATTGCCTCAACAGCATTCGGTCAGGCACAGGAAGAAACTCGACTTCTACGATTCCCTCATATCAACGGAGATAAGGTGGTCTTCACTTATGCAGGAGACCTCTACACGGTTCCTCTTTCCGGGGGCGAGGCCAAACAGCTGACCACACATAAAGGACTCGAAATTTTCGGCCGGTTCAGCCCCGACGGGAAGTGGATCGCCTTCTCAGGTGAATATGCAGGCTCCCGGCAGGTTTACCTGATTCCATCTGGAGGGGGAATACCGAAGCAGCTCACATTTTACCCCGATGCAGGGATTATGCCTCCGCGTGGAGGTTATGATCATCTGGTCCTCGACTGGACCCCTGACGGAAGCAGGATCCTGGTAAGGGCCAACCGTACTCCCTTCGGACAGAGAGCTGGCCGCTACTATCTGGTCGATCCTTTCAATGGGGGGCTGGAAGTTCCTCTGGAAATCCCCGAGGGAGCCACAGGTGCGACTTTCGACGGGACCGGGACCAAACTGGCCTACAACATCAAATCGCGTGAATGGCGTCACTGGAAGCGGTACCAGGGGGGACGCCAGCAGGATGTCTGGATCTACGATCTGGCAGGCCACTCAAGTGAACGTCTCACAGATTATACCGGTACCGATAATTTCCCGATGTGGGTTGGGAATACCATCTATTTCATTTCCGATCGCGATTCCAACCAGAAGCTGAATGTCTGGGCCTACGATACTGGAACAGGGGAGGTCGACCAGGTAACGCGGCATGACGAGTTCGACGTCAACTGGCCCAGTCGCGGTCAAGGAGGAATCGTCTACGAGAACGGAGGTTACCTCTACCACCTCGATCCTGCAAGCAACACCTCACGCAGGATTCCGGTAACAGTTACCGGTGACCGCCCTTATACAACACCCTATTACACAAACGTGTCGAACCGCATCGAAGGGTTCGACATATCCCCGAGCGCAAAAAGGGCGATTTTCGCTGCCCGGGGAGAACTGTTCAGCGTTCCGGCCGAGCATGGCGACATACGCAACCTCTCCAATACACCGGGTATCCGTGAGCGTGACGTAACGTGGTCACCCGACGGTAAGTGGATATCCTATATCTCCGATGCATCGGGGGAGTACCTGATGTATCTGATGGCCGCTGATGGTAGTGGGGAGACTCAGAGGCTGGCAGATGATGGCGGCGCCTGGATCTTCAATATGAGCTGGTCACCCGATTCGCGATGGATAGCCTTTGCCGACAACAGGAACCGGCTTCGCGCTGTGAACGTGGAGAACGGACGCATAACCGAAATCGACCAGGGAACAAAAAGCAGTCTTACAGACTTCTCATGGTCCGGAGACTCCGGGTGGATCGCCTACAGCAGGACCGGCTCGAATTTCATGGACTCGATCTGGTTATACTCGTTCGAGTCGGGCAGGGCGACACAGGTCACGGGAGAGATGACTGACGAATCGAGTCCAACATTCGATTTAAACGGGAAGTATCTCTACTTTGTCTCCTACCGTGATTTCAACCTCCAGGACGAGGGTTTCGACTCACGCATCTTTGCGGCCACACTCAGAGCAGATCTTGCACACCCGTTTCCTCCGCTCAGCGATGAGGAACCTGGAGCAGTTGAAGAGGAAGCAGAAGAAGAGGCTTCGGAGGAACCTGGCAGTGAAGAGGAAGAAGTACTGCTGATAGATCTGGAAGGTCTGGGTGAGCGCGTTGCCGTTCTGCCCGAACTGGATGCCGGAAGCTACAGGGGGCTGGTTGGACAGGAGAATGGACTCCTCTTCTTCAGCGGCTCCGCTCTTCAGAAATACGACCTGGATGAGCGCAAAGCCGAGACTGTTATCGAGGGAATCAGCGGGTATGCTTTCACACCTGACTTCAAGAGCATGCTTTACCGACGTGGAAGCAATTACGGCATCGTTCCGCTGCGTCCGGGGCAGAAGAACAGTGAAGGTCATCTCGATATGGAAGGGATGACCCTCCGTATAGATCCGCTGGTGGAGTGGGCGCAGATCTACCACGATACCTGGCTGATCATGCGTGACTGGTTCTATGACCCCGATATGCACGGAGTGGACTGGGATGCGGTGCTTCGTCGCTACGAACCGCTTCTGCCTTATCTGGCGAACCGTGCCGATCTCGATTACATACAGGCAGAACTGATTGCTGAATTGAATGTTGGACACGCGTATGTAAACTCGTCTCCCGAAATGCCGAGAGTCGAGCGTGTGGAGATCGGGCTGCTGGGAGCAGAGTTCGAAGCCGACGGCAGGTTCTACCGTATCTCGAAGATTTTCCCCGGTGAGAACTGGCACGAGGAATTCCGTTCTCCGCTTACCGAGCCCGGCATCAATGTCGATGTGGGAGATTACCTGATCGCGATAGATGGTCAGCAGGTCACTACCGAGGACAATCCATACAGTTTCCTGGTCAACAAGGCGGAGCGGATTGTAAAGGTTACAGTCAACGACCGTCCGCGCCGGTCCGGTGCACGCACATATGATGTGCGTCCCGTCAGCAGTGAACGGGGTCTGCGTTATCAGGACTGGGTGGCCGAAAACGCCAGGATGGTTGATGAACTCTCCGAAGGCAGGATCGGTTACATGCACCTGCCCAACACTTCGATACCCGGTTACCGGGAACTCTTCGAAGGATTCCAGCCACTGGCTACGAAAGAGGCCCTGATCATCGATGAACGTTACAACGGAGGGGGATTCATTCCTGAGGAGATGGCCATGATGCTCGGGCGCCCACTGCTCAATTACTGGGCGCGGCGCAATCTCGATCTTTACAGCCAGCCATTCGTCCTTCACATGGGCCCCAAAGTAGTGCTGATGAACGGTCAATCCTCTTCAGGGGGTGATGCCTTCCCCTACTACTTCCGGGAACTCGGACTGGGCCTGTTGATCGGTGAGCGTACATGGGGAGGTCTGGTCGGTATCAGCGGTAATCCCGGCTTTGTAGACGGTGGAAGTATCGCAGTGCCGCAGTTCGCCTTTGTAGACAGTGAAGGGAACTGGGCCGTGGAGGCCGAGGGCGTCTCCCCCGATATCGAAGTCCTCGACCTTCCCGAGCAGATCGCCCGGGGAGAAGAACCAATGATTGAACGCGCCATCGAGTACCTGCTCAGGGAGCTGGAGAATCCGCAATACAGGAGGCCGATAAAACCGGCAGGACCGGTTCGTCGTCCACCACCTGAATAGGATGCCGGTTATATTATTCACCGTAACTTCGAGTATTCATGCAACGCCGGCCTTCGTTACCCTGTTTGCGAGGGCAGGTATGCAGTGATATTCTCTGTGCCTAGGAGCGTTTCTCCGACAGACTCCTAGAGTGACTTCCCAATGAAGGAGCGTGGGAATGATTAGGGCGATAACCTTCGATTGCTGGGACACCCTTTTAGATGATGATCCGAGCCGGAATATCGAGAGGAAGGAATACTTCGGTCAGGTCCTTGAAGAGAACGGGATCATGATCCTGCGAAACCAGATAGATGAGCTCTTCGCGGAAGAGGCAAGACTTTTCCAAGAGCATATAGTCAGGCACAGGAAGACGCGGAACGCCCTGGAGAGGGCAGAGACGCTCGTTGATCTGGCAGGAGCCCGGATCGCTGATACTGAAATTAACAGGATCGCCGGTTACAGTGATAAGATCGCTCTCGAATACGGTCCACCCGTTGTATCCGGCGTACGGGAGGTGCTGGAAGCTCTCTACGGCAGGTTCACCCTGGCGGTGATCTGCAACACAGGTTGGCATTCGGGTGGGACGGTTCGACAGCTGCTCGAGAAGTGTAATCTCCCAGGATATTTCTCCCATCTGACGTTCTCGGACGAAGCAGGCGTGGCTAAACCGCACCGGCAGATATTTGAGTATACCCTCGAAAAGATAGACTGCAGACCTGAGGATGCGGTCCATGTCGGAGATTCCGAATATTCAGATATCGTTGGTGCGAAAGAAATTGGAATGAAGGCGATACTCTTCACCGGTATCAACGACAGGTATAAGGACAACAACACAGCCGACCTTACCATAGATGACTACGATGATTTCGTAGGGATAATTGAGCGGGGGATATGAGGGCCCTCAACGATCTGAGAGCGTCGGTGAAGGGGAAGCGGATCGTGCTTTTGGGATTGAAGGGGAGTGGGAAGGGTAACAGATCGAAGGATCTCAGCGAGTTGGGCCTGGTGCACGTGGGTCTAGGGATAATCATGCGCGAACAAGTACGGGTGGATCCCGATTCGGAACTTTCCCGCAAGATCATCAAGACAACCCGCGAAGGTGCACTCCTCCCTGATGATATTGTAATCCCGATCATCATGAACCGACTGAACCAGGATGACTGCCGCGAACAGGGATTCGTCCTGGAAGGTTTCCCACGCACGAAATCACAGGTGGACCTGCTCCTCTCACGGATTAACATCGACCTGGTACTCTACCTGGATGTGCCCAGGGCTTTCCTGATAGACGGTATCGTCAGCTTCAACCGGCAAACCTGTGCTGTGTGTGCGACCAACTACAGCGATTTCGACACACCTGCAGTCGAAGGTGTCTGCGATAAATGCGGAGGGGAACTCATCAGGCGGGAAAGCGATAATCTGGATGTTATCGAAGCCAGGCTCAGGGCCGACGAGGAGCAGATCAGGTCCTTTATGCCCGACTTCGAGGCCAGAGGTTTGGTGCAGGTTCTTCCAATTATTGTGGACGATGACTTTGAGATCGATGAGAAGTATCTCAAAAAACTGAAGGGAGAGGCTTACAGGGTCCAGGCCGATTCAGGAGGGGAAGCTCGCATGTTGAACTATGAGGGTATGCGTCTGCGGCTTCACGATCTTCTCAAGGAAAGGTTCATGCAGGGATGAGGGTGGTACGGGTCATAATTGAGAGGCTGATGATCGGATATCTGCTGCGAAGGTTACACGGTGGTTACTGCAATATCAGATACCCGGAATATAATCTGTTCAGGTCCCTCGCTCTCAAGAGTGGCCTGCCGGGTTCTAATGTGTTCACCTTCACTACCGGTGGGCAGGAGGTAAAGCTTGTTCCATATGGTCAACATCTTGACCAGCATGGCAGCCATATTGCTGACATGCGCTCCCTGCGGGAGGATTTCGAAGGACCGACCGGGAAGATCAGTTGGATTACCCGAAATCGCCTTTATGAGGGCAGGTACCTCTCAGAGTTCGTCAAAGAGGGCCCGATAAGAGTTCATTACCTGCCTGCTGCGAACTGCCTCGCCGCCGGCGGTGGCAGGAACAGGCTGATGACTCTCATGAGGTTGGGATTCAGGAACGCCAGGCAGCTGAAAGAGGCCAAGTGGGATCACTCGAGCGGCAGATATGTTGGCGGCGATATTGTTATCAATTATCCCGGGGAACCTGTCTGGGATGATATCCCCCCCGGCACGACGGAGCAGGGGTGGATAGATAAGACGAAACGATGGGAGGACGCATACCGGCAGGGATTGCGGCTGACAACGGGGGAGATCTACAGAGCGATTTTCAGGTGATCGGACGTGAGTCCGGATAAAGCGAACGGGGTATCCATGAACCAGGAGTTCAGATTTATAAAGCGTGAGAGCTGCGTCTGGATTTTAATTGCCTCCTTCCTTCTGACAGGTTGTGCTGCCAGCCGTTCGGTTATAGAGATCGGTGGTTATGATTTTGAATTTGAAGGAAGAACCTACCGCATTGAAAGTGTGAATCCGAGTACTGGAGTCGGTTATAACGTTCTGGCTGTGAAAGAAGGTGATCGCAATGTGGCCCTTGGCCTGGATAGAGACCAGGACGGTTTTCTGGATGGAATTGTTGAAGGTGAGATAACACTATCGAGGGCTCGGGTCATATACAATACCGGGATTGCGGAAGGTGAACGACTGGGGCGGATCAAAAGCAAGTTTTTAACTCAGGAGTTCAGGACAAACATAGGTCAGTACACCTGCAAACTGGTCACCTACCATCTTGCGATCGGTGATGTATTCAACAGGCTTACGCTGGTAAGTACTTATTACGCTCCTGTAGAGGCAGTTCTTCTGGATCAGGGCGCTGATGGCAAACTTGACAGGATAGAGCAGGGTGATAGAGAGATGGAATTCTATCAATCTATTTATGATCAGGTGATTGAAAGCGGATTAACTTACGGCAGGGTGGCCAAAATCCAGGGCAAGTATCAGGTGATCCAGTAGGGGAGAGATGCAGCTACTTCACTGCATCCAGATATAGTGTTTCCATTTGATGTGATTCTGAGTCCAGATCTGTTTCTTCTATAAGACTCTGTCGGAACTGCTGTCTCACAACATCGCGGAATCCTACTTCCCGCAAACACCAGTCGAGAGTCTCGAAATCGTACATCCAGCGATGATGAAAGAAACGGTGGACTGCACGGGTGTTGAAGGCTCCTCCCTTGGTGCGGACCAGCCAGTGTTTATTCATGTTCCCTTCCCGGCGAGCGGCAAATCTCTCCAGTATCGGAGCGAAAAATTCTTCGTTGTTCTCATGATACATGCGAACAAATAATTCCAGATCGGGACATGTGATGCGCAGGATGCCTTCCGGTATCAGCACGCGATACAGTTCAGAGAGAAATGAAGGAATCTTGTCGGTGTGGACATGCTCTATCAGATGTTCCATGTAGATGCAGTGGAACGTGTCGGTCTGAAAGGGGAACTTCCTGTTGGCGTTCAGGTAGATATTGGCATCGGGAGCGAATTTGTCACAGTTGAGCCAGCCGGACCGGATCTTCTTCCCGCAGCCCAGATGAAGTTTCGGAGCCGCGTTGTTCTTCAGATACCTGCGGATGGCGAGAGCACGAGAAAAAATTCTCAACCGGTTCAGTTCACCACGTAGAATTTTCATCGGGTGATCTGGTTCAAAACCTGCATACAAATAATAGAAAGATGCTCATATAAGAACATCCTCCATCCACCCGATTTTTTTCAGCTCTATCTCATCCAGGTTGGCGATCCCTATACCATGACGGGTATCGGCAAGGCCCACATGCCTGGTGGAGGTGCCTCCGCGGGGAGGGATCTCGTAAAAGGCCTTTCTCATTTTCTCCAGCAGTCTGACACCGAGAGCGTCGACGGCAACCGGATCGGTGCTCACCATGATCCCCTTGTAGTTCCAGACAGCATTTTCTGCGTAGCGGTGGGGGCCGATACTGTGAAAGAGGGGAGTAAGGACTACAAGGATGTTCAGTCTGGTTTTACCGGCACAGACAGGCAGTTTCCAGATGCCGCCCAGGTCAGCACACGAGTCACCATGCCAGTCCTCAGGTGTATCGAATGTTATGTAATTCTTCAGACAGCCGCCTATCCCGGACCAGTCGTGAGCTCTCAACGGCCGGGCATTGATCAGCGCCGTAGCCCTCATGAAGACAGGATCTCTGGCAAGGTTCCTGTCCCGAATAGAGATGTTCTCTTCTGTAATACCAACCTTCAAGGCCCTGTTCCTGATTGCCTGTTCCAGCGCACCAGGGGTGGGAAGTCCGCCGTAAACATTTGTCTTGATACCCAGTATGTCGTCCGGTTTCAGGAGATCTTTCCAGCAGGCGTCCAGGTCGTTGTTCTGGAAGAGAGTTCTAACAGCTTCATCGAACATATTCTCGAGGACCTGACCAACTATGTTTCCCTGGGCATCCAGAACATCCCGATGGCGAACCAGCACAACCCTGACGCTTCTTCTCGGCCGCTTCAATATTTCAGCTGCAACGGGCAGACCCAGAGCCATTCCGGCGGTGCCGTAAGTGGTATCCCTTACGAAATCCCGGCGTGTCAGTATCTTTTCCCTCTTCATCTCGTTTCTCCTTCAATGCGGCTCTGGACTATCTCGATAAGCTGCCGGGCCTCTCCGGAAGTCACGGCATCGAAAACGGCAATGATCATATCACTGGTTCGCGCAGTGGCGGTCCACAATCCATCCTCTATCTGCACGATGCCCGTCTCTTTCGATTCGGGCATGTAGATATCCACGAAATTCTCATATGAATTCTTTGCGTGATCCGTGTCAGGGTACTCGATCAGCAGCAGATACAGGTAATGCCCATCTTTCCGGTATATGGCGATTACGGCGTCGACCGACTGGTCGAGCCCGAAAATGTTCTCGTCCGATACGAAATAGTGCCTGTTCAGTTCGGTATGTCTGTGGAAGAACCGGACGGAATCCTCGATCAGATCGGTGGGCGGAAGTAGCGTTACTACACCAGGCAATTCGCCTTCATCGACGATATTGGCGGCGATAGATCTGGAGAGTTCGAAGATGTCATTTCTGGTCTGTTCGCTCTCCATTAATGCGAATACAATGACGAAGAATCGACCCTTCCAGAAGCTGAGATTACCGGACAGATATGAGGAGGTTCGACCTATCCCTGCATCCTCACCCGACCTGAAGCGGGTGAAGATCCCGAAGGCGTCTGATGGCTTGCCCATATCATATATCTCAACCGTCAGTTCTTCCTCCATATCCTCAGACTTGCTGAACAGCCTGACGAACATCCGCTCGTAGGCGAACGAGAGGAAGACTTCCCCGGCCCCGTTCATGTATTTAAAGATCGTCTCTTTGTCGTAAATGCTGTCTTCGTAGTTGCTCCACGTGCCGATACTTTCCGGCACCAATTCTGATAGGTCCATCTCTCTTGCTCCGGGCTGGCAGGCGGACAGGTTCATCAATATCAATGTAAGAATAATGATGGCAGATGATACATGACGCGCAGGTTGGTGGTTTTGTAGTGATAGTACCATCCATACATTCCGATCAGATGTTTCTCCGATGATGCGTGCACCTTCCGGTTAATCCAGTATTGAACATTTTATTCAGCCCCGGCTCCCTGAGCAATCGAGATGACGTCGAAATATTTCTATCGCCGCCGCCACAAGAGCGATCAGCCCGAAGAATTTACCAGAATTCTCAGAATGTTTCTGGATAAAAATTGATCATGAGCCTGTCTGAGAAACCGACGATAGCGAGGGTTTCGCTGGCGACGGATGGCAAGGCGGTCGAGCGGAAAGCCCGGAGACGTAGCCACTGCGCTACGTCGAGGACATTCTGCGAAGACCAACGCAGCCAGCCGGATGCCAGCGTAAGCCGCAGCCGTAGGGTTTTTCAGACAGGCTCTCATACCCGCATTTATAAAAACGCCTGTGATTTAATCGATGAAGCGCGAATGATATCAATGTGAACAGGGAGTATTTATAGTCGTTCAGGTTTTTCTACTGTGCGCTCATTGGTGACGTTTCCGGTATTCCTGGTTGTCGCGGGCTCCAAGACGAGCAGATGGGTTAGCTCATCCTCCGATTCATGCCGATGCCAGACGAATTTTCCTTCAACCTTGACCAGCTTCACATGGAATTTATTGACTTCTCCAATAATTTTTGGACTCCAGAAATCATCGAAGCTGAGAAGTGCCTTTGAGAGGTTTACTTTCTGCACGTTTATATCTCCTTCACAGAACAAGTCAGTCGTACGGGATATACAACGTTAATCTGATTCAAATCATATCTTTGGGTTTGGTTGCAGGCATAACGATTGATATCTTTTTCACGTATCAATTGCCAAGCCCCACCCAAAAGAACAAGGTGCATGTTTATGTGGAAGAAGATCACTATATGTGTGCTCATACTCATAACAGGGATTTTGAGCCCATCGGCAAGTCAGGCCCAGGAACTGACAACTTCTGAAGTAGGGTTTACCATCGGTACTATAACAACCAGGGATAAGATCTTTCGATTGCACATCCCGGGCAGTGGAGTGAATGGTTCTTCAGGAGTCTACTTTTCCTACTTCATAATACCGGAGATCATGCTGACACCGCGATTTGAAGTGAGTGTGGCCAGCTTCGATCGCGCGACAAATACTCAGATAGGAATTGACGGACAGATTGCGTACCTGTTCTCGCCATATGAGGTCAGTTCTCCATACTTCGGTGGCGGTTTTACTCTTCTCATGAATTCGTGGGAGAATACCTCTGAGATTACAAGCGGCCTGGGTATCAGTGCCGGATTCCGGAATGTCCTGATGGATGCCATTGGATTGCGATTTGAGATCCGATATCAGCAGTGGATGAAGGAGAAATCCCGTGAGCTGATCTTCAGCGTGGGTATAGGAGCCTTATTCAAAAGCAATTAACACCGGCAGTAAAGAGATTTCAGCTGGAGAGCCAGCTGGCAGAACAGGAGGCGAAAAGTGGGACAAATGAGTGGAACACAGACAGAAAAGAACCTGCTGACAGCATTCGCCGGCGAGTCTCAGGCAAGGAATCGATACACCTTCTTTGCCAGTCAGGCTAAAAAGGAGGGCTTTGTTCAGATATCACACATATTCGAAGAGACGGCCAACCAGGAAAAAGAGCACGCCAAACGGCTGTTCAAATTCCTGCAGGGTGGGGACCTGGAGATACAGGCCGAATTTCCCGCAGGTGTTATAGGGGATACCGTGGATAATCTCAAGGCTGCCGCTGCCGGCGAACATTACGAATGGGAATCGATGTATCCCGAATTCACTCAGACGGCCCGGGAAGAGGGTTTCAATTCAATCGCCGGGACATTCGAGGCGATTGCGGTTGCCGAGAAACAGCATGAAAAGGTCTATCTTGACCTGGCCGCCAATATCGAATCCGGTATGGTATTCAAGAGGGAAGAGAAAGTCGTCTGGCGCTGCCGAAACTGCGGCTACCTTCACGAGGGGGAGGTGGCTCCGGATCTCTGCCCGGCATGTGCACACAAACAGGCGCATTTCGAGCTGTTGGGAGAGAACTGGTAAACCGGATCGGAGCAGCCTGTTATACACGCAGGTAAACCTGCCCGACCAGACGATCAGGCCATCCTGCTCCTGATGAATAGATAGGTCAGGTAAAAGGAAGACAACACTGTTACCGGAAACCGGGAGATCGGTACAATACGATAGTCCCGACCCGGCTACACAACATTGTACTCTGAGATATCGCGACTCTCCCGGAACCGGGATGGATTCAACGCAGTGATATCTAATGTTCCGGCAGTTCCATCCACAATCTCTTCGGCCATCAGCATACCGCAGGCCGGACCGTGCTGGAAACCGTGACCGCTGAAACCTCCGATACAGTAGAATCCCTCCACCTCCTTGATCAGACCGACTATCGGATGTGAATCGGGTGTGTTCTCGTACAGTCCGGCCCAGCGACTTGCAATGCCTGCATTTTCAAGCAGGGGGAACCGTTTTACAGCCGCTTCAATGTGCTTCAACTCCCACTGATGATCCACCGACTGATCGAATCCGGCCCCTTCATTGTGATTCGACATACCCGTCAGTACCGCCGGTCCCTCCCGGTGGAAATAGAGCGAGTGCTTGAAGTCGATAACGAAAGGAAAATCAGCAGGTAATTCGGGAATGGGTGTCGTTACCGCTATCTGACGTCGGGATGGTACGATCGGTATCTCAGCACCAGCCATCCTGCCTACTTCTGAGGCCCACGGCCCTGCTGCATTCACGACCACCGGAGATGAAATCGGTCCGTTATCAGTCATCACTCCTGCAATCATGCCGTTTTCGACCTGGATATCCGATACGGTAACACCGTTCAACAATTTTACTCCCATCCGCCGGGCTCCGGAGACATATCCCTGAACCACCCCGGCCGGATCTGCCAGTCCATCGCGTGCATGGAAAGTACCGGCCAGTACATCGTCGAGCTTGATGAGCGGAAGCAGCCGGGCGATCTCAGCCGGGTCGAGCCACTCGGTTTCAACCCCCAGAGAACGCTGGATTTCAACATTCCGCCTGAAAACCTCCACATCCTTTTCTTCTGTCAGCAGGAAAAGATAACCGCAGTAACGCAGATCGATCGGCTGGCCCAGTTCCTCCTCGAATCGATCGAGCATGGGCAGGCTGAGCAGTGAAAGCCGGATATTTATTTCGGTGGAGAACTGGTAACGGATTCCGCCTGCGCATTTGCCGGTGGCTTCCGATCCGAAGAGAGGCTTTCGTTCAAGCAGTACGACATTGCTGCAGCCCTTCGAGGCCAGATGATAGGCGGTACTGACTCCCATGATGCCGCCGCCGATGATTATGACATCTGCATAATCAGGCAGGTCCATATTAATCCACCTATCTACTGTCAATAAAGCGCAGTGCAGCAAGCATACCAATACGTGCACACCAGCCCATGTTCCGCGGCAACTTTCAGGTGTAAAATCAGTGCTTCTTTCGTTTGACTCTATTACATCGACTATTCAATATCAATCCGGGTTCCATGCCTGGAGAGGACATGTCATGACGGCCAACGATCTGGTGGGAACTGTACTGATTGTCGATGACGACGTAATGATTCTGAAGTTGATGGAGACGATCCTGGAGAACGACGGCTATGAGATCTTCCAGGCGGAAGACGGCGTCCAGGCCTGGGAGATTTTACAGAAATCGCACGAGACCATAGATGCAGTGCTTCTGGACCGGGTGATGCCGCGAATGGGTGGCCTGCAGGTTCTGAACAGGATCAAGGCAGATCCTGAGATGAGTCGGATTCCAGTAATCATGGAAACGGCCCTGACTGAGAAGCAGGAGATAGCTGAGGGTATCACGGCGGGTGCCTACTACTATCTCACCAAACCCTTCGACGGTAGAACCCTCTCCTCGATTGTCCGAACAGCGGTAACCGATTATCGGAACACGGAGAGTCTCCGCGGTGAGCTGAGTCGGTACAAGAAGATGCTGGGCCTTGCAAGGGAGAGCAAATTCGAATTCCAGACGATGGCAGATGCCAGAGATCTGGCGATTTTCATGGCCAATTTCTATCCCGAGCCTGAAGAGGTTGTTAT
>VAOY01036338.1_pt1 | contig 15709 bp, 17 predicted proteins | sample 3393881 | NCBI WGS metagenome assembly VAOY01 (sample SAMN08290430, study PRJNA428436) | hydrothermal vent metagenome | isolation source: Deep-sea hydrothermal vent chimney | place: Indian Ocean: Southwest Indian Ridge
AAAATCGATTCAAAATAAGCTCCAATAAGCTTTATTTTAAAAGATTTATCCTAAATACTTTAAAAACCCTCTATTTTTTCCTTGCTTTCATAGCAAGTAGGATAAGCTAACCTGCGTGGAAATAATGAGTTAGAAGATTGACTGACCAAAAGACAATTAAAATTACACAGAGCGAAAATCACGCTTCCAGCTTTCCACGTCAGGTTGAGCGGGGGTTATATTTTCCGGTTTATTAGATGTCAATTTTAGTATCAGCCACTTCTTTGATTTTATCCGCAATGCTTTCTTTGTATGATTTTCCAACAGAATCAAAAAGTTCTAAAATTTCAACAAAAGTATTTTCGCCGCCAAGGTAATCCCAAAACTGTTCACCAATCAAAAAATCTTCACCCTGTTTTAGCAAACCTTGCAAAGTAAATCTTTCGTATGGTTTGGGATGATAAGGATTATAAGGAAAAGCCAAAAACACTTTTACAACAGTCCTTTTTCTTGCGACCCATTCCAGAAGCTTTGACTTTGATTTTGTGAATACATCAATATTGGGCTTAACCGTTTTAATTTCAAAATATTGTTCAACACCATCCCGTTTCATATAAAAATCAGCAATGCGACCTTCTTTTTGAACACGACCATTTGAAGGATCTGCGTTTAGGATTTCTTGAGTTTCCAATTCTATATTTGATTCTCGTTCACCGTTTCTCAATTCTCGAATAATATTATCAATGACGGATTTCTGTTTTTTTGAAATGACACTTCCAATATCGTATTTTGTAAAGCATTCTTCACAGCTGTCATTCGCAATTATTTTTGACACATCTTCATAAATTGACATCCCCAATGTTGTTGCAAGAGAATGAATAAATGAATACGCAGCAACCTTTTCCCTGTCCTGCATTAACTTGACAAGGAATGGCATTGATGTGGATTCTCTGGCGTATCTACGAAGTTTTGCGTCTAATTTGGTAGAAAGTAAATCTGTTATTTGTTGTTTTTGGTTCTGTGATAAACTCAAATCAGACCCTTTTTTTCTTCATATAAAATATAGTTTCTTGATATGGATTATTACCCTGTTCTGTTCTTTTTGTTACTGCCCGGTGATGCTCTTTTACAATTTCTAATCCACTTTTCTCTGCTATAATGGGATAAAGGTTAAATCTATCATTTGCTACAATAAATATTTTTGCGTCATCTTTTAAAAATTGATTCATATTATTAAAAACGGCTGAAATTCCATTTACATAATTTTCTTTCGCTTTTATTGATTTGCCTAATTTTTTAGGACCAATTTCTTTCTCTTCGTTTCTTTTGATACCAAATAATTCATAAGCGTAAATATGTTGATCGTGATAATCAATTTGTCCAACATAAGGAGGAGAAGTGTAGATACCGTCAATTTTTCTATTTCCAATAGGTGAGTTATTCAATTTTTTTTGAAGATTTAATTTCGTCGAATCACCTTGTAGAACTGAAATTGTTTTATCCGAACGCAAATTATCAAATTGTGAAATTCTTCGAACTGTATCCATACTATAATTATGAATTTTCACTAAAAGTTGCTCAATCGGTTTACAATTCTTATTATGTTTTCTGCACCAATATTCTTTTCCCGGTTCAATTGGTGTTTTTGGAGTTGCTAAATCGTAATGGGGGATAAGTCGGCATGAACGGGTTGCGCGACTTAATAATACCGTAAGCAAATCTTGATATTCAAATTCTGCAATTAACCGTTTGTAATACATCATTTCAAAAAGAGTTCGTTCGGCAAACCAAGTTTTCAAATATTCACTTTCTACATCGGATAAAAGAGATTTTTTCAACTCATCCATTTTTTCTTCTGGAAAAAGTTGGATTTGCTTGGGATCTTGTGTCATTAAACGGTTGCTAAATTGGGTAAGTCTATTTTCGGCTTCTAAAACTTCATTTTTAAGTTTCTTTAAATCATAGATATCGGTTTTGACTTTTGCAATCCGGCAATTGAATTCAGAAATATCAACACCGACAGTATGCATTTTCAATTCATTCCCTTGAACTAGAGTTGTTCCCGAACCCATAAACGGGTCAAGAATTATGTTATCTTCTTCAAAGTATTTTGTGAGAAACCATTCAACCAATTGAGGAATAAATTTTCCTAAATAGGGGTGGAGACGATGAACATGTTTTGTTCGCTCTCTTTCGGGTATATTATAAAATCCAAGTTCGACATCTAATCCTTCATGATGATGATGTGAATTTCCTTGGTCAATGAGTTTAAGAAAAGATTTTAATTCCTTCAAAGAAACTCGGAGTTCACCGTTTTTGGCTTTTTGTTTAAGTTTTGTCCCGTCAGGTTTGTATTTGCCGATTCGTTTATAATCAATATAATAACGGATATTGTGAACAGTTTTTCCAACCGCTTCCGCTGCTTTTGAAATGGATATTAAGTCTGAATTACTCATAAATCTTTCATTTAACGTTCAAATACACTATCAAAAAATAACAAATCCAAATGAATTGGTGGATATCTTAATTGTCTAATTTGAAAATATCTTGCCGGAAATATAACGGAAAAACTCACCGCGCGGCAGACTTAATTCACCAAACTTTATTGAACCACAAATCTTCATAATTACATAATTCATAAAATCACGCAACCAAGTTTAGCCGTCCGGTGGAGTGGGTGTTGTAAAGCTCTTAAATGTATCTGTTAATTTAGACCATACGACTTTAAACCACGGTAACTCTTCTTCAGATTTGAATATGTATAATAAATTTAAACTGCAATCATCGGTTGTTTTCTTTATAAACAAATTCTCAATATTTGTCTTTAATGCTTTTTTAATTTTTTCTTCCGAATTATTTACATCCAAAAGCCAAGAAAAAATATTCCAATTTGCTTTTGTAGGTTCCATCGTAGATTTATTTATGAGACTTTCATATGAACCATCAGACATTAATATAAACCCTAAAATATTTTCTATATTATTTTTATAAATTCTGAAATGATTTAATGCGTTTTTGTTAGTTGTAAAAAATGTTTCATTAGAATGTTCACCATTTTCAGGAGTGGATAAAATTATTGTTTTATTTTCTTCAAAATATCCTATTAAACCATCGCCAATATGGCCTGCTATATATTGGGCACCCTTAACACCAACAAAAAGTAAAGTAGAAGCTAATTCATTTACTGAAAGATCCAAATCAAAAGCTTTTTCATTTAAACGACTAATAATTCCATCCAAAATTATTTTAGAAATTATTTTATCTTTCTTTTCAATTAAATCATCAAAATTATCACAAAGATAATCGGCAACAAATTGAGTAGATATTTCTGCACCAATTTCTGATTTACTACAAGAACCAGCCCCATCAGACAATGAAATAACTGTTACATTATTTAAAGTTTTTGTAAAAGTTCTGTCCTGACAAGGTGTATTGTTTTTTACATGTGATGAACCTTGAACAAATACACCTGCTATTCTACAATTAATGTTCAAATTTCTAAATCCGCCCAACCCTTGAGTCCTTCAGTATCAAGTTCAATTTTCTCACCTGGAATTGATTGAGAAACAACTGAAACACTTTGACTTAACCATTTAAAGAATTCTTTGAATTTCAAACCCTGTAATTTCATTGGGCTTCTTTTTGGTGAAAACCTTGCCAATACAGACATATCTGCACCTTCACCAATACCGATTGGGAAAATTGTTAATTTTCGGTTTTCAATTAAATCACAAGTTTGATTAACGGCAGTTTCAATGCTATCAGTAGGCTGTCCATCAGTCATCAGAATCATCCAAGGCTGAAAATAATCAACCCCGGCTTTTTGGTATTCTTTTTTTCTTTCATCTAATAAGTCAAGAGTCGTTTCAACACCTTCACCCATTGGTGTTCCACCATTTGCTGAAAAAATCGGAATTTGCTGATCTTCAAGGTTTCCAAAATCAATAACTTTATTTACTGTCCCCCCAAAAGTAACAACAGATATTTCTGCCGAATATCTTGTTATTTCATCTTTCAGAATTTCATTCATAAACATTGTTACACCTTCATTTAGTTCATTGATTGGTAAACCTTCCATTGAACTACTTGTGTCCAGAACTAAACATACTGGTATTCTTGCTGTTGGATTATCTGCAAGGTCTTGGTCATAAAGTATTAAATCAGTCATTTTTATTTCCTTTCTTTAAATTGTTGTTTAACTGCATCATCTACTTTTTTGAATTCTTTAGGAAAAATCTCATTATTTGTATAATCTTTTGACAAGTCATTTTTATATCTTTTCATTGTATCCAGCCATTGTTCTGGAGAATATCGTTTCCCCTTTTTAAAAACATTGTAAAATACTTCTTTTAAAAAATAAGGAAAATTTGACCAAATAATACGCCAAGGACCAACGGGTGCTTCAAATTTAAAATCATTTACAGATTTACCTTTCTCATCAGTAAATGTAAAAGGGTAAGGGAAATTCATTTTTTTTATATTTGCAGTGGGGCTTGTTCCCCCTTGATGTGAATATGGTGGTTTTCCCGGTAATAGTATCATAAAAAGTAAAGTTGCCAGAGCAAAACTTTCATTTTCGACAGTTCTTAAAAATGTTTTGAAATCCTTACCTTGAATTTCCGGTGCAGTAAAATTAACCTGCCCAACAGGGCATGGAAATTGTTCCACTTGATAGCTGTCAGTATCTACAAAAAATGTTTCAGAATATTGTGATAGCAATATATTCATCGGATTTATATCACCCATTATTATATTGTTTTTATGCAGTATTATAATTTTATGTAATATTCCAATGCAAACATTTACAAGATCAACTTTTTTCCAACTTGGTAAATGTTTCTTTAATAATTGGGGTAAAAAAACAGTTATTTGTAATTCTTTACCTTTAGCTTTATTCATTAAATAGCCAATAGGTTCTTTATTGATATTATAAACAATAGATTTTGGCCAGCAGATACGTGGATAAGAAATTTGATTTGCTGTCATTAATTTTAACTTTTGAATTCGTAACTCATCAACTTTTTCTTTTTTATATATCTTACATACTTCAGTTTCATTGACGGTGTAAATAATCCCTTCACCACCTCTTGCAATACTTTCCTTTAATCTTAAGTTCATACCCTGTTGTGTTATAACTATATCACCCGTCCTGGGAGTAATTGATGTTGCTAATAATTTAGATTTATTAATATCAATATTTTTCACTGATTTCTTAAATGGTTTTGATAAGGTCTGTTTTTTTGCGGTTGGTTTTTTGGGAATATGTGGTTTTCTTGTTTGTGCAGAAAATTCCCTAAAAGACCCTGCTTCTGTTATTTTTATTACTTTAATATCCTTGATTCTTCGTATTCCATTTTTATCAAATTCAGCAGAACGACTTTTATTTAAATCAAGTATATCTAATGCCAATCCAACATCTTGAGTAATTAAACACAATTTGTATTTTGTTCTGAATTTTGTAAAAATGACTTGAAAAAGGTTATCTACATAGCCATCATTTTTCCCCCCCCTTTTGATTGCGCATTTCATATTTTCAAGTTTCAAAAATATTGAAAAGCCTTTTCTTGCATTATATTTCGTTATCGGATCATTATTTTTTACCAACCCTTTTAGTTCATTTAAAACTTTAACAGGAACAATTATCCCATTATTATTATTTTCTAAATATTGGACAAAAGAACCTAATAAAAAAGCTTCTGCATAAGGATTCATTAAACTACAAGTGTCTATGAATATTTTATAATTTTTTGCAAGAAATGAAAGAGTATTCATTTAGTTCCGAAATTCTGTTAATAGAGCTTTACAACGAAATAGCTCTGCGGCGCCTACTCTTAATGTTCCTCTACAAATATCCATTTTGCGACCTCCAGACATCACTTTTTATGCTGCCTACTTTTGGCGTCCGTAGCAGCGTGTGTTAGCCTACATTTAAATTAATAATGCTATCGAAAACATTAAAACACATCTAATGATTTTTTTCCTTCTTTTTCCTGCTTCGCTTTCTTGTCGGCTTCATAACTATTACAAGATTCCAAATAGTAATTCCACCCATTACGGGAGACATAGAGTATTTCAACTAGTCCCGACGTTAAAGTAATGTCTGGAACTAGTAAAAAAACGATAACCTCTTTCATTTCCCATATGGCTACGCGGGAATCGACATAGGCATTTGTTCCAAGATAATACATTACCTCCATTGATTTGTAATTCGACGAAAATACAGTAGGACTAACACCTAATATTTTCGTTATTCCTTGTTCCATACCATTAAAAATATTTTTGTAATTACCTTTAGGAGGTTTTATTTTTTTTCGCAGTAAAAATAGTTGATAAGGACCATTATAAATGAAGTCTCTTGAGAAATATAGATCAATTTGGCTTATCTTATCCCAATTCTCATCAGTTAAAATATATTTTTGACTAACAGTAGAATTAAAGTTTGCACCTAATCCAGCTATTGAATATAATCCTCCGGAAAAATAATGTTCTATTCTTTCATAATATCTAACCGAATTAATCTCTATATTATCTTCTTGTTTCACAGAAGCACCTTCGACTATTTTCAAAACATCTTCAATATTCTTACCAAACGGAATTGTTTCGTAACTGAAATAAAATTGATCTTGGCAAAATATCATCGTAGTAATGACAATGATTGTAAAATATTTCATATTTTTCATTTCCCTTACTTTAGTGAAATATTAATTGCAATTAATATGATAGGCTAACATTGTCAATATGCGGAAACTTTTGCTTCATATCACCCTTATAGACTGGAAATATTGACCACCTATTACGATATTATGATTGGTTTCTGGAAATATGGTTGGTAATATTCCATGTATCATTATATGAGTAGTGTTAGTATAGCCGATTAACATATTACAAGGGTAAAGTTATGGAATTAGCAGACCAACCTCAACCAAAATTTATTCCTGACCGGAATTTGAAACTCATGGACCAGGTACGTCAAGTATTAAAGTATCATCATTATTCATACCGAACTGAACAAGCCTATAGCGGATGGATAGTGAGATTTATAAAATTCCACGGCGGCAATACTCACCCAAGCGAAATGGGTAAGTTGGAATTGGATTCATTCTTAAGCCATCTTGCCGTTAACGGTAAAGTATCTGCTGCTACACAGCGTCAGGCAATGAATGCCCTTATTTTTCTCTACCAACGAGTGCTTGATATTCAAATTGAGGGGCAAATTGAACCTGTTAAAGCCAAAAAACGTAAAGCGCTTCCGGTGGTAATGACCCAGGATGAAGTCCACGCTGTTTTGTCTGCAATGCACCGAAAACATAAGCTCATGGCAGGTCTATTATACGGTGGTGGGTTACGATTGATGGAATGTATCCGCTTGCGTATTAAGGATCTGGATTTTGCCCGGAATCAAATCTATATCAGGGGCGCCAAAGGAGGTAAGGATCGGTTAACATTGTTTCCACAATCCATAAAGGAGCAATTACGATCCCAGGTAGACCTGGTGAAGGTTTTACACGATGGAGATTTGGAACAGGGTTATGGCCAAACAATTATCCCGGATGCTCTGGATCGAAAATTTCCTTCAGCTGCCAGGGAGTTCATTTGGCAATTTATTTTTCCTTCGAGGAAACTAAGTCAGGATCCTCGATCCGGAGTTTTCAGGCGTCACCACGTATTTGAATCCGGGTTGCAGAAAGCTGTTCGAAAAGCGGTATTGCAGTCGGGAATAAACAAACGGATTAGCTGCCACACTTTTCGCCATAGTTTCGCCACTCATTTACTAGAGAATGGTATCAATATTAGAATCGTTCAAGAATTGATGGGACACGCCAACGTGAAAACAACTGAAATATATACACACGTGATGGAAAGGGATTTGAATAAACTTCAAAGTCCTTTGGATGTATTAATGGATATAAGACCGTAAAATCAGGAAGTCATACTGGCAGAGTGAATGAAATGAATTTTTAGTCAAAAAATCTATATAATCCGTAACTGGCAAAAGAGAGCATAATAGCTGCTACTACATCTGCCATGGGTGGAACGGCCGGAAAACCGAAATTCTAGACGATAACGCCTGTAAGCCAAATAAAATACGTTCGCATAGAGCGGCGAAATTAATAAAAAATAATTTTAAAAAACATTAAACAACTGTCATTCTGATCGAACTTTGTGAGAGAAGAATCTCAAGTGTACGCTTATCAATTTATACTTGAGATACCCCGACCTACGGTACGAGACTGTAAGCTTCATCCCGACATTGTTCATGTCGGGAATTCAGTATGACATATGTTATTTTGTTTCCTTCCGGTCTGGATTAAATGAAAATATATTATGTTTATAAAATAATGTGTAACCAATTGAAATCTTTTTCATCTAATAGTAAACAATGATAGAAAGGAATTATTTATGAATCAAAATACAACACAAGTAACCGATGCAAATTGGACGCAGGAAATTCAGGATTACAAAGGCGTAGCGCTTTTGGATATTTGGGCGCCTTGGTGTGCACCCTGTCGGATGATTGGTCCCATCATTGAAGAGCTGGCTGATGAGTATGCAGGGAAAGCAAAAATTGGTAAATTAAATGCAGATGAAAACCAAAAACCGGCTGAACTTGGTGTGTCCGGCATTCCGACTATGATCATATTTAAAGATGGGCAGGAAGTAGATCGAATCGTTGGTATGGTTCCGAAAGACACATTGGTTGAAAAAATTAATTACTTTATGGCTAACTAACATTTGGAACAAACTGAAATAGAATTAATCCAGCAGGCAAAATCCGGCGATAAAAAAGCGTTGGCTGTACTGGTTAAGCAACATTCTGCAAATATTTATAATGTGGGGTTGCGGCTTATGCAAAATGAGACAGAAGCCGAAGATGTGCTGCAGGAGACGTTCCTGACCATGGTCCGGAAACTGGATACATTTACGGGAAAGTCTGCCTTATCCACTTGGCTGTATCGTATCGCTACGAATATCGCTTTGGGCAAAATCCGTGATAAGCAAAAACGGAAAGCAGATGTGGAATTAGATGCGCTGGATTTTGAACCCTTAACCGGTAATCAGATTTTGTCATGGCCGGAAGAAGTGGACCAATTATGGAAAAATCAATCCATCCAAACCTGCATGAAAACAGCACTGGAGGAATTACCCGAATCTTACAGAAGTGTATTTGTTATGAGAGACCTGGAGGGTTTGTCGGTAAAAGAAACAGCAAAATTGCTGGATTTAAGTGAATCGAATGTAAAAGTAAAACTCATGAGGGCCAGGCTGTTCCTGCGGGATAATATGGCAAAAAATCTACATTGCATTGAGGCAAATGCATGAGAAAACATGTCCAAAAACACGATGATGAAATTATTAAATTGGTACAAAAACAATTGGGTAAAGATGTGAATGCAGAAATGATTGAAAAAGTGGCTCTACATATGAAAGAATGCCCTGATTGCCATATCTATGTAGATAGTGTTCATCAAACCATCAACTTGATAAAAAATATTGACGCCCACAGTTCACTCCCAACAGATATAAAGAAGCGATTATTTAAATCTTTAAAATTAGGAAAAAATTAATGAAAATAATCATTATTACAATTATCGGATTACTGGGTGTGTATGTTTTCAATTCATCAAATGGAAAAAAATACATCACTCCCTCCATTGAATCAGCAATAGGAGTGGAACTCTATGGGAAAAAGGATGTTGTATTCGTGGATGTAAGAACGGTAGCTGAACATCGGGCAAAAGCAATTCCCGATACACCGGTTATCCCTGTACAGGAGTTAGAATCCCGTATCGATGAATTGAAAATGTTTAAGGATAAAAAGATTGTTGTTTACTGCCGTAGCGGAAACCGTTCAGTAGCAGGAACGGATATTTTAGTCAAACACGGATTTGATGCTGTTAATCTTTTAGGAGGTATGATCCAGTGGAAAGGACCGGTTACTTCCGGTGAATAAATGTTTGCTATTTGTTGCTATTGGCGCCGGCATTGGATATGTTTATTATGCATTAATTGGCTGCACAAATGGATGTGCAATCACAGGGTCACCGTTGAACAGCACAATGTATGGAGCATTGATTGGCTTTGTATGGGGCTGGCCAGCAAAAAAAGAGAAGGAAAAGTAAATATTATGAATTATGGTTACCAAAGAATCATTGAAAAATCATTTGATGAAGTAGATGCAGACATCAGAAATGCATTGCAGGATCAGGGTTTTGGCGTGTTGACCGAAATCGTGGTTGATGAAACCTTTAAGAAAAAATTAAATGAAGATTTTCGTCGTTATAAAATCCTTGGCGCCTGCCATCCTCCAACGGCATTTAAAGCGTTATCTTCTGAATTGGAAATCGGATTATTGCTTCCTTGCAATGTCACCATTTGGGAGAACGAGGATGGAACAGTTACATTATCAGCTATCAACGCTGTGAAAATGTTTTCTGTCACCGGACGGGATGATTTAGATGAATTGGCGGGTCAGGTGAATGACTGGCTAAAAGCGGCTGTGGATGCAGTATGAATGATGTATTAACCGCTATTATTATTTTAGGTGGATGGTATTTTATCAACCGTGTACTACTACCCAAAATGGGCGTACCTACCTGACATAATCCGTATCCTCAGGTTGAGAAAAAAACAGTTTATGATGAACAGACGGAAAAAAATGAAAGTGAGCTATAAAAATGCCCATGTATGATTACACATGCAATTCCTGCGGACAACAGTATGACGAACTTGTTTCGTATTCCACTCCGGATTCAGAAATGGAATGCCCGAATTGTAAAGAAAAGAATTCTAAACGAATGTTGTCAGCACCATGTATTTCCACTAATGGAAATGCCGTTTCAACTCAAAGACCATGCGGTGCTCCACCCGGGTATTCATGAGCAAATTAAACCTGTGGTCACAGGAAATATAAGCAACGTTCACGCACATTTTAGATGTGTATTATAAAATCCACTGAACATTCGCACTCAACGCATTAGACTCTTTAACTACTAGTGTATTGCTATTTACTAAAACTCTACTTGCTGTAACAACGAGTCATCAATATGACTTATACTCTGCCATTCCCGCTTTCACTAATGCATCACTGATATTTGTGTAATTACCTTTTTTATCCTGAAGCCAGATTTCACCTATATAACGTCCATATTTCCCTTTTTTATCCTTAATCGTCTCCAGAATAATGGGTTGATCCAGAATACGCTTTCGCAGGTAATCCCTGGATATTAATCCCTTTGGTCTTTCTTTTTTTCGAAGCTCAGGAGCATTAATACGGCTTAGGCGGATTTTTTCTCCCCGTGTCCAGATGTTGAGGCCCAGGTCAATATCTACAGTGCATGTATCTCCATCGTAGACGGAAACCACGTGGGCATTGTAGCAATAGAGTTGTGGGTTTTTCATTGCTATCTCCTTATGTATATTTCTCTTTTTTGTATATGGATTTGTTCTATTGATCGACTAGTTTGATTGCTGTTATTTGTGCATAGTTAACGAAATATTGAACCCCGACAGGGTTCTTCTTGTATTTTGTAAGTTTTGTTACAGACATGTAACCCCGACGGGGTTTGTATTGGTATTCATTGTATGTTTTAATTTGTATCATTAGTTATCCGGATTTACGGTTTTTTCCGATTCCGTAGGAATCAAATGTATCTAGCATTCAATTCAAGAAAAAAACCAACGCCGTAGGTGTTGTATATCAATGTATCAATACCTCTTTAAATATGGTTTAAAACAGCTGATCTGTAGAATATCGCCTTGTATATCTAATAAATATGGATATGAGTGATTAAAAATCATAGCTCTGTCTTCAACAGTGACTTATACCCCAACCAAAGGGGTAAAGCAGTAGCTGTAATATTGATTATCAAAATGCTTATCATAATAAGCACAAGATTAATCATCTTTGATCCCTCCTCCAAAAGCGTCACAATCCAGACTAGGCCACCTGCCATGATACCAACGTAAAAAAGACTTATTACAACTGTAATAATTCCTCCAGCACTTGAGCTGATTCTCATGGGATTCCTTTCGTGGAATTGCGGATAAACAGCCCCAAGACCCAAAGCGATGCTGATGAGTGACAGGCTCATTAATATAAGGAAACCGGTTGTGATCAACGTGAAGGACAAACTCTGACTCAAATAGTAGTTACTCACAAATGCCACAACTTCTGTAATAGTGAAAAATAAAACAAAAGAGAGCCAGAATTTTTCTTTGAACAATTTTGATAAATTCATTGGAGCAGCTTTCAGTATCCAAAGACTCTTTCCTTCCAAACTGATGAGCGGATAAACAAACCGGGAAGTCAGCGCAGCAAGTATAAATCCACTGAATCCAAAGTTCATCATATAGATTGCTCGTTGCCAGAATGGGGAGAGGAGAGTAAATCGGATATCCGCCCGGGAGAGGTTGATCAGGTAAACTCCGATGAAAAAACTCAGGAGTAAAAACTGCACCCATTGTTGAGGTGTCCTCGCAAACTGAAGGATATCCTTCACAACTAGACCTCTCATTTGTGGAGTGAGCCACCTCATCCAATTAAATAACTTGTGAATACTAGAAAGATTGTTTGACAAATTTTTTGGTGTAAATCCTCTTTTCTGTCGCCCTGTCCCTTCCATTAATTGAAAGGTAGTGTGATAATTTCGCCGTCCTATGAAACCTGAAACTTCAATCCCCACTAACCCGGTTGACAAGAAAAGACCTCCGTAAAAAAATAAATCATTCCACCGATGTTGAGACAGAGAAACAAAAAGTTCACTCATCCAGTAACTCGGAATTACCGGGAACGGTATCCGTGAAAGATTGGTGAGATACCGGTTGATCAGCTTGAAACTTGCCATATCTCCGGTTAAAAGTGTATCCTGCTGGCTGTATTTAAAATAAATCCAAATAGTCGCTATAAAAATCATCCCTAAAATCATTAATACTGAGCGCATTCGGAACCATCGAGTCAGTCGTATAACAAACATCAAAAGGATGAGACTGACTGCTGTAGAAATCACTAAAAAGGGTAGAAGTCCTGTTAATAAAATGATGAACATTTCTATAAAGGAGAGGGATTTCACGGTACCATAAGCGAATGTGAGAGGAAGCCCCAGAATGAGTATAGCCCAGGAACTATAAACAAGATTTTCCACAAATTTTAAGCGGAAAATTGAAATAGTATCAAGTGGAGTCGTCATGAGAAATGAGACTTCAGAAGAGCGATACAGTGTTGATAAGGCAGTGATCATATTTGAAAGAATGAGAAGATAGAAAATGATAGACCAGCCCATATAAAAAATACGGTCCAACAGTAGTTGACCCAATTCCCCTTGTTCAAGTAGGAAATTGGCGCCTCGGGTAAAGAGTGAGTAACCACCTATGACTAATCCGATTATGATCAGGAGTGAAACAGATATTTCAAGCCATTTTTTCCGGAAGGCAGGTTTTAAATTCCGTAGAAATGCACATAACTTGATTCGGAGGATGGATAAGGAATAAGACATTATGAAATTAGTGTGAATCAGCTTTGTGGATTTATACCGTTTTCGGTGAAATTTTCTTCTTCCCGTTCAACAATATCCAAGAAAAGATCTTCAAGGTTTCCCTCATATTTAGTCGATGCTTGAAATGATTCAACCGATCCGATTCCTAGAATTTTCCCCCTGTGAATAATGGCGATCCGATCAGAGAGTTCTTCAGCCACATTTAAATTGTGGGTAGATAGAAAAACAGTTACGCCGTTTCGGGATTTTTCTTTGAGCATATTTTTGATCTTTCTGGCTGTCTTTGGGTCTAATCCTACCATTGGCTCATCAAGGATAAGTACTTTCGGTTCGTGTATAAACGCCGCTGCAAAAGCAAGCCTCTGTTTCATTCCTTGAGAATATCCCTCAATTCTGTCGGAAATCCATTCATCCATATCCAATTGTTGCCTGTAAGATGTGATCCCGCTTGCAATTTCTTTGAGAGTCATTTCATACAAATTTCCAATAACGTTTAGAAATTCCTCCCCTGTAAGTTTTTCATAGAGAAATGGAGCATCCGGAACATAGCCGATCATTTTTTTTGCAATCTGAGGTTTTTTGACAATGTTCACACCATTGATAAGTATGGACCCGGAATCCGGTGTCATAAGTCCGACTATCATTTTGATTGTGGTGGTTTTCCCGGCGCCGTTAGGACCCAAAAAGCTGAACAGTTCTCCTGATTCCACTTTGAAGGAAATGGAATCTACTGCTGTTAAAGAGCCGAATGATTTTGAGATTTGCTGAAATTCAATCATAATATTGGTTTCTCATATTTTTGTTCAATAATCCGGATGGAAACTCGCCCAAATAATGGAATGAGTTCAGTTAAGTTGTTAAAATCTCCCTCGTGTAGTGTGATGTGAGTTGCATCGGCAACAGGCTGACCGAGTGTTGGATCAACAGCGATCCAATTTCCGTCCAAATAAACGACAGGCCAGGCATGATAGAGAAATCGACCTTTGAGATAAACCAAGCCAATGTGAATTTTGGTAGGAATTCCGGCGCTGCGACTCAGTGAAGTAAATAGAGTTGTATGCTCACTGCAATCGCCTTGTTTCCCATCAAGGATTTCCAAGGCGGAAGAAAGGGTGGGTACAGGTTGTTTCTTTAGATAATGATAAACCCATTTATTTAGCCGATTAACTTTATCGTGTTTGGTAAGGTCATTTATTGTCACTTCCCGGGTTAATTCTTTAATTTTAGGATTGTTGCATTGGATGATGCTATTCGATACCAAAAAAGGTTCAAGAAGGGCATGATTTTGAGGAGTCGAAACAGGACGTAATCGAAGATAAAGGGGATTTTCCTGAATGACACTTTGCCGTTCAGAAGTAAATTTTTGCCAATAGTGGGAGTCAATTCCATCAATTTCTAATATAAGTTCTGTTACCGAAGCGGGGTCTTTTATTGGCGTATCAACTGGTATGGCATAAACGTCCAAAAAATCAACTTCACTGACTTCAGATAGTATCCGGAGGGCTTCGTCAGGAGTTGTTTTTTCCATCACTAATCCCATAATGGTTTCTTCCCGATAAGTTGATCCATTATCATCCAACCACAGAATAGATGGGACACCTTTAAACTGAACCCGTATTTTGTTTAATAAGTAACTATTTTCACCTATGTTAAGATCTTCTTTGCCTTCATGTGAGATTTCCACCTGCGCGATTTCCATACTGACAGGATCAAAAGCAGGAAGAGTAATCGTCTCGCCTTCTTTTATTCCCTGCCATGCGACCATGGGCTGGATGCTGAGATAGGTATAAATCTCTTCCGGGACATTAATCTCCATGACTGTGCTGTCACTTCCTAGTATCTGTGTTATCAGAAGCGTTTGGTCAACTTTCTTTCCACTGAAATGGGTTAGAGATTGATCCGATTGCAATTGAAAATCAAAAGAGAGTAGTCGGAAGAGAGTGTCAACCCTTACGAAATTTTTCATCAACAGTTTTGTCTCAATCCCAGCCACAGCCATTTTTAGTTGTGCTGTACTCGTTATAGAATATCCCCGTTCACTTAAGTTTTCCACAGAATAAACGGAATAACCCAATTTTTTCCCGTGATGAGTGATGGTCATCCATTCTGAGTCTGTGGGAATATCTTTGATACCTGATTGGAAATTCCGGAAGTTTCGGACAGTGATTCCGGTAATCTTTCGGACACTTATTTTAGCTTCCTAAAACTTGGTTTTAAGTTACTCTAAATGTCAGAAT
>VAOY01022088.1_pt1 | contig 15699 bp, 13 predicted proteins | sample 3393881 | NCBI WGS metagenome assembly VAOY01 (sample SAMN08290430, study PRJNA428436) | hydrothermal vent metagenome | isolation source: Deep-sea hydrothermal vent chimney | place: Indian Ocean: Southwest Indian Ridge
ACTGGAAAAAAGCTGAATCATATTACAATTAATTCCGCCTGTAAACAATATATCACTACATTCGTCCACAAAAAAGATGTGCCAGGTATGACGCTTACGCTGATATAAAAAAAATAGCAAACTGGAAGGATTTACACCGTGCAGAAATTATTGATACTATGTTTACCCATTTGAGTTCAAAGGCAGATAATGGAATTGGTGTTTTTCGTGCCATACTCAATGTATTAATAAATTGGTCAACTTTTGATTCTTATTTTTTCGATAAACTAAAAAAATTGGATAAGAATGATGCCATAAGAGCAATTGAACATTTAAAACAACTGCAAGAAATTCGTGATAATAAAATAAAAGTGGAAAGAGGGAAAAGAGAAGAAAAACAAAAACAAAAGCAGGTAGCACAAAAATCTTTATCTGAGTTAAAAGAACAATTTTTTAATTTCTACTCCAACCCTAGTAATTCAGCAAAACGGGGATACGAATTAGAAAAAATTATACTCGAATTAGCCAAGATTTCAAAAATGGAAATAACAGAACCATTCAAAGTTGTCGGAGAGCAAATTGATGGAGCAATTAAGTTCGATGGGGAACATTATATTGTTGAGGCTAAATGGCAAGATGCTCCCTCAGCTAATGAGGCTGTATATCAGTTTGCACATAAGGTTGAAGGTAAATTTTATGGTCGCGGTATTTTTATTTCAGTAAATGGATTCAGTTCAGATGTGTTAACTGCCGTTTCTAAAGGAAAAAGCTTGAATATGATATTTGTTGATGGCGGAGATATTGTCTCAGTTTTAGAAGAGCTTTTATCGTTCAAAGAAATGTTGGATAAAAAAATAAAAGCAGCACAGACTAGAGGCGAAACTTACATCAATGCATTTACTGAAAAATCCAAAATAAAGGAATAAATATTTAAACATGGGTACAGTAAATAATATTGCAATTGGGAGGTAATAAATGAAGTTGAGAACAGTGTCATCAATTTTAATATTCATAAGTGCATATTCACCATTGTCAATCATTTTTCTTATTCAAGATATTGACTTCAAACGTAAGTCACTGCAACACCCTGAAATTATATTTATAATAATGGGCATATCATTACTTTCCTGTATTATAGTTTGGAGTGCAGTAAAGTTTATGAAAGTATCAAGTCCTCCCGTAAAAGTTATTTCAGTATCAAATAGGTCAGGTGAGCTTATTAATTACAGCATTCCATATATGATTTCATTCTTTGTGATGGATTTAGGAGATACAAAGCTACTGTTGAGTTTTGGTTTTTTCATGTTTATTATGTATTGGTTAACCCTGAAAACTCATAATATTTTTATTAATCCGATTTTGGCATGCATGGGATATAATCTTTATGATGTGAAGTATGAAAAAGATGGAAAAGAATATGAAGACTTCTTTTTGATTAAAGGAGATAGAATGAAATCAGGTGAAAACTGTCGAATAATAGAACTATCAGAACAATTGTATTTTGTAACAGAACGTAACCCGGAGTTGTAATATGGAGAATTTAGCTAGTGTTTTCAATCAAGTTAAAAATGTAAGCTGGAGTCAAGCAACGGTTTCATTTTATATCGCAAAGAGGCGCTTAATTAACAGAGAAGCAAAATATGATGTGCTTCAGGTAAATGTAGATTCAAATTTACGCAGAAAGTTGAGAAATATCATCTGCAATAAAGTTGCATCGTCAAACCAAGCTCTTGAATATGATTTTAATACAAGTGATTTGGATGATAATGTTCTTGGGATAACAACTCAGGAAACAGACCTTCAGGGGATTATTGATATTATTACCAGTGAAGAGCCTCCCCGTTTTGCAGATAGCTACGAATCTCTTGTTGGTTCTTGGCTTTATATTGCTCGCTTAGACTTTCCTGACCAACCTCCTTTGTATTCTGTTCGTCGAGTTTCTGAAGGATGGAGTGCTAAGAAAATTACTCAACTTGTAAGTATGATTTTTCAAAACAATATGCTTGTAGATCTTGATCAGAGAGAGATATTCCGTATTGATGGCAAGGTTGACTTTTTCTCCTTTGATGGAATAATCTTTATTGCTGACAAGAAGAATTTTGAGACAGTTTTGAACTTTAGGGAAGGAATGGAACGTAATAGAGACGAAATAGTTGAAGAGTTTAGAGATGCTAGTATTTTTGAAGATGCTGATGAAATAAGCCGACTTGTTGGCAATAACATAAAAAGATTACGTAAGCTCTCTCAGGTAAAGAAAGCAGGGTATTACAGAGATAAAAATTTTCTGTTAAATCTTAAACTTGTTAATGATGAAGAGGGGTGGGGAATAAGATATAATGATGGAAAATTATGTATAACAGAAGATGATATTGATACTGTTCTGAAGGTTTTAAACAATGATAGGCTTACCTCAAAAGTCAATCAAGAAAACTTTGATGTTGATGTTAAACATAAATTGCTAGGAACTCCTGCATAATGAAATTCACAGAAGCAAAACTTGAGCAGGCGATAATTGATCTTCTTGAACAAGAGGGTTATCCTCATGTTCTTGGTCAGGATATTGCGCGTGAGCCGAATGACGTGCTTATTCGGGAGGATTTGAAAGCTTTTCTGACGAAGAAGTACAAAAAAAATGGCATTAGCCCCGGAGAGATTGATTCGATTATTCGTCAGCTGGAATTGCTTTCCGCTTCTGATCTTTATGAAAGCAATAAAACTGTTATGAAGATGGTTTCTGATGGTTTTGACCTGAAACGCGAAGACCGCAGCCAAAAAGATATTCATATCAACCTGATTGATTATTCGGACTCTGACAAGAACATTTATAAAATCGTGAATCAGTTGGAAATTTACGGCTACGAGAAACGTATACCCGACGGAATACTTTATATCAACGGTTTGCCCCTGGTGGTTTTTGAATTCAAAAGCGCTATCCGTGAAGACGCGACTATTCATGACGCCTACGTGCAGCTCACTACCCGTTACCGCCGGGATATCCCGGAACTGCTCAAATACAACGCCTTCTGCGTTATCAGCGACGGAGTAAACAACAAGTGTGGCTCTCTTTTTGCCCCTTATGAATTTTATTACGCATGGAGAAAGATCGATGAAAGCGATTCAGTAGAAAAGGACGGTATTGATTCGCTATTGACTATGATCAAAGGCATGTTTAACCAAGATCGTTTGCGCGACATCATCAAAAACTTTATCTATATGCCCGATAGTTCAACCAAAGAAGAAAAGATCCTCTGCCGTTACCCACAGTATTACGCCGCCAATAAATTATACAGGAACAGCGAGAAGCACCGCCGCCCTAGTGGCGACGGTAAAGGCGGAACCTATTTTGGAGCCACAGGCTGCGGCAAAAGTTATACCATGCTGTTCCTGACGCGTTTATTGATGAAGAGCCTGGATTTTTCGAGCCCGACAATCATATTGATCACCGACCGCACCGACCTGGACGACCAGCTTTCTCGTACCTTTTGTAACGCGACGAACTATGTCGGAGATAAAACCATAGTCAGCGTGGAAGACCGCAAGCATTTACGTGACCTGCTCAAAGGACATAAGAGCGGCGGAGTATTCCTGACTACTATTCACAAATTCACCGAAGACGCGCGGCTGTTGACCGACCGCAGCAACGTGATATGTATTTCAGACGAAGCCCACCGCAGCCAGGTGAACCTGGAACAAAAAATCAGAGTTACAGACAAAGGTGTTAAACGCACCTACGGCTTTGCTAAATATTTGCACGATTCATTACCCAACGCGACCTATGTCGGCTTCACCGGTACGCCTATCGACGCGACTGTGGATGTTTTCGGCGAAGTAGTGGACGCCTACACCATGACTGAATCCGTCGCGGATGAAATCACCGTCAAGATAGTTTACGAGGGGCGCGCCGCTAAAGTCATACTCGACAACCGCAAACTGCAGGAAATCGAGGAGTATTACGCCGAGTGCGCCGAAGAAGGAGCCAGCGAATACCAGATAGACGAAAGCAAAAAAGCTAATACGCAAATGAACACTATTCTGGGCGACCCTGACCGTATCGAATCTCTCGCCAAAGACTTTGTCGCGCATTACGAAACGCGGGTGGATGAAGGCTCTACCGTCAAAGGTAAAGCGATGTTCGTATGCAGCAAGCGTGAGATAGCGTATAATTTTTACAAGGCAGTAATAGCCCTGCGCCCTGAATGGGCGGAGGTCAAGGTTTGCGAAGAAGGCTCCGAGCTGACGAAAAAAGAAAAGCGCGAAATCAAGCCGATGGAACGGATCAAGATGATCATGACCCGCGGTAAAGACGATGAGAAGACGCTTTACGACATGCTGGGGACAAAAGAATACCGCAAAGAGCTTGACCGTCAATTTAAGAATGCTAAATCAAATTTCAAAATAGCTATTGTCGTGGATATGTGGCTCACTGGTTTTGACGTGCCGTTCCTCGACACGATGTATATCGACAAGCCGATCCAGCGGCACAGCCTAATCCAGACTATTTCAAGGGTCAACCGCAAATTCGAGAACAAAGAGAAAGGGCTCGTTGTTGATTACATCGGCATCAAGAAACAAATGAACTTAGCCTTAGCGCATTACTCCAAAAATGATATATCTAATTTTGAAGACGTTGAACAGTCCATTATCGTGACTAAAGATCACTTGGACCTATTGAACAAAGTATTCCATAAGTTTGACAGCAAAGCATACTTCAGCGGCTCTCCGCTGGAACAACTGAACAGCCTAAATATGGCGGCGGAATTTGTGCAGGTCACCGAGAAGAGCGAAAAACGTTTTATGTTTCTGGTGAAACGCCTGAAAGCCGCGTATGATATTTGCTGCGGCAGTGATGCCTTCGAACAAAACGAGCGCGATTGCATACATTTTTATCTGGCGGTGCGTTCGATTGTATTCAAGCTGACCAAAGGCAATGCTCCCGACACGGCACAGATGAACTCCAGAGTACGTGAGATGATCAAAGAAGCACTGCAAAGCGATGGTGTCGAAGAAATCTTCAAGCTCGGCGAAGACCAGCAAAAAGAAGTCGATATTTTTGGCGACGATTATTTAGCCAAGATCAATAAGATAAAATTACCGAATACCAAACTAAAGCTTTTGCAGCAAATGCTGGCAAGAGCGATTGACGATTTCAAAAAGATCAACAAAATCAAAGGCATGGATTTCTCGAAACAACTGAAGTCCATAGTCGAAAGGTACAATGAACGTGACGAACAAGATGTTTTGGTCAGTAACGTGCTGGAAGACTTCTCCGATGAAATTATTGACCTCTACCGCGCACTTGCCAAGGAAAAAGAATCCTTCAAGGATATGAATATCACCTTAGAGGAAAAATCCTTCTACGACATTTTAAAAGCACTGGCTGACAAGTACGATTTCGAATACCCTGAAGACAAACTTCTAATGTTAGCTCAGGAAGTCAAAAAGGTAGTCGACGACAAAGCCCAGTATACCGACTGGAGCCAACGCGACGACATCAAAGCCGAGTTAAAAGTAGATTTAATAATGCTTTTAGCCAAGCACGGCTATCCCCCTGTAGATCGCGATGAAGTCTACAAAGAAATCTTCGAGCAAGCCGAAAACTTCAAGCAAAACCGTACGGAGTCTTAATAATATTATGCCAAATAAAAAGAAGAAAAAACGGAAAAGCAAGGCAGAAAAGCGGCTTGAGAAGCAGCGGAGAGATTGGAACATGCCTTTTTCGAATGATCAGTTCATAGAAGAAGCATTTAAAGACAAAAAGACATTGTGGAATATGGCGGAGAAAAAATATGGGATAAAACTTTCCGATGCCCTGAAAGTGCTCTGCGAACCGATAGCGGATGAACTTACAGTCAACATGACAGAAGAACAGGAGTTAAAAGCCCGGCAGGAGATTTACAATTTCGGTATGAATGCTTGGAATTGTTGCGTTATTCACCAAAACAAACAGGACGCTCTTTCCATGGGCACCCTTTATGTCATGGTTGACAAAAGAAAAAACAAACAAGGAATGCCTCCGCTAAAAAAAAGAAAACAAATTTTTGATAATTTGATTAAGCGCAAATTTGAGTTATTCCCTGAAATAGACGCTATCATTGTTCGCTTTGAATTTGACTATACAGCAGACGCCGATACTTGGAATTTACGAGTCTATAGTCATTTTCAATAATACATTCTTAATATATTAATTTATGCAAATTGAGACAGTTTTTGAAGTCTCAAGTTATACAAAATTAAGCGAGGTTATTTATGCCAAAATCAATATGTATAATCTGTAAAAAAAATAGAGCGAAAAGAGCTTGTCTAATTGAGAACAATGCCTTAATTTGCTCCACTTGTTGCGTTGAGAAACGCGGTGTTCATTGTGGTGAATGCCGCCACTACATCGAGAGTGAAAAATATGCTATCGAGCTATTCAAGTCAACTGGACGACATCGGTTTGATTTGGATATGCGTTACGAAGATGAAATTTACGAAATATTGCAACTGGCTGAAGATGGCAAGCTGAAAAAGTGTGAAAAACGCCTTGAAGAATTTGCCCAGCTTATTCCCAATTCTCACTTGCTTCACTTTGCCCTGGGAGTCGTGTCAGGAATGCATAAAAACTATCAGCAGGCATTATTTCATTTTAACAGGAGTATTGAGATTTTTCCATATTTTGCCGAGGCATGGTACAACAAAGGTGGTACTCTCATAAAACTATATGACGTTTCAGGTGCAATTAAAGCAGTTCGCATGGTGAAGCGTTTTGCTTCTTCCGGTGATGAAATATACAGACTTGCAAAGACACAACTTGCAGAAATTGAGGATTCGTTGGAATCAAGCAATCAAACGCTTGATGGTTATATCAAAGGCGAGGAAATGTACAATGCCGCCTTTAATCAGCTAAGTTCAGGCACTCCTAAAGCTGCGTTAGAAGGTTTTAAAAAGGTTTTGAAACTTACCCCGGAACATGTTCAATCTTATGGCAATATTGGATTATGCCACGCAATGCTTGGACAAAATAACGAGGCTGTCGCCGCTTTCAAAAAAGCTCTTGAACTTGATCCTGAATACCATGTAGCAAGGCAAAATATGCAGGCTACCCTTGCATTGAAACCGGGAGAAAGCCTGAGTGCGGATCAATTATCGGAACCCATTGAGTTTTACAAAGAAGAACACTTTAAAAAGAGGAACTGTAAATCATGACCAAAAAAACTTTTTATAAACTCGAAATCACGCTCATGGAATGTCATGTGGAAGTGACGCGGACATTAATCGTTCCTGCCTGTATTCGGCTAGACTACTTCAGTGAGGTTTTGCTGTACACAATGGGATGGCGCAATTCCCATCTGCATGAATTTCAGACACAATCCGGTAATTATGGCATAAAAAATCCGGATTGGGATGATGACTTGAAAAATGAACGTCGTTCCAAACTTTCCAACATTGCCAAACCTAAAACACCGCATTTCGAATACATTTATGACTACGGAGATAGTTGGATGCATTTTGTTAAGGTTATTGATTTCAACTGCAATAAAATACCACCAAAACGTTTGTTTTTTTGTACAGAAGCAACAGGGGCATGTCCGCCGGAAGATGTTGGTGGAACTCCAGGATATGAAGATTTTTGCGCCGCTGTGAATGATCCCAACCATACAGAATACGAAGAAATGACAGATTGGGTTTACAGTTTTTACCCAGATTCACAAAAATGGCCGAATGGAGTTTCCATTGACAACATTAACAACATTCTTGCCAATTACGAATGTTATTATCGCCGGGAAACTTCGCCGAAGAAATCCAAGCCACAAAGAATATGGGTAAAAAGATAAAATACTACTGAGAAACATAATAATATGATATGTATAAAAAATCTGAAAACTTAACAATAATTTAAAACTTCTTGACTGTGTAACCATAAGAATTAAGGTGACAAAAAACCCATGCTAGAACCCATGGGTTTGCATGATAAAAAGAATGTTATTGTAAAATGTAATTCATAATTAAAATTTGATAAGTCCCTGAACCCAATTATATTAAAGAAATTGTGGGGAGTCTATAGAAAAAAGTTTTATGTACTCGACATCCAATTTTAGCACAGAGATATTGGCACATTTAAAGATTGGACTGAGGCATTAAGGCTGCATCTCTCTTTTGTGCGGTATACTGGTGGAGGATTGCCATATCCGGATATAGAGTTTTGCGGATTAAGAGAAATATAATACCGAACAAAGGGCTGCAAATCGACGCCGCTATCGCGTCGCGATTGAGCCCGGCGTTCTAGACAAAAGGAAGGTAAAATGAATTACAGAGATGAATTTTTCAAAGAATACCCAAAAATCCGTCCAGGATTCGAAAATGATTTAGAATGGTTAAATAAAGGAATGTCTTTATTACGAAAAGGGAAATTGACTAAAGCAGAGAGCATATTCAAAAAATTGGTGCTCTCACAACCCCATCATCCTGACGGTCTCGAGGGATTGGCAAAGACATATAAAATGATTGGGAATCGTGCTAAATCTCTCATGTTCATTAATGACGCAATTGAAATGACAAGTAAAATGGTAGCCTCAAGTGAGTCCGACAAAGAGATTCTCTTGGATATGAATGAATTACGAGAAGAAATAATAAAAATGCCGAAGTAGAACAAAAACGAGTCAGCTAACCCTCATCCTTTGGGTAGCTGCCCTTAATGTTATGATTGAGAAAGAGATGGAGTGAGATGTCACGAGTGTGGCACTCGTGCTCGGGCAGACTATCCCACGATCTCGGTTCGATCCCTCATCTTCGCTTTGCAGAAAATCAAAGTGGTCTCGGAGGATGAACTCAAAGAGATCGACCAAGACTGGAAACGACACCAACGGAAGACCGGCCTGGACGGGTACGGAAGGAAGAAATCATAACATCTGCATTGTTGCAATGTGTCATATTCGCTAACGGCTTTCTTGAGTATATAATTTGCAAAAATCATACCGTTTGCTTTATGTAAGGCCTGCTGAATAATAGCCATTTTCAGGAATAAACTTTTTTAGGCATGATTTAATTTCCTTAAGTCAATGATTTCTGCATATTAATCTGCCTGTCAGTTATGATAGCCAGAAGCTGGTTTGGTATATGAAACAGCCAGTCAAAAAATAAACGCAAAAAGACCAGATGGTCTAAGTCTAATTCTCTAGCAAGTTTTTTGCTATCACGCACATCATTCTTATAGAGTTTTTCCTTATTGCTGGTTGGAATATCCGCCGGATTGACTACGATGTTTTCAATACCCAGCTTAATCAGTTCACGATGAACCCAGAATCCACAAAAGCCAGCTTCATAAACACTTTTAAATTTAGCGCCAGGGTATTCCCGGTTTAAATGTTTTGCTAATTCCAGAGGATCAGGTTTCATACTATAGGTTTTAGTCACGTTGCCCCCATAGAGTTCTGTTACTGTCCAGCTGCTTTTGTGAACATCCATACCAACGAATACTTCTTGACCTGCGAATAATTCAGCGTTTACTGCTTTCATAGCTGCTTTCCTCCGGTTAAAGTTAATATTGCTGACGAATGAACCTCGTCAATGACAATATATGATCGTTCGAGGAATCGGTCAACTTCTTTAACATAGCAACTATTTTATCCTATATTCTGAATTCTTGAAAAATCCTGAGCTCAAAACTGGCATGCCGAGAAGCTGAAAGCTCGGAGTGATTGAGCTTAAATCGGCAGAATAATAACGTTTTTAATAACTATAATCCGCATGTCTTGTGGGGGAATGAGATTTTATAGATATCAATATTTTGACAAAATATAACACTTTTGTCGAACCTTAAAAATATTTAAACGTCAGTTTTCATAGTCGCATATTTTGATGCGGACACTGAAAATATTTGAAAAAAAATTATTTTTGATTTTTTATCATTTAGCTCTTGACATTCTTAGACCATTGGTCTATTATATAAGTAACAAGTACCTATCAAAGGATGAATATGGGACGATCACTTCAAACATGTAACGCTATCATAGATAAGCTTGAGGACTTTGTGTTTACACTCCAAGCGGAAGGGAAAATGTTCCTTCCGTCTGAGAGAGAACTGTGTAAGAAGCTTGGAAATAGCCGTGAGACCGTTCGCCGCGCATTACAAGCCCTTGAAGATAAAAAGATATTGGTAAAAAAAGATTCTAAAAGATTTATCCAACAATTAGAATATTTACATGGAACTGTTGTTTTTGTTGCGGCAGGTTGGGGATCAATATGTAATTCTGCGTGGGCTAGATTGTGGGGAGCCTTTGAGCCACTGGCAAAGGCAAACGGTATAGACGCTTCGTTGGCCTTGTATAATTGGAATGATGCCGATGAAATATGGCCGGGCAAACTACAAAACACACCAGATTTAATAGTTTTTACAGAAGCTCCTACACAAATAATAGCTGCTAAAATATTTGAGTTCCAAAATACTTGCCCTATAGTCGCTGTTGATGAGAAATATGTTGATCTAGCAAATCATGTGGTAACTGTCGATAATTATGTGGCAGGTAGAATGGCTGCCCAGCTATTAATAAAAAGCGGTCGCATAAAACCAGCCTTTATCGGTGCAGGAACAGGTGCTTATACTCCTTTTCTGGAGCGTGCCAGAGGTTTCAACGACGCCTTGAAAGAAGCCGGTGTTGATCTTACACCTCGTTCTTGTAAAATGATGACAGTTTCTTCTCTATCTCCCGACTATAACATACAACTAAGCGAATACTGTGAAGACATTGTAGAACAGGGATGTGATTCGCTTTTTGTTTATTCTGATGAAGCTATAGGCACAGTGTATAAAAGTATAAATAATATAATTCCAATACCTGAAAAATTCAGTCTAGTTACATTTAATGGTACGACACAGTGCCGTATGCATAGTCCTGTTGTTACAGCGATAAATCACGGGACACACAAAGTTGCCGTAGAACTTGTTAAATTGATCAAAAAAATATTAAAAAGTAAGAATAATATTCCGCAAACAATCGTAAAAGTTAAACCGGAGGTCTATCATGCAGAAACAGTGTAAAAAAAGAGTTTCGAATTCAAAATTCACACTCATCGAACTCCTCGTCGTGATCGCTATCATAGCAATCCTCGCTTCAATGTTGCTTCCCGCACTTAATAAAGCGCGAGAAAAAGCAAAGTCCAGCAACTGCATAAGTAGCCTAAAGCAATGTGGACTTATGATTATGTCTTATACTAATGATTATGATGATACTTTGATGCCAGCATATTTGAGTCCCGGTAACTGGTGGTGGGGACGGACCCTCAAGAAACTTGGATATTATAAGACAAAAGATAACAATGATCCAAATTGGGATTCAGGAAACAGCCCTATTCTTTTTTGCGAAGCAGTTGTCGGTCGTACTAATGCGACTGGAGTTGACCGTGGATACTTTGGTGTTTCAGTCTGGACGAGCAGAAGAAAAGGGGCACCAGGACTTAATCCTGGAGCATTGTTTAATAAGTCTGGAAAACTAACACATCTAGCTGCATTTAGCAATCCAAAATGTTTACTTTCAGCTTCCTACACCGATTATTCCGGTTGGCGCTCAACAACCCCAACTACAGTATATTCTCGACACGCCGGCTCATCCAATGTACTATTTGTGGATGGTCATGTTGAAAGCAAGAAATTCACTGAACTTTACAGTAACAGCATTTACTATTATTCACTACACAATAATACTGACTAAAATTTAAGAATAAGATGACAAACTGCAATGCACTTTAAACATTTTACGCGGCTTGTCATTCTATATTTAAAAACAAAAAGGATTATCCACATGCTTATATCACGTAAAATACTGTTTTTATCACTTTTATCAATCTAAAAGGTAAGGTTACAAACAATCTCAAGCGTTATTTCCGACGTGGCGAAAATTAATGCTTGTGTCAAAAGTTCGATGAAAAAAAATGAAAACAATAACGAAACCGACGTATCGGGACGCGGTTAAGCGGCGGGTCGCTTATCGAATCTTTTGACGATTCGAAACTTAAGCGAAGCGCAATAGAAAATACCTTACTCGAAAAGTGAGGCTTTCAAAAAATAAGCTTGCGCCATTTTTTGAAAGATGCGAACGTTCGAGCTGGTAGGGTGGAAGTATAAATGTCGATTTCCCTGGAGCGTTACATTATCTTGTGCGTATTGTCAAGATATTAAATCGGCATAAAGCCGCTCGTTCCTCGCTTTTTATACGATTTAAATCATTGACAAACTCACTGCGACAATGTCAAATGAAAGTGTTCTGAAAAACAAAAAATATTTGTTTTTCAAATTTTAAATAAGGGGGATAGAGAAAAAATCCCATAAAATACTAAAAATTAACGAGATAAATAGAAATTAACGTCAAAAGTTTTGACTTAGCCAAATTAATTAAAAGGAGGCAGTAGTATGAAATGGAAGTTATTAATTCTTATGGGAGTTTTGTCGTTAAATTTGTTTGCAGATGTAAAACTGCAACCCATTTTCGGGGATAATATGGTTTTACAACGGAATTCAACTGCTAACTTTTGGGGAACAGCAAATTCTGGAGAAAACATTAATGTAAGTGGCTCCTGGGGAGAGTCTGCAAAAACAGCCACTGACAATAATGGGAAATGGAAAATAAAACTAAAAACTCCAGACGCTGGAGGTCCGTTTACGGTAAGCATTCAAGGTAAAAACAAAATTACGTTTAAGAATGTGATGTCTGGTGAAGTTTGGCTATGTACTGGGCAGTCTAATATGGATTGTGGTTTATGTTTCTTTAAAGACACTAAAGAAGCAATAGCGAATGCTAATTATCCCCAAATACGTTTTTTTAATGTTAGAAGAAAGACTTCAAATACACCATTAAAAACTTTAGGTGGCAATTGGAGTATATGCTCTCCGCGAACTGCAAAATGGTTTTCAGCGACAGGTTATTTCTTTGGCTTAAAGCTTTATAAAGAACTGAATATCCCGATCGGTCTGATTGAATGCGCTTGGGGAGGGACTGGAGTTGAGACTTGGACTCCATGGGAAAAGCAAAATACTAATCCCCGCTTGATCAAACAAAGAAAAAATGCTGCAAAGCAAGTTTTGACTTATGATGAACCTAAAGAGAAAAAAATCTATAATGAAAGTTATGATAAATATAAAATTGCGTTGAAATCATGGAATGATGGAGGCAAAAAAGGAAGTATTCCTAGACGACCACGTTTAAAACGTCATCCTCTTAATCACGCAAATTATCCTTCAAATCTTTATAATGGTATGATTAGCCCATTAGCTCCATATACAGTTAAAGGAGCAATCTGGTATCAGGGAGAAAACAATGCCGGACGCGCTAATCAATATGCGGAACAATTAGCAGTAATGGTACAAGCATGGCGTGAAAAATGGGGGCAAGGAAATTTTCCGTTTTATTTTGTGCAACTACCTGGTTTTCAAAACCCCTGGACAAAACCAGTAGAGGAAGCTAGTTGGGCTTTAATGCGTGAAGAATTTGCGAATGCTGCTAAAAAGATTCCAAATGCCGGCATGGCAATCACCATTGATATTGGTGAAGCAAATGATATTCATCCACAACAGAAATCAAAAGTTGGTGAACGTTTAGCCAGGCTTGCACTGAATAAAGATTATGGCAAAAAGAATGTTATTTGGACTGGCCCGATTATGAAATTATGCAAGTTTAAAGATGGTAAAGTAATTATTTCCTTTGAAACTGGAGGATCTCCTCTAGCTGCAAGAAATGGTGAAAAAATTAAAGGATTTGCCCTTTATGACAGCAAATCCGACATGTTTGTCAACGTCAACGCAAAAATTGTTAAAAATGACACGCTCGAGGTTTCTTCGAAAAAAGTTAAAACACCAACAATTGTTTATTATGCCTGGGCTCAAAATCCTACAGGTGTAAACTTAATTAACAAAGAAGGTTTACCAGCATCTCCATTTCGTTACGGTAAAAAACCTGAGGTTAATTTGCTAAAACAATGCATGCCGGAAGTAGAAAAAGAATATGAGTTAGTTTATGAAATTGACGCAAAAAATGCAAAATGCAAAAACAGAACTCAATTTATTTATAAAAAGAATAATTCCGATAAAGTAAAAGGTCCTTTCAAAAAACTTGCTTATTTTCTGGGACTGCGTGATAAAGTGGGTAATGTGAAATATGCATTCGTTGAAATGACCCCATTCACTGATGATGTCAAAAAAATTGGCGTCCCCGATAAGGCTAGTGGAGCACGTTTTCAATGTCCAGTTAAAAATGTAAAAGTAAAAAGTAATGTTCCTGAAGTTAAAACTGGTAATTTTCCAGACGCTTGTAATATTGAGTTTTGGGATTGCAATTATGGCGGTACTAATGCTAAAAAGATACCTGGAGCATCTAACAAATTTGATTTTGGAGATATAATTGGAACTAGCGTGTCTCCTGGATATGGTTCTATGCAGATTCATAATAATCAAGAGAAACAATCTATTATTTGTTTTAATAATTTTAAAGCAGGAAGAAATGCAGATGTTGGAATCGGGAACAGCAAGAGTCCAAGAGCTGCTGATTGGACGTTTACTAAAAATGCCAATAAGTATTCAGTTGCAGAATTGAAAGTACTAATAAAAAAATAATAACTAATAATCAAAGGAAAAGAATGAGACTCAATCAGATACTTGTCATTTTAACCCTCATTACAGCGAACGTCTTCGCTGAATGTAAAGAGTTAAATATGTTTCCAGCCGGAGGATTCAATATCCCTGATTTGGTAATTCAACCCCAAAACAACAGTTACTGGATTAAATATGGAAAGCGCGGAAGACTTCTTGCTGGGATCCATGGGGAGCCCAAGAGCAACAATTTAAAAATAAAAATAACAAATGCAGAAAATTTTCTCAAAGAGGCGAAATGTCTACGCATTGACGCTACTTCGCATATAAAGCAACTCAACAAAGAAAAAATAGTCGTGCGCATGTATGGAGTTGATGCAAAAAAAATCATTCCCGGGGGAAATTATACTGTACAGTTATGGGTAAAAACCGACAAAGATAACTGTCAAGCAAAATTATTCTTTGAGGGCAGGAAAGACGGAAAACATTACCATAAGCACAAGTCAGTTCTCATTGGGAAAAAATGGAAGAAATATTCCTTTGTGCAAAAAATACCGCCGGGCTTGAGTCGAATATATTTGCGCTTCGATCTCCATTCTCCAGGAGTTTACTACATTGCGGAGCCAAAGTTTTTTTTAAATACGGATGACAAAACAAGTCAAGCTCAGAACAAAGCATCCAGCAATCTTATTATCAATGGTGGAGCCGAACAAGGATGGTATTGTACTGGAGCGACCACAAGGGAAAATCGCGCAACAGTAAAAGGTCTTGTCTATGACTGGAAGGGCAAGCCGATGAAAGGAAAATGTTTTGCAGAATGGAGCATAGACAAGACAGAAAAATATTCAGGAAAAAACTCTTTTAAGGGCGTTTTTCCAAACAGTAACAGTCACGGCAGACTAAACTTTTCGCCTGTCCCGTTTAAAGTTGGAAAACCAGCTCTGCTTACAATGTGGTTAAAATCAGATAAGAAGCATGCACAAGCAAGCATTTCCCTTTTCCTTGGATCAGGATTGGCATACGCAAAATTTATTAAAATAAGCAACGAGTGGAAAAAATATTCCTTGAACTAAGCCGCTATAGCGGCAGAATAATGTTTACGACGTGCTATATTCATATAAATGACTAAGTTACCCTTTCACCCAACCTGAGGTTGGAAACCG
>VAOY01021915.1_pt1 | contig 15646 bp, 18 predicted proteins | sample 3393881 | NCBI WGS metagenome assembly VAOY01 (sample SAMN08290430, study PRJNA428436) | hydrothermal vent metagenome | isolation source: Deep-sea hydrothermal vent chimney | place: Indian Ocean: Southwest Indian Ridge
CTATATTTCACTTTTCCGGTGCTCTCTTAAACTTTTTAAACTAGTAAGACCATATATAAATGAGGTGTGAAGTTGACTGAAACTGATATTAAACAATTAATAAAAATCATCCATGAAGCGAGTGGCGTAAGTGAAGCAGAAATAGAGGAAAAGATGAATGCGAAGATAGAAGAACTCGGTGGACTTATAGGTGAGATGGGTGCTGCTCACCTTATTGCCAAAGAGCTTGGTGTAACTCTGCAATCTGCCACTCCGGATGCACAGAGCAGTCTGAAAATTGAGAGTATATTCTCAGGTATGAAGAATGTTGACATCACAGGAAAGGTGATGCAAATTTTCAATGTCAGGGAATTTAAAAAGAAGGACGGAGGAAAAGGAAAGTTGGGAAGTATTGTTATTGGAGATGATACTGGAAAAGTAAGGGTTGTATTCTGGGATGGTGATGTTCAGAAGCTTGAAGAGCTTGAGGAAGGAGATATTCTGAAGATTAAAGGAGCCTACTCAAAAGATAATCTGAATAGCGAACCTGAGCTCCATATAGGCATGAGAACAAGAATAATAATAAACCCGAATGGAGTTAATCCAGAGGATTTCCCGGATATTGAGAACAGGAGGGTGAAGATATCCCAGCTCAGCCATGGTATGCAGGATGTGGATATAGTATGCAAGGTTCTCAGAATTTTTGGACTCAGAGAGTTTGAAAGAAGTGATGGAAACGCAGGAAAGGTGGTTAATCTGCTTGTAAGTGATGAAACCGGAGTGGCAAGAGTAACACTATGGGATGAGAATACTGACATTGTGGAAGGGATTAAGGAAGGGGATATTCTTGAAGTAACAAGGGGATATGTGAAGGTTAGAAATGAGATGGCTGATGTGAATGTGGGAAGGTACAGCACCATAAATATAAATCCTTCGGGTATTACTCTCGACAATGCTATTGAAAGTTCCTATAGTGCTGCTACAAAAAAGTCTCTTGCTGAGGCTAATGACGGTGAGGTAATAATAGTGAGAGGTGCTCTGGTTGATATATCTGAAGAACCCAGTATTTTTGACAGGGATTCTGGAAAGGGTGTTGTTATAAATGCTACAATTGATGATGGCACTGCAAATATGCGTGCTGCCTTCTATGATGCTCTTGCAGAAACTCTTCTGGATATTCCCACACAACTTCTTGTAGATGGAGATTATCATGAGAAGCTGGAAGAGAGAAGGAAGAAGCTACTTGGAAAGGAAGTTGTTGTAACTGCAAAGGTTAAGACGAGTGATTTCACAGGCAAACTTGAACTTGTAGCCAGAGACCTGAATCTCAACCCTGACCCCAGAGAGGAGATAAAAATATTGCTTGAAGAAGCCAGAAAAGGTGAGAATTATGGAGCTTGAAGATTTACCCGGTGTTGGTGACGTAACAGCTGAAAAGCTGAGAGATGCGGGATATAAAGGTATAGAGTCAATTGCCATAGCTGCTCCTGCAGAAATCAAAGAGGCAACAGGTATAGGAGAAAGTTCAGCCATTAAGATTATAAATGCTGCAAGGGATTCGCTTCAGATGGGTTTTATGACCGGGCTGGAGGTTCTTGAGAAGAGAAAGGCTCTTAAGAAGATAACCACAGGCAGCAATGCATTGAATGAACTTCTAGGTGGTGGAGTTGAGACCCAGGCCATAACTGAAGTATTTGGTGAATTCGGATGTGGAAAAACCCAGATATGTCATCAGCTTGCTGTAAGTGCCCAGCTTCCCAGAGATAAAGGTGGTCTGGAAAAGACAGTCTTCTACCTTGACACAGAAAATACCTTCAGGCCTGAGAGGATAATACAGATGGCAGAGGGTCTTGATTTAGATACGGAAAAGATTCTTGGGAATATAGTTGTGGCAAGAGCATATAACAGTGACCATCAGATGCTTCTTGCAGAGAAGGCTGAGGAAATAATAAAGGAGAAGGATATAGGTTTGATAGTGGTTGACTCCCTGACCTCTCACTTCAGAAGCGACTATGCTGGAAGAGGTATGCTGAGTGATAGACAGCAGAAGCTCAACAGGCATATGCACACTCTCCAGAGAATAAGTGATATTCATAATCTGACAGTAATTGTCACAAATCAGGTTATGTCGAGGCCTGATTTCTTCTTCGGTGACCCCACTACACCAATAGGCGGGCATATTGTTGGCCACTGTTCCACATTCAGAGTATATTTCAGAAAGTCAAAGGGAGGGAAGAGAGTAGCAAGGCTTATCGATTCACCAAATCTGCCTGAAGGGGAAGCAATATTCACAGTGACAAAAGAGGGTATAAGGGATTGAGTTATTCTAAATTCCTTAAATACCTCTCATCTTTATTTTTGTGCCATAACAGCAGGTGAATTACTCCTTCTCTGATGGTTTTCTACCCGGAGAAGATAAAGATTCACTGTTTTCCTGTTCTATTATTCCATCCATGATTTTAATTTTACGTTTTGCCCTCGCACCAAACTCCCTGTCATGGGTAACTACCACCAGTGTCTTACCTCCTGAATTGAGTTCTTCAAGCATCTCCATTGTCTTTTTACCTGAGACAGAGTCCATATCTCCAGTTGGTTCATCTGCAAGAATAATCTCAGGTTTGTTGGCAAGAGCCCTGGCTATGCTGACCATCTGCATCTCACCGCCAGATAGCTCACCGGGCCGATGATAAATCCCATCACCCAGGCCAACACGTTCCAGAAGTTTTTTGGCACGCCTCGTCCTCATGGTCTTACTTACTCCAGCAAACCATAGAGGAAGCTCAACATTTTCAAGAGCGGTTAACCTTTGAAGGAGATGGAACTGTTGAAACACAAAGCCTATTTTCTTCCTCCTAAGAAGAGCAAGCCTGTTACTTTTAAGCCTTGATATGTCAATCCCATCTATCAATATTTTTCCTGAGGAGGGCTTATCCAGTGCCCCCATAAGATGAAGGAGAGTACTTTTTCCAGAGCCTGAAGGACCCATTATTGACACATAGTCTCCCCTGTTAATTGTCAGGTTCACACCTCTCAGGGCTTTTACTTTAACTTTACCCATAAGGTAGGTTTTTTTTACTTCTTCAAGCTTTATAATCTCCTCCAGAGCATAAACCCCCTAAATCTCTTCCTCTGTTGTTTTTCTTCTGCGCCTCCAGAGGAAAAGGGCACCAATAACAACCAACCCGACAATAATCAGATATACCTTAGATGTACCACTCTGCCCGGATGAGACATTTAAATATACTTCCTTGGTCACTTCGCCAATCCTGCCTGTTTCATCCTTGTAGATTATCTTCATTGGTACCTTTATGTTTCCTTCATGTGCAGAAGGTTCAACCTGCAGGTCAAAAATAGCAGTCGAAGTGTCGTCCTGCTTAAGATTTCCGAGATAGGACGTCAACTCGCCTGTAATTGAGCTTTCAGGGGATATATCAACTTTGACAGCTGTGGCATCCTGTTTACCTACGTTCTGAATCTGAATGGATAGGGTAAAGCTCTCTCCTGGATACAGGCTCTTGGGTGAGGTGTCCAGCCCTGCAATTTCCATATCGATTTTCCCTCTCTGTGATATAAAAACATCAAATGGAAGCTTAACCTGTCTCTTGACAGAGTTTTCTTCCGTATAATTCAGTATAGCATAAGCTCTGTGGCTACCTGTGGATATATTACTTGATGATTTTAAATTGAAGATAGCCCGGGTTTTACCCTCTCTGTCAACAGTGCCCAGCTCTACAGTTTTCTGCCCGGAAATCCCCTGCGGGAGTTCAAGGTTCAGCTTAATATTTTTTGCATTTCCTGTGCCCGAGTTTTCCAGATTCAGATAAAGTGTGAAATCTTCGTCCTGATAAACTCTTGAAGGAGAAGTGTTGAGGCCGCCAATATTTATTTCTGCTGTGCCAGCTATTTTAACCCCGAAGTATACTGTATCCTTCAGGCTCTGCTGCTCTGGATTTCTGTAGAGAAGTTCGACAGGGATAAGATAGTTGCCAAAGGCAGCATTCCTTGATACAGTGACAGGTAAGCTCAAAGTTACCTCTCTGCCCTGCAGTACGTTGCCAAAATATGTTGTGGGAAAACCTTTTTCAACCTTCTTTGAAAGAAAAATTTTCTGGGCTCCTACAGGCATGAGAGGACTTTTTGCATAAGGGTCAAAAATCGCCCTGAAGTTTGTGGCATAGTCGGAGCCAAAATTCTTTATGGTAATATTCATCAATGCAACTTCACCAGGTTCGAGGTTTACAGGTTCTACCTTGACTATATAGAAATTCACTGTTGCCTGAGCAGCAGGAAGGGATATTAACAGGAGAAGTGAAAAGAGAAAGTATTTCTTCATAATTATAGTTTTCACCATAACTTATATATATTTTATCGGTATGCCACAGAAACTGCCAGGTAAGAAGATAGTGCATCAAGCAGTAAAGTTTTTATTATCTTAATACAACCTTAAGTTAGGAGGTTTTTAATGGTAAATATTGCGCTTAATGGCTTTGGAAGGATAGGCAGGAATATCCTCCGGGCTGCTTATGAAAAAGGAGTGATGGATAGCTTTGAAGTTGTTGCAATTAACGACTTAACCGATGCAAGCACACTGGCTCATCTTCTAAAGCACGATTCTGTACACGGCCGCTTTGAAGCTGAAGTTGAGGCTGACGAACATGCTATTATTATTGATGGGCACGAGATAAAGGTACTCTCAGATAGAGAACCGGCCAATCTCCCATGGGGAGAGCTTGGCGTTGAGATTGTTCTCGAGTGCACAGGTTTTTTCAGGGACAGGGATAAGGCTCAGAAGCATATCACTGCAGGTGCTGGGAAGGTTATAATCTCTGCACCGGCTAATGAACCTGATATAACTATTGTTATGGGTGTGAATCATAAGAAATATGACAGAGAGAAGCATAATATAATTTCCAATGCTTCCTGCACAACAAACAGCCTTGCTCCTGTTGCAAAAGTTCTTCATGAGAATTTTGGAATTAAGAAAGGTTTGATGACTACCTGCCATGCATATACTGCAACTCAACGTCTTCTGGATGTTCAGTCAACAGATTTGAGACGTGCAAGAGCTGCGGCCTTGAATATAATACCTTCAACCACGGGTGCTGCAAAGGCTACAGGTCTTGTGCTGCCGGAGCTTAAGGGAAAGCTTGATGGAACTTCCCTCAGAGTGCCTGTGGCTGATGGCAGCATTACAGATTTCACATTTGAACTTGAAAGTGAGGTGAGCAGAGACGACATAAACTCTGCATTGAAGAAGGCTTCTATGGGCGAGCTGAAGGGAATACTTGAATATTCAGAGGAACCTTTAGTAAGCACTGATATTATAGGAAACCCAAATTCAAGCATTGTTGATGGCCTTCTGACAAATGTAATCGGTGAAACAGGGAATTTTGGCAAGGTCTTTGCATGGTATGATAACGAGTGGGGTTTCAGCAACCGTATGGTTGATTTAAGTCTCTATATAAGCTCAGAATAATGGTGGTATTTTGCTGGATATAGAGCTTCTCGGGATGGAACTTAAAAACCCTCTAATGCTGGCCTCGGGTATCCTTGGAGTCAGTGGGGTATCTCTTAAGCGTGTTGCTCTAAGCGGTGGTGCAGGTGCCATAGTCACAAAATCAATAGGCATGACACCACGGGAGGGACATAGAAATCCCACCTTTGTTGAGCTGGATAACGGATATTTAAGTGCCATAGGCCTGGCCAACCCTGGCTATGTTGAGTTTGAAGAAGAGATTGATGTGGCAAAGGCTGGTAATGTGCCAATAATCGCCAGTGTGTATGGTTTTTCCTTCAGGGAGTATGTTGAGGTTGCGAGGGTTATTGGAGGATATGGTGTGGATGCCATAGAGCTAAACCTTTCTTATCCGAATGTTGGCAAGGCAGGTGCCTTCTATGGTTACAGTGAAGAGCTTGCGCATGAGGTTGTGGAAGAGGTTAAAAAGGAGGTAAATCTTCCGGTAATAGCAAAACTCACGGCAGGGGCAGGTGATATTGTTGCAATAGCAAAGGCATGTGAGGATGCAGGAGCGGATGGAATAACTGCTATAGGTTCTCTGAGGGCAATGAAGATTGATATAGAAACTGGAAGACCTGTACTTGGAAATAAGATGGGAGGGCTCTCGGGAAGCTGCCTAAAGCCTATAGCGGTGCGCTGTGTTTATGAGATTTCAAGGGAGGTTTCAATACCTGTGATTGGGTGTGGCGGCATAACAACTGGAGAAGATGCCATTGAATATTTCATGGCAGGTGCAAATGCTGTGCAGATTGGCACAGGTATTTTAAGTAGAGGAATAACAATTTTCAAGAAAGTATCCCTTGAGATTAAAGAGTATATGGAAGAGAATGGATACTCAGGTATTGATGAGATAATTGGTCTTGCCCTGTGAGGTTTTAGTATGAATACCATGGAGATAGCGAAAATAAAGAGGGTGGTAAAGGATACACAGAGAATCAAGACTTTTATTCTTGATATTGATGTGAGTGCTATTCCGGGGCAGTTTGTCATGGTATGGCTTCCAGATGTTGATGAGAAGCCTATGAGTGTATCCTATACCAGCGGTGACATGGGTATAACAATTCTGGAGCTTGGAGATTTTACAAGGCGGTTGTGTGAGCTTAAGGTTGGAGGTAAAATTGGTATAAGGGGTCCCATGGGAAGGGGCTTTAAAGTTTATGGTGACAGGCTTCTCCTTGTTGGCGGAGGTGTTGGAATGGCGCCTCTCGCTCCCCTTGCTGAAGATGCCATAAAAGAAGGGAAGGAAGTAACAGCAATAGTTGGTGCAATAACAGCAAAGGAGCTTCTATTTGTTGAAAGGCTGAAGAAGGCAGGGGTAAGGGTTTTTGTTTCAACCGATGATGGAACGGCAGGACATAAGGGCTTTACAACAGATGTGCTTCAGGAGCTTTTGCAGAAAGAGACATTTGACCAGTGTTTCACCTGTGGCCCTGAAATTATGATGTTCAAGGTTTTGAATATAGCTGGAGATAAGGAAATACCGACTCAGGCTTCTCTCCACAGATATTTTAAATGTGGAATAGGTATATGCGGACACTGTGTGCTTGACGGTACAGGTTTGAGAGTATGTAAGGAAGGACCAACTTTCAGAGATAAGGAGCTCAGAAAGAGCCATGAGTTTGGTTATTACTGGAGAAATGCTGCAGGACAAAAAATCTATTTTGGAGTTAAAAAGTAGGAGGATTTAAAAATGGCTAAGATAACTGTAAGTTTGATAAAGGCGGATGTAGGAGGATATCCGGGGCATGCTTCTGTACATGAGAGTCTGATAAAAAAGGCGGAAGAGATTTTAAGTCAGGGTGTTGAAACTGAAGTCATTAGAGACTTCAGAGTTCTTGCTGCTGGTGATGATTTGGAGCTCATTATGAACCATAATCGTGGTACTGACAATGAGGAGGTTCATTCTCTTGCCTGGAAAACTTTTGAGGCTGCAACAGATGTGGCAAAAGAGCTGAAACTCTATGGTGCAGGGCAGGATTTGCTCAAAGATGCCTTCTCAGGTAATATCAAAGGCATGGGGCCAGGAGTGGCAGAACTGGAGTTTACTGAGCGAGGGTCTGACCCCCTTGTTGCGTTTATGATGGATAAAACAGAGCCGGGAGCCTTTAACTTGCCAATATACAGGATTTTTGCTGACCCTTTTAACACGGCAGGTCTTGTAATTGACCCCAGTATTCATGATGGTTTTGTTTTTGAGGTATGGGATATATATGAACATAAAAGAGTTTTTATGAGTACACCTGAAGAGACCTATGACCTTCTGGCTCTGATAGGTGCCAAGTCCAGATATGTTATAAAGAGGGTTTTTCCAAAGAAGGGCAGTAAGCTTCCCGCTGATGAGGCAGCTGCTGTTGTGAGCACAGAGAAGCTATACCAGATAGCTGGTGAGTATGTGGGTAAGGATGACCCGGTGGCTCTCGTTAGAGCTCAGTCAGGGCTGCCTGCTCTTGGAGAGGTTCTTGAACCCTTTGCATTCCCCCACCTGGTGAGTGGATGGATGCGGGGAAGTCATAATGGGCCACTTATGCCGGTTAGCTTTAAGGATGCGAGATGCACGCGTTTTGATGGTCCTCCAAGAGTTGCTGCTGCCGGTTTCCAGATATCAGAAAAACTGGTTGGGCCGTCAGACCTCTTTGATGATCCTATATGGGATTATACTAGGAGGAAGGCTCAGAAGGTTACAGAGTATATGCGCAGACATGGACCCTTTGAGCCTCACCGCTTGCCAATGGAGGATATGGAGTATACAACATTGCCCAAGGTACTCAAGGAGCTATCCGACCGATTTGAGAAGGTCGAATAGATTTATCCCTCTATTTTATTATTCTTGTCAAAAACCTTAAACTATATTATGGAGGTTGTTCACCATGCCACAGGTTACAATAATTTCTGGAAGTCCCTCCGACAGGGGGCTTGCGGAGAATGTGGAAAAGCTTCTGGAAGACTTTAAAGTTAGTTTTGAAACTTATATCGCTTCAGCTCACAGACATCCAGACAAGCTTAGAAAAATAGTCAAAGAAAGCAATGCGGATGTTTTTATAGGTATTGCCGGTCTGAGTGCTGCTTTACCTGGTGTAATAGCTTCTCACACTTTAAAGCCAGTAATAGGTATTCCAAGAGATGTCAAAGTTCTGGGTCTTGATTCTCTGTTATCAATAGCTCAGATGCCTCCTGGAGTTCCAGTGGCAACTGTTGGCATAGACAATGCAAAAAATGCTGCCCTGCTGGCTGTGGAAATTCTTGCAATTAAAGATGAAAAGCTTAAAAATAAGCTGGCAGAGTACAGACTCAACCTTTAAAGTCACAGGTTTTGCACTTGAAGACAGGCACTCTCTCTTTGCTGCCTTCCTTCTCCCAGTGATGTACTTCCATGCTTGAAGAGCCACAGCTGGGACAGATGACAATGCCGGAGTTATCCTTTACAAGACGCTCAATCACGCGCATTTCCTCTACTATGGAAGTCTTTGCATCATTTTTTATAAGGAGAAACTTCTTGAACTTCTTCATATGAGTACTGCACAAACTCAATTCAAACTCTGTTATGAGTTCTGAAGCCTCCCTGGAGCAGAAGCTACACCTCATGTAAAAATATATTTAAATTAACATCTTGATATATTCATAAAAACTCATGAAGGTTGAGAACATGGAAATTATAGAGTTTCAGGAGTTAATAAGAAAAATTTACTTTGAGAAAGATAAAAACAGAGGAAAATCTTCAACTCTTCTGTGACTGGGCGAGGAACTTGGCGAACTTTATGAAGCTTATAGGAAGGATGATAGGGGGCATAGCTGAGGAGCTTGCAGATATTATAGCCTGGGCAGCAAGTTTTGCCAATCTTGAGGGTATAGACCTCGAGGAAGCTATGATTAAAAAATATCCGGGGGCATGCTACTACTGTAACTCAGTACCATGCAGGTGTAAACAGCAAAAGCTTTTTTAACTCCTGGGAAGATTTTATAACCATGGTAACGAAACTGAAAATCAGAGTTGAAAATGCACTTGAGATTCTTGGTTATTCTGTGATTTTCTCGGCCATTCAAATTCTGTTTGTTTACTTTGTTTTCAGGATAACTTTTTTTGAGAGCTACCGCTATTTATATAACCACTTCTTCTTCTTATACAACTACTTCTATCAGTTTCTGATTTATGTTTATAGCAAAATTTTAGGTAATTCAATTTTAAACAATCCTGTTTTTTATGGTATGTTTATGAGAATGTTCTTTATTCTCTTTCTTCTGAACATTATTTACTTTGTATATAGAAGTGTGGAGAAAAAAAATGAAGCTGATTGACAGGAAAAAAGGAAAAATATTTGGAATAAATGCTATTGATTTTCTTGTCATAGCTGTTTTTCTGTTTCTCGGTTTTATTACTATTTCTACAGTCTTTCAGAATAAGCTGGTTTATAATGGCGAGGAGGTTTATCAGGCAGTGAAGGCAGTCAATAAGCTGGAGATGAAGGGCTTTCTTGTGGAAGCGACAGTCACAGGAAGGAATATAGGGGACCCCTTTGGCAGTGAAATAGTAAAGCAGGGGATGGTTGTGAATGCTTATGGCGGCACTCTTGTTCTTAAGAATAAATATGATGATAAGACGACTGTTGGAGGTAGTATGAGCTATCTCGAAGATTTTGCAGCAAAGAAAGTTGAACTAAGGCCTCTTTATGACAGTTCTGTGTCTTTTTACCCATCGAGGAAAGAATTTTCTAATTTTAGTAACTTTATTGATACTTTAAAGGATATTAAAAAAGAAAGTGGTGCTGTGAATGTTGTATTGAGTGGCAATGTTTTAATTCAGAACCCTAAAATTGATTTTCCTGTATTCAAGAACAATGCTGAAAAATGTTTCACCTGTGTAAGAAGTAAGGCCCAGAAACTGGATATTAACTTCTACTCATTAAATTACTATCTTGTTGATTTGAGCGAGGTTGAAAGGCTGAATTTAAGTTCCGGAAAGGTTACTCTGAAAAACTTTAAAGTTTATCTTGGTTTTTCTGGAAAGCTGAAAGAGGCGAAGCTTGACAGGCTTTACAGTTATCTTGAGGCAGATGGCATTTTAAGAGATAGAAGAGAGGCAACTTATGTATCTGTTGAAAAACTCCTTTAGGTACAGCAGATTTGTGTCCATAATTTTCCGCCTTGTAACCTTCTCTATAAATTCACTCCGACGTAGCAGGTTTGTTGCTTTACTCTCATTTACTGCAGAAAAGATAATTGATATATATTCAATTTCAGGCCTGAGAAGGTTTGTGAATGGTTTATTTTATCCTGCCAGATTATGGGGATTTGTTGACAGGTTAAATTCAAGGTTAAATTTCAATCTTCTGAAGCCTGATAGAATATTTATTCTTGCCTATGCTTCTTTCCTCCTTGTGAGCAGCTATACCATATCTATGAAGGCTCTTGTCTTTCTTCTTGTCACTTTAGTTTTCTTTGTTCTTGGCTTTACTCTCGCAAGAAGGGTGAGTTTCACGAAAGCTGATTTTGAATCAACATCTCTTAAGGCTGGTGTTCTTCTCTATCTCTTCTCTCTTCTATGCCTTATGCTTGATATCTATTATGTCAGGGAGATTCCACTTCTCGAGCCTATTGCAAGAAAGAAGCTCAGTGTACTTCTCACCTATACTTCAACTTTTATTGTGCTTGCAGGGCTAATGATTGCCTCCTATATTGCATGGGAGTACTATAATGGCAGAAGAAATAGGAGTGATGCCAGGGTTAAGGTGTTTGCACTGGCTCTTACCACAACCTTCCTTGTAACCTTACTTGGCTTCAGAACTCAGACTCTTGTTTCCCTTTTAGGCTTTACATTTGTTATGTATCGCTACGCTCTTATAGGCAATTTCGAAATTATATCAGCTATGGCTTCGGGACTTCTGGCAATTTCTGCTCTGGGAGCCTACAGGGCTATCAGGATTGGCTACGCTCTTGGAATCTCTCACGTTATAGGCAAGAGGGTGGGTGTAACTCTCAGCATTTATAATTATATTGTCAATAACCTCTTCTATGTGAGCCACTTCTCTGGTTATAATGTTCTTCTTACAGGTGTTTACCACGGCAGAATAGCTATTTCAACTTTCTCATCCTTTCTCAGCTTTATTCCTGGCCCCAGTCTGGGTCCAAGAACGATTGTGGCAAGAGAATTTGGAGTTACAGGCGTAACTCTTACATCAACTCTCCTGGGTCCTGTTTCTCTTGACCTTGGACTAATTGGAAGTATTTTATTTCTATTTATTCTTGGAGTTATAATAGGACTTGCCTTTAAGAATTCCATAGCAACAGCTTCCCCTCTGGCCACAGCCTTCTTTTCCATACTATTTGCCTATCTCCTCGTAGGTATTGAAACTGGCCTTGTGGATTTCAATGTTTTTGTGTTATTTTCAGTTTCTCTCTTTATTTCCATAGCATATCTGGCAGAGGGGAGGAAAAGATGAGGGTACTCCTTCTGAGTATCTGGAAGCCATCCAGAGGGGGTGTTGTAACCCATGTGGAAAAAATTATTGAGAACTCAAAGAATGATTTCACAGTTATAGGATATCCTGAAGCTCTAAATCTTCCTGTTTTCAGGGCTTTTGGTTATATCATTTATGGTTTTTTCAGGGCTGTTATATTATCAGGAAGAAAAAAATTTGATGTAGTTCATGCCCACTATGCATTTCCTCAGGGTTTTCTGGGATTCCTTCTGAGCAGAGTTCTTGGTATTCCTCTTGTGCTCACACTTCATGGAAGCGATATAAATGTTCTGGGAAGAGGGCATGGTAAACCTCTTGTGAGCTTTGTTCTGAGGCACAGTGATTACATCTGTGCTGTGAGTGAGCATTTAAAGAGGGAGGCAGTTAAGCTTGGAGCAGATGAGAATAAAGTGGAGGTTGTTTATGGTGCACCGGGCATTGAGTCTCTGAAGGATAGAAAGCCGGAGAAGGGTGAGATTCTCTTTGTCGGAAGCTCTGTAAGGCAGAAGGGTCTGGATGTTCTTCTTGATGCTTTCAAAATTGTGAGGAAGAGAATACCATGGGCGAAGCTTTCTGTTGTTGGTGGAGGTATGAAGGAGGAAGTAGCCAGTGGTGTGAGCTTTCTGGGATTCAGAGAGAAGCTTGATGAATTCTATTCCAGGGCTGAGGTGGTTGTTATACCGTCAAGAGAAGAGGGTCTGAGTCTGGTTGCACTTGAAGCTATGGCTCTTGGCATACCTGTAGTTGCCAGCAGGGTGGGAGGTCTGCCTGAGATTCTTGAGGGTAGAGCCATACTTGTGGAAAAGGAAAATCCCTCTGCTCTGGCAGAGGCCATAATAAAGCTTCTTGATGATGAAAAGCTCAGGGAGAAGCTGAGTAAAAAAGAGGTAAGGTTTACGGGCAGAAGGCTGGGTGAGAATATGGATAGGATATACACCAGAGCTAAGGATGGGTCACTTGAATTTTTCCTTTAACTTATAAAATGCTCAAAACTTCATTCCTTTCATTATTTTGGTGAGAGCACTTGGAGAAAAGCCTCTCTTCATCCCTCTCTTTCCGAAACCCTTAAAAGCATTATGCATCAGCTTATAATAGTTCATCAGCTCCTTTACATCCTCGGGTTCCGAACCGGCACCTCTGGCAACTCTCTTCATTCTTGAGGCATTGATAATCTTTGGCTTTGCCCTCTCCTGCACTGTCATTGAATCCATAATAATTAAAAACTTCCTGAACTTCTCCTCTGTAACATTCGAAGCTTCTTTGGGCAGAGACGTTCCCATTCCAGGTATCATACTCATCACAGAACTGAGGGGGCCCATTTTCTTAATACTCTGAAGCTGTTCATAGAGGTCGTCGAGAGTAAAATCTCCTTTGAGCATCTCTCTGGCCTTCTTTTCATCCAGGACATCTTTTGCCTTTTCGAGGAGAGTTTGAAGGTCACCCATACCCAGAATTCTTGAAATAAAGCGTTCTGGATTGAACACTTCCAGGTCACCCATCTTTTCTCCCACGCCTATGAAACACACAGGTGCACCGGTTTCCGCCACAGCGCTCAGAGCTCCGCCTCCTCTGGCTGAGCCATCGAGTTTTGTAAGAAGAACCCCGGTTATGTCTATGGATTCATGAAAAGCTTTAGCCTGAGCACCTGCCTGCTGCCCTATATTTGAATCTATAACAAGGAATTTCTCATCAGGTTTGAATATTTTATTTATTTCCCTCATCTCTTTGAAGAGGTCCTCCTCCTTTCTGTGCCTTCCTGCTGTGTCTAAAATAACAATACTTGTATTAAGCTCCTGAAGACCATGCTTCACAATTTCAATAGCATTTTTATTTTCAGGCTCTCCGTAAATCTTTATTTTAAATGGTTCAGCAAGCTGGAAAAGCTGTTCATAGGCAGCAGGTCTGTATGTATCCGCTGCTATTATTGATGTGCTCAACCCTCTCTTTGAAAAATATCTTGCAAGCTTTACAGTTGTTGTGGTCTTGCCCGAGCCCTGAAGACCCACCATGAGTATTCTCGACTTATTGGGCAGGGAGTAGCTTTTACCTGAGCCAAGGAGATTTGAGAGTTCTTCATAGAGAATTGTTATTACATGTTCCTTCCTTCCCAGTCCTGCTTTTGGCTTCTCTTTAAGTGCTCTCTCCTGTATTCTTTTTGAAATCTTCATTACCAGCTTAACGTTGACATCTGCACTGAGTAAAGCTCTCTGAATATCTTTTATTACTTCCTTAACAAGTCTCTCATCAATTATTCCTGCTCTGGAAATCTTCCTGAGAACACCACTCAGGTTGTCTCCCAGCTTCTCAAGTGCCATATTATATAAAAGAAGCTTTCCCATTGTAAATAAATACTGCCGTTTATCTAGAGAAAGGATTTTTCAGGATGTTTAAGTTTCGATTTTTATAACTATTTTTATAACTAAAACTTCATATTTTATAACGGAGATAACGTTTAAACGGTGATAATTTATGAAAATTGAACATAGTGTTGCTGATACTGTAAAGGCTCTGGCAATCTGGGGTGTTTTTCTTGCTTCCCTGATTTTTATTCTGCCAATAAATAGTATTATGCCAGATGGAAGATTTGCGTCATGGTTTATTGGGTATATGACTATGGCTGGTTTCAGTTTCTTTTTTATATATATGCTGGCAGTATTTAAAAATAAATCCTATATCGACCCTGAAGGTTATTATGAAGGCTGAGTCAGTATCTTTTTAGTATTCTGTACATGGTATCTCTCATAGCAGCTGGTCTGTCTATCTGCTTGATGAGTGCCACAATCTCTTTTTTTGGCATATAATTAATATCTTTTCCTGTGGCTCTGACAACATTCTCCTCAATCATGGTTCCTCCGAAGTCATTGGCTCCATAGTTCAGCGCTACCTGAGCAATTCTTTTTCCCTGGGTTATCCAGGAGCACTGGATATTCTGTATGGTCTCCTGAAAAATAAGTCTTGAAACCGCTATAACCTTTAGATAGTCAATACCTGTGGCGAGAGCACTGTAGTCAAGCTTCCTGCCCAGAGCTGTCTTTCCTGGCTGAAAGCTCCAGGGTATAAAGGCTGTAAAGCCTCCGCTCTTTTCCTGAAGCTTCCTTAGCTTTAAGATATGCTCTGCTCTCTCTCTGCTGCTTTCTCCCATACCAAAGACCATGGTGGCAGTTGTTGGAATGTCAAGGGAATGGGCAATCTCCATAACTTCCGCCCATTCTTTCCAGGTTATTTTCCCGGGACTTACTTTTTTTCTGACCCTGTCAACAAGAATTTCTGCACCTCCGCCTGGTATGCTATCAAGACCGGCCTCTCTGAGTCTGATAAGGGTCTCTTTAACACTCAGGTTAGAGACTTTTGCAATATTCGAAATTTCACTTGGTGAAAAAAAGTGTGTCTGAACCCTGGGAAATTTCTCCTTTACAATTCTGCATATATCCTCATAATACTCGATTTCAAGCTCTGGGTTCAGGCCACCCTGCATAAGAACCTGGGTTGTACCGAGTTTTACAGCACTTTCAATCTTCTTTAAAATCTCCTCCGGACTCAGCACATAGGCTTCGCTGCTCTCGCCTGTCCTGTAGAAGGCACAGAAGCTGCATCTACTTGTGCATATATTGGTATAATTTATATTTGTGTCCACCACAAATGTAACAGTCTCTCCGCAGATTTTTTTTCTCAGAGAATTGGCAGAATAACCGAGAAG
>VAOY01037865.1_pt1 | contig 15601 bp, 17 predicted proteins | sample 3393881 | NCBI WGS metagenome assembly VAOY01 (sample SAMN08290430, study PRJNA428436) | hydrothermal vent metagenome | isolation source: Deep-sea hydrothermal vent chimney | place: Indian Ocean: Southwest Indian Ridge
GACTTAACAACATGAATTTATTCCTCGTAACCCTGAAAAGTTAACTGCGAAACGAACTTGCTACTGTCATTTCGCGAACAATTTTTTCGACTTTAAAGACTAAATAAAAACGCTTTAAAGGTTTATCTGAGCGTGAAGAATAACGAGGTCTCGCGCGATTAAAAAAGAATAGAATCTGCTTTGATATTCCATTTAGTTATTAATTTTATAAATAACTAAAAAAAAGACACTAACATATAAGTAAGTGTCTTTTTGTTTAAACGGATTTTTACTTAAAAATCAATAACAACATTTGCAAAAAAACGACGACCAATAGCATCGTAAATTGCATCATTAGCTCCACTGGCTGCAATATAAGCCGGTGGTAATTTATCGGTTAAATTACGAATACCTAAACCAACTCGCGTGTTTTGAAATAACTGGTAGCTAGCAGACAAGTCATGGGTCACGATTGATCCCACAAAGGCAGGGCTCAAATCTTCAGGTATATCCCCTTCAGGAGATAGATCGATACGAGCAGAACGATCTATTAAACGTGATGACCAGTTTACAACTAAATCGTTAATAGCATAGGTTGCTGAAAAGCGAGCTTGCCATTCAGGATCCCCCACTTCACCGTCTTCCACATTTACTTTATCTGGTCGACTTTGGAATTCAAAAGCCTCTAGCTCTAAAAGATGATTTACAAATAAGTTTAAACTTAAATCCCCTGCCAAACCATAATCAGACAGCTTCATACTGTAATCAAAGTCAGCTTCAAGACCTCTAGTTGTAAAAGCTGCTGCATTTAAAAAGCCAGATCGAACTAAAGTCACATCATTCGTTGTAGGGTCTCGCTCAATCTGTGAACAAAAACTTTCGTCTGGGCCTCCTAGGGCGTCCACACAATTTTCAGCAATACTTTGTGTCGCGATAAATGAGATAGCGTCTTCTATTTCAATATCATAATAATCTAGAGTCATTGAAAAGTTTTCAAAAAAGCTCGGTGTCCAAACGATACCTGCCGTAAATGAGGTTGAGGTTTCAGATTCAAGTTCAGAGTTACCACCAATAATAGTGTCTATACTCGCATTATCGTTTGCTTCAAACCCTGCTGGTATGCCAATTGCTGCACAATTAGCAACACGATTAGGGTTATCAAGAATTCGATCCATATCACATGGATCGGCAACACGGCCAAAACCTGGAGAGATCGGTGAAAAGGCTTCGGCTATATTCGGGGCACGTACCGCTTGACCATAAGTGCCTCGCAAACGAATATCCTCAATAGGCTGATACAACACACCAACCTTCCACGCGTCAGTGCCGCCAGCATGTGAGTAATCAGCATAACGATATGCGGCATCTAAGGTAAGCTCTTTTGCGTAAGCAAGGTTTGCCAATAAAGGCAAGCTCACCTCTATAAAACCTTCAGTTACATCATACTCACCAAATGCATCGGGTGTAGCTGCCTGTGCTAATACACCTGATTTTGTCAGCTCATCGGTGCGTGTTTCTGATGTTTCTTCACGGTATTCAAAACCAGCAGCTAAACCGATTGGCCCGCCAGGTAGTTCAAAAAACTCCCCAGTATCAAATGTTATATTACCGCCAATTAATTCTTGCGTTATTTCATCTGTGCGCGACACATCGGCCGTTACCCAGTCTTTTGCAGCCCCTGATGCTTGGTCAAAACCAAACGCATTGTATGGAACACAATCTGCGGGGTTTAAAGTGGCAGGGTTAACATACTCATTTCCATCCTCATCTGGTAGTTGTAAGTCGGGTACTTGATTTCGACATACTATTTCGCCCGTATCAGGATTAATAACAGCATCAAGCGCAGCATCAAGATTACCTGAAATTAAATCGTTTAATGAGTTCCGACGGTTATCTGTTTGCCCATATACATAGTAAACATCATAGTTAAAATCAGTTTGGCTTAAAGTAAATAAGCCTTGCACCCCACCAACGAATCGAAATAGCTCACGGCGGTTATCAGCACTTCGATTACCGAATTCAGCAAAAAACTTAGACATTTCTATTGTTGTAATGCCTTGGCTAAGGTACGACTGGCGCAGCGTTTCATCAAGGTAGGGGTTATCTGCTACGTTAATAAATATATCACCAAAGCGAAAAGATGGCTGAAACTGTTGTTTAATGTCTGAGCGAACGAACTTAAAGTCACTGTAAAATGTATGGTTGTCAGTAATATTATAATTAAGTGTCGATCCTATGGTTATTTTATCCTGCTCAGGTAATACATTTTCATAGTCTTGAAGTTTAAAGCAGTGCTCACATCCATCAGGGAAATTACCGAATGCAAAGCTGTCACTAAACTCACGAATAGGCATTAATTCAGGTGTGCCATTATCTGAAAACGTGGTAATTTCACCAAATGCACCAAATGGGTTTAGCACACCATTTTCACTTATACGATCCGAATAAACACGAGGCCTTGTTAAACGATCAGGAATACCATCTTCCTCGCCTTGACTAAGCGGATTATTAACAGCCCCCCAGTTATCCGACTGACGTAAGTCATTTGCCATCACTTCATTGATATGGTCTTTGCCAGCAAAGAAAGTGATATTACCCCGGCCACCGGCAATATCTGTCCCCGCTAAAATACTTAATGAGGTATTTTTAGAGCCAACTCCTTCGGTTGAATTACCAATTGATGCCTTTAATTGTAAACCATCGAAATTGTCTTTTAGAATCACGTTTACAACACCGGAAACCGCATCAGAACCATATACTGCCGATGCACCTCCTGTTATTACTTCAATTCTGTCAATAAGTGCAGCTGGAATCGTTGATAAGTCTACCTGAGATGACCCTGGCGACCCTGCAACATGGCGCTTGCCATTAACCAACACAAGTGTACGTGCGGCTCCAAGGCGCCTTAAATCAGCAGAGCTGATACCTGCATCATCATTGTCATCATTATTACCAAAGAGAGTATCGGTCGCGCCTATAGACGGGAACTCGGCTAGAATACTCCCTAAATCTGGTGTACCTGCTTTGGCTATCTCAGCCGCACCAATTGTTACGATTGGTGTAGGCTGAGAAAGCTTTGGTTTTGCGAGACGAGACCCTGTGACTTGAATTCGCTCGACTTCATCAACTCCCTCTTCAGCTGCGACTGAATAACCCACAGTAGAAAGTGCAGTTAATGACAAAGCAAATTTAACGCTATGCGCCAATAAATTATATTTCTTCATTTTGACCCCTAAACAAGCTGTTATTATTTGATTATTGCTGTTGAAGTCGGGTGATCTTTACACCACAGAACTATAACAGTGCTTTTAGAAGTAACACGACAAACCTAAAATAGGAACAAAACTAAAGAGTGTGCAAAATATAAACAATGCAGAAATGTAAATTTTAATTAACAAATGCGTATATAAAATAATCCAAAAATTATCAATTCTGTAAAAAACCTGTCATTGTTATCATCTATTGTCCACCATTTAAAAACACGTAATAGGGAAAATCTATGTCATACGGGATTAAGAAAAAGCTCATACTTACTAGCAGCTTACTTTTTTTAAGCAACACAGCGTTTGCAAATATTCATAATGCAGACTTTGAAACTTGGTCAGCAAACACACCAACAGCTTGGAGCACGATTGATAGTGGCATCAGCATTACTGCTAACAACAGTGTGGTTTACTCTGGCGAGTATTCAGCACAAGTCACAGTTAACACTGGCACACAAAGCAATACCGATTTACAGCAGCTCGTTGATGTTGTTGCGGGTGAAAGCTACGAGTTTTCTGCTTGGGTTTACCATACCGAAGGTGGTGTGAAAGCACGCTTAGTGGTTGATGGCTATCAAGATTATTCAAATTCAGCATTAACCAATCAATGGCAACAAATTAGCTACCAGTACACAGCTCCAACAACAACCGCTATTAATGTTGGCTTACGTTTTTACGACGTAGCAGGTTTTGATGGCAGCGAAGTGGTTTATGTTGATAATTTCGCACCTAGTACAGGCACAACCCCACCACCGACAGGTAGTTGCACTGATAATCAAGTTTCGTTAGCGCTCACAACTGACAACTATGGTGAAGAAACAAGTTGGCAAATAACGAATGCCCAAGGCAGTACGGTGGCATCAGGCGGCAGCTATGCAGCGAATACTCAGTATAATGAGCAAGCCTGTTTAATTGATGGTGACTACACATTCACTATTTTTGATAGTTACGGTGATGGCATGTGCTGCTCGTTCGGTAATGGCAGCTACAACCTCTCTCTAGGCCAAACTGTGCTTGCCAGTGGCGCAAGCTTCCAAAGCTCAGAGGCTACACCGTTTACATTAGGTGATAGCGCTGGCGGCGGTGATGATGGCGGTACAACACCACCTGATCCGACAGGCTATTATGTAACTACACAAGGCCTTACAGGCTATGCTCTAAAAACAGAGTTGTACAACATTATTAAAGATCACAACTCACAAGGTTACTCTGCTATTTGGAGTTTTTATGACATTGCCTCACGCGATAAGTATTTTGAAAACGATAACTCAATTCTAGACCGCTACTCAGAAAACCCGACAGGTCAAGATAGCTACAACTATGTAGCCGTAAGCGATCAATGTGGTACTTATAACAGTGAAGCTGATTGCTACAACCGTGAACACTCTTTTCCAAAAAGCTGGTTTGGCGGTACTGTTGAGCCTATGAACTCTGATGTACACCACATTTTCGCAACCGATGGTTATGTAAACTCTAAACGCAGTAACTACCCATTTGGTGAAGTAGGAAGCGCAAGCTATACCTCTAGTAATGGTAGTAAACTGGGCAGCGCAGCGAGTTCTTTAAATTACTCAGGTACTGTATTTGAACCTATTGATGAGTTTAAAGGCGATTTTGCAAGAGCCTATTTCTATATGGCAACACGCTATCAAAATGTCATTGCAAGTTGGCAAAATAAAACTACTTACAGTAACGCTGTACTTAACGGCACATCAAATCAAGTATTTGAGAATTGGGTAGTCGCAATGCTACTAAAATGGCACAACGAGGACCCTGTTAGCCAATTGGAGCTTGATCGCAACCAAGCGGCATATGAGCACCAAGGTAACCGTAATCCATTTGTCGATCACCCTGAGTTTGTTGGGATGATTTGGTAACATCATAAGCCAGACGCTTAGCTCAGCTAGGTGTCTGGTTTAACTGTCTAACAATATAACTCGTTTTTCGGTGACGAGTTGCTCCACAAATTGTTTTTCGAGGTTCCAAGGATGACGCTTCCAACCTTGAAAACCAAAACCAGCAATATGTACGTATTTAAACTGCGCTAAAAAGTAAGCAATTGCCAAAGTACCAGAACTAACACAACGAGGCCGATGTATCGGTGAACCAAGGGCTAATAATTCATTTAATAATGATTGGCGAAACTGTGCTGTTAAACGCTCTACTTGGCACTTTTGCGCATAGATTGAAGTTAGAGCTTCCCCGAAATCTATCTTACTTTTACGTTGTATCAATTTAAAAAAACATTGCGCTACAGGATTAGGAGTTGGATCGGTGATCATAACCTGGCTCAGCCCTTCAAGAGACATTTGTGGTGTGTTTAATAAACTCAGGGCTTGTCGGCCACGCCCAACCAACCACAAGTCAGTACAACGTTGCCCTAAATAATCAGGCATTGCTGCACAATGGTTAAACCTAACCACTCGTGGGCAATTGTTTACCTGTTCAGTAAGATCTGTATTGATAGGACCATTACCTAAAATAATGATTTTTGGCTGCTCTTGCATAAACTAAGCGACTTTTCTCTCTTTTTAAAACAGCTTATTTGACGCTAGCAGTGTTACTTGTGAATGACAATTCAAGATAAATTTAACCAATGAGCGAGTCGTTTATGCTCTATCAACAGCGTGTTGTCGTGTTGCTGCTTGGTCTGATAACCAAGTAGCGGCAGCACGTGCTTTAATAACTCATGGTGTTGCTGTTGTAGTGAATAATGCGTGACCTTTAATGTTTCTAACAACTCCCGAGCATAAAGCGATCTCGATTGCAGCGACTGCCAAGTACGAATCTGTATTTCGACGATTTGTGAAATTGAAGTGTTATAGTTATTAAGTTGCAAACTTAATAAGTAGTTTTCTAATGAGTTCATAATAGCGTCCTTTTAAAAACGCCACTTTAAAAGCTCAAGTTAAGTTGAGGTAAAGTGTTTTGTTATTTTTTGCGCCATTTATTCATTATTTCCTTAAATAATTTAGCCTCTTTATCTTCACAGGGTCTGGGCGATCCGCTTGGTACTCCAGATTTACCAAACACCGAATTAAAATCGATGTCGTAACATAGCCCATTGAGCATTTCTGTTCGCTTGCTGCCATTGCCACTTTGCCAAAGTATTGTTGCTTTATCAGAGACCGTTAATTGTGTAGGCACTGTAACTCTACCTACAGGCAAATTATTATTTGCAGCATTAACCTGACCAAATGCTGAAGCATTAGAAAAGCCATTTTCAAACTTAAGTTCTGGGATTGGTGCATAAGGATTCAGCTTTTTAAATGATTTTTCAGCTGTTTCTTCATTATTCGTTTTAGGCTCAGCAGCTAAAGTTTCTACCTCTTTACTGGATTTAGCGACTACAGCTTGAACTGCTTTGGGCTTCATCAAGGAATGATTAGCCGCTTTTGTATCAGCTGACTGTCCTGACTGACTGGGTTCAGCCTCTTTTGTTTGCGGTTTCAGCCTTGAGTCATTCTGCTTTTCTTTTGAGGTTATTTTTTCACTTTTTTTTATACTAGGTAAAGCCGTCAGATCAACACTAACGTACGCGTGTATTACATTCACAGAATCAGAGACAGGTGATACAGACCGCATATGCTGTGCAAATAGAAACAAGATTACAGCATGCAGCGCAATCGAAATCATCCATGCTTTGTAGCTTCCCTTTAACACCTAAACTCCTCATTTTTTATTTTAAGAGTGTTAAAAAAACGAAATAGTTCAGTGCCCAAAGCTTTAACAGATACAAAAAACAGTACCTTTTTGAGTATGTGAGTTAACGCAATCAAAAAGCCCCAGCATTTGCTGGGGCTGTCTAAACACTTAAGGATTAAAACTTATAGTTAACACCTAGTGTGAAGGTGCGACCGTTCAAATCAAAGTATTCACCGTCATCATAAAGACTTGGGTGTCTTGGTGGAGTGCGGTCAAATACATTTAACATACCACCACGCACTTGTAGGCCATCAGTAATATTATAACGCGCTGTTAAATCCCACTTCGTATAAGATGAGATATCGTTATAGTTATTATCTTCAGCTACCCAGTCGTTTGACCAAACAGTACTGTGGCGATAGGCACCGATTAAATTTACCTGTAAGTTTTCATAGGTATAGTTCGTTGTGAAACGTGCCTTCCAGCGTGGATCTGTATACTCGCCTGCAGCATTACGTTTATCAGCTTCCTTACCTGTTAAGTTTTCATCGTTTTTAGACATGTAAGTGGCAAGCATATTCATTCTGAATGAGCCAAATGTTGTATCAAATGAATACGTTACTTCCATATCTGTACCCGCAATACTGTTACTTGCAGAGTTAATAGGTTTCAGGTCATACGAATCAATTTCAAAGGTATCTTTATTACGATAAATAAGTGGGCAATATGGATTATCTGTACTCTCAAATTCATAACAGCTTTCAATCACTGTTTTTGCTTTAGGTGTACGGATCATATCTTCAAGATCGAACTCCCAATAATCAAGAGTAATACTTAAACCATCAACAAATGAAGGTGTGTATATAACACCAACAGTTAAATCGTGCGCACTTTCATTTTCAAGATTAATATTACCTAAATTGAAACCAGAGTGGTTAGTACGCTTCCAGTCTTCACTTGGAACCCAACCTTCAGGAATGCCTTGCGAACGACAGTTATTGGTGATGTTTTCTTTATACTCACCTGCATTATCAATTTGGCCTTGTTCACATGGGTCATCAAAGCTGTTAAAAGTCTCTGAACGGGCTTGATAAAGCTCATTTATGTTCGGTGCACGAACTGATTTAGACTTATTAATACGGAAACGAATATCATCATTAAGTACATAGTTAAAACTTAACTTCCATGCGTCATCAGTGCCTGTTGATGAATAATCCATGTAACGATATGCCGCTTCAAGGAAAATTTCATCGGCAAATGATGCATCTAAAACAAGCGGAATAGAGAACTCTGCAGCGGCCTCACTGACATCAAATGAACCTGATAATGCCTCAGATTGGTTGTTAAAAATCAATCCTTTACGCATAGCGGGATCAGGTAATGTTGATGATGCTTCTTTACGATGCTCAATGGTAAATGCTGTAGCAATTGGTCCCGCTTCTAGCTCAAATAAATCACCGCTAAACGTTACACCATAAGTTGTTTGATCAACTGTTGCACGGCGAGTTGCATCTGTCTTTACATAATCAAGCGCTTCTTGCGAGGCAAGGCCTGTTCCCCAAATATTAAGAGGCACACAACCTTCACGAGCAGTTACTTCATCTCCAGAACGATCGGCGCAGACAATATCGCCATCAATTTCAACGGCATCTAATGACTTATTAAAATTGTCGACAAGCATTTCACCGTGCCAAGTTGTATCCGCTTGTACTGAGCCACGTTGCACATAAGCTGAGTAAAACCAGTTATCAGTTATTTCACCTTCAAAGCTTAAAACACCTTGAATAAGCTGACGCTTTTGATCGTATACGCGGTTACCTAGTGCGTCTGTAGTAATATACGCTGTATATGTGTCCATATCACGATCAGAGAAAAACTGTTTTGTCTCATCACTAAAGAACGCATTATCTGTACGCATACCACTTAAAGTATGGAATGCAGGCGAGCTTTCACCATAGGCATGCGTATTTGAATACGTAAGCTCAAATGCCATTGAATGAGCATCACTAAACTCATAGTTCACATTCGATGATAAATTTAAACGCTCAAGTGGTGTACGCACATATTTATGATTTAAGAAATGGTAACCATCGCCTTCGTTACCAACATAATATTGCGTATTACGGCTACCTGGCGTTGAACTTGCTGGTAAATATTCGCCACTTGCAAATGGACGAATTGAACCATCATCAGCAAAGATATAATGACCATCAGATGTGAAGAAATCACCTGTTGGACTATAAAAGCCAAGCGTTGTGTTACCTGTTTGATCATAAATGATTCGACGAGGAATGCCATCTTCATCATTTAAGTTATCAGGGTGGTCTAAAGAAATAACACCGTTACGAATAAAGTCTCGTTGATCGCCACGTAATTGTTTTGAATCCGAATAAGAGATATTCGTTACAAAGCTTGCTTTTTCACCTTCGTTACCAAAAGTGAATGATACATAAGACTCCTCACCGCCGTCTTGTTGAGGCTGCGATGTTGATGCATCAAATTCAAAGCCTTGGAATGATTTCTTAGTAATAATATTGACCACACCAGCGACCGCATCTGAACCATATACAGCAGAAGCGCCACCTGTTGAGATTTCCATACGCTCAATCATTGCGGTTGGAATATTATTTAAGTCGACGGCGCTACTGCCAGGAGCACCCGCAATAAAGCGGCGTCCATTAACAAGTACGAGCGTACGTTCTGCACCTAAACCTCGTAAGTCTGTATTACTGAGGCCATTAGCAAAAACGTTATCGTTTGTTGTCTCAGGTGATAAACCAACTGTAGCCGATGGCATCTCGCTTAATAGTTCAGCGGCATTAGTAATACCCGCATTAACCATCGCATCGCCCGTAATAACAGTAACAGGAGTTGGAGACAAATCACCAATACGCTTTATTTTTGAACCCGTAACTTGAATACGCTCAACTTGCTCATTACCTTCATCTGCAGCAGTGGCAACATGTGATAAACCAAGCCCTATTATACATAGGGCAGCCTTTATATTAAATGATAATGTGTTTAACTTGCTCATTTTCCCTTCCAAATGATTATTTTATTTTTTATTTGCGTTTTACATCAATACACCCATATCAATAACCAATAAAGGTACATAAACGCAAAGCTCATTATAAATTTAAAAAGGAACAATTAAATAAAACTATTGATACATATGTAAATACATGTAAATCAAATAAATAACCAAAATAATCAGCAACTTAAGATGAAAAAAATTTCCACACCTCACATTATTAATTATAATATTACATATAAACAATAAATTTACAAAAACATAAATCTGGATAAAAACACATATAAAATTAAAAACAAAACAACAAAGTAACAATATAGCTCAAAAATAAACCTATTATTCAAGAACGATTCTGAAAAAGTATTTCATCATTTGTTTTTGACAATAATAAGTTTTGAGCCAGCTTATAAAAAAATGATTAAATATCTCTTTCTTAAAACGACACGGTTAACTTTATTACTTCAATAGTTATTTTCTATTTAATTGAGTGGTCTATTTTTTGATCGCTATTGCGAATTGCTGTAAATCAAATTACGCAAGCTTTTTCATACCAAGATGAATTACAGTAAACACTGACTGACATGGTTTTTAAAGTTTAAAAACAAAAAGCCCCAGCAAGTGCCGGGGCTTTTAAAAGTAAACTTAATTAAAAATTAAGCTTTCTTTGGACGCTCAACAATGTCTACTAAAGTCCAAGACTTAGTCTTAGAAATAGGAGCACACTCAGAGATAGTAACTACGTCACCAGTTTGAGCTGTGTTGTTTTCGTCATGTACGTGTAGTTTAGTCGTACGTTTGATGAATTTCCCATATACTGGGTGCTTCACGTAACGTGCGATAGCAACAGTGAAAGACTTATCCATCTTGTCGCTGATTACACGGCCTTGAAGAGTACGGATTTTATCGCTCATTATTGACCTGCCTTCTGGTTAATAATTGTTTTTACACGCGCGATATCGCGACGTACTGTTCTTAGCGTGTGTGTCTGAGCTAACTGACCAGTGCTTGCTTGCATGCGCAGGTTGAACTGCTCACGAAGAAGTCCTAGAAGTTCAGCGTTTAGCTCTTCTACGCTTTTGTCTTTTAGTTCGCTAGCTTTCATTACATCACCGTCCGAGTTACGAAAGTTGTTGTGAATGGTAATTTACGCGCTGCAAGGTTAAATGCTTCACGAGCAAGCTCTTCAGAAACACCTTCCATTTCGTAAAGTACTTTACCAGGTTGAATTTCAGCAACCCAATATTCAACAGAACCTTTACCTTTACCCATACGAACTTCTAATGGTTTGTTCGTAATTGGCTTATCTGGGAATACACGGATCCAGATTTTACCTTGACGCTTTACGTGACGTGTCATAGCACGACGAGCTGCTTCGATTTGACGAGCAGTCATACGGCCACGACCAGTAGCTTTCAAACCGAAAGTACCGAAGCTTACTTTGTTACCGTTTTGCGCTAAACCGCGGTTGCGGCCTTTGTGCATTTTACGGAATTTTGTACGTTTTGGCTGTAACATTACTCGCTACCTCTACTTAGCACTTTTTTTGGCTTTCTTTGGCGCGCGTTTAGCTGGCTTCTCTTGCTCTTGTACTAGTGGTAAACCACCAATAACTTCGCCTTTGAAGATCCAAACTTTAACACCAATGATACCATAAGTGGTTAAGGCTTCAGAAGTTGCGTAGTCGATATCAGCACGTAAAGTATGTAGAGGTACACGACCTTCACGATACCATTCTGAACGTGCGATCTCAGCACCGCCAAGACGACCGCTAACTTCAACTTTGATACCCTTTGCACCAATACGCATTGCGTTTTGTACCGAACGCTTCATAGCACGACGGAACATAACACGACGCTCTAGCTGTGACGCAATACCGTCAGCTACTAGTTGTGCATCAAGTTCAGGCTTACGAACTTCAGAAATATTGATCTGAGCCGGAACACCTGCAATCTTAGTTACTGCTTGACGTAGTTTTTCAACGTCTTCGCCTTTTTTACCGATAACAACACCAGGACGAGCTGTGTGAATTGTTACACGGATAGATTTAGCTGGACGCTCAATAACGATTTTAGACACAGAAGCCGCTTTTAATTCCTTAGTAAGGAATTTACGTACTTTGTGATCGCCAAAAAGCTGATCAGAGAAATCTTTTGAATTCGCGTACCAGGTAGAAACCCAAGGTTTAGAGATACCTAGGCGAATACCAGTAGGATGAACTTTTTGTCCCATTACTTATACTCCTAGCTATCTGAAACCACAACAGTGATGTGGCTTGTACGCTTAAGGATGCGGTCTGCGCGTCCTTTAGCACGTGGCATAATACGCTTCATTGTTGGACCATCGTCCACAAAGATCGTAGTTACACGAAGCTCATCAATGTCAGCACCTTCGTTATGCTCTGCGTTAGCAATAGCAGACTCAAGTACTTTCTTAACTAATACAGCCGCTTTTTTAGGGCTGTACGCCAGGATTTCTAGAGCGCGATCAACCGGAAGTCCGCGGATCTGATCTGCAACTAGACGAGCTTTTTGCGCCGAACCAGAGGCGAATTTATGTTTAGCTAATGCTTGCATTTATCATTCCCCTCTTAACGTTTCTTCGCTTTCTTATCCGCAGCGTGACCGCGGTAAGTACGAGTTGGTGCAAATTCGCCCAGTTTGTGACCGATCATTTCGTCTGTGATAAACACAGGAACGTGCTGACGACCATTATGGACAGCGATGGTCAATCCGATCATGTTAGGTATGATCATTGAACGACGGCTCCAAGTTTTAATTGGCTTCTTGTCACCGCTTTCCAACGCTTTCTCTACCTTCTTCAGCAAGTGTAGGTCAATAAAAGGACCTTTCTTGAGAGAACGTGGCATGGCTATTCCTCAACTATTATTTAGTACGACGACGTACGATAAACTTATCAGTACGCTTGTTCTTACGTGTCTTAGCACCTTTAGTCGGTTTACCCCATGGAGACACAGGATGACGACCACCAGATGTACGACCTTCACCACCACCGTGCGGGTGATCTACCGGGTTCATGGCAACACCACGAACTGTCGGACGGATACCACGCCAGCGATTTGCACCAGCTTTACCTAGTGAACGAAGCATATGCTCAGCATTGCCTACTTCACCAAGTGTTGCGCGACAGTCAGCTGGAACTTTACGAACTTCGCCAGAACGAAGACGTAGAGTTACGTATTGACCTTCACGAGCAAGGATTTGAACGTATGCACCAGCAGAACGTGCGATTTGCGCGCCTTTACCTGGTTTTAATTCTACGTTGTGAACAGTCGAACCTACAGGCATGTTACGCATTGGTAATGTGTTACCAGCTTTGATTGGTGCATCAACACCAGACTGGATTGAATCACCAGCTTTTAAGCCTTTAGGTGCAATAATGTAACGACGCTCACCGTCTGCATATAATACAAGAGCGATGTTTGCGCTACGGTTTGGATCATACTCTAGACGCTCAACAACAGCTGGAATGCCATCTTTAGTGCGTTTAAAGTCGATTACACGGTAATGATGCTTGTGACCACCACCGATGTGACGAACCGTGATACGACCTTTGTTATTACGACCACCAGACTTAGAGTTTTTCTCTAGTAGTGGTGCGTAAGGTTTACCCTTATGTAGATCTGGGTTAACCACTTTAACCAGGTGACGACGACCCGCAGAAGTTGGTTTACACTTTTGAAGTGCCATAATTCTAACTCCCCTTATTACTCGGCGCCGCCGACAAAGTCTAGCTCGCTACCTTCTTTAAGAGTAACGTAAGCTTTCTTCCAGTCTGAACGACGACCGAAACGCATGCCAGTACGTTTTGTTTTACCCTTAACGTTTAGTGTGCGAACACCAGTTACTTCTACTTCAAAAAGCTTTTCTGCTGCAGCTTTGATTTCAGCCTTAGTTGCATCAGAAGCTACTTTGAAAACAATCGTGTTGTTCTCTTCAGCAGCGATAGTGCTTTTTTCAGAGATGTGTGGAGCAAGGATCACTTTTAAAAGACGTTCTTCACGGATCATGCTAGCGCCTCCTCAAGTTGCTTAACAGCAGCAGCTGTAATAAGTACCTTATCGAAAGCGATTAGGCTTACAGGATCGATACCAGCTACATCACGCGTGTCAACCTTGTATAGGTTACGTGCCGATAAGAAAAGATTCTCATCTACTTCTTCAGTCACGATTAGAACATCTTTAAGCTCAAGTTCTTTAAGCTTAGCAACTAGTTCTTTAGTTTTTGGTGCTTCAAGACCAAACTGTTCAACAACGATTAAACGCTCTTGACGAACTAATTCAGATAAGATGCTTTTGATCGCACCGCGGTACATTTTACGGTTTACTTTTTGGCTGTGATCTTGTGGTTTAGCTGCGAAGCTAACGCCACCTGAACGCCAAATTGGGCTACGAATTGTACCAGCACGTGCACGGCCAGTACCTTTTTGAGACCATGGTTTTTTACCACCACCGCTTACTTCAGAACGTGTCTTCTGAGCACGAGTACCTTGACGAGCACCTGCTGCGTAAGCAACAACTACTTGGTGTACTAATGCTTCGTTAAACTCACGTCCAAAAGTAGCTTCAGAAACTTCAAGAGCGCCAGAAGCGTCTTTAATTGCTAATTCCATCACTAAATCTCCAGGACTTATGCTTTAACAGCTGGTTTAACGATAACGTCACCGCCGATAGCGCCAGGTACTGCACCTTTAACTAAAAGCAAGTTACGCTCAGCGTCAACGCGAACTAGTTCTAAGTTTTGAGTCGTTACACGCTCAGCACCCATGTGACCGGCCATTTTCTTACCTTTAAACACCTTACCAGGTGATTGGTTTTGACCGATTGAACCAGGAGCACGGTGAGATAGAGAGTTACCGTGAGTCGCGTCTTGCATGCTGAAGTTCCAGCGCTTAACACCACCTTGGAAACCTTTACCTTTAGAAGTACCGGTTACGTCAACTTTGTTGATTTCGTTGAATAATTCAACAGTAAGCTCAGCGCCTACTTCAAAATCGCCTTCACCACCATTTAGGCGGAATTCCCACAGACCGCGACCCGCTTCAACACCAGCTTTAGCGAAGTGACCCGCTGCTGCTTTGTTTACACGGCTTGCTTTTTTAGTGCCTGCGGTTACTTGAAGCGCGTTATAACCGTCAGTTGCTTCAGATTTGATCTGAGCAATACGGTTAGGAGTCGCTTCGATAACTGTCACAGGGATAGATACACCATCTTCAGTGAAGATACGTGTCATACCCACTTTACGACCGACTAGACCTAATGCCATTTTCCTAAAACCTCTCTAATCTTCCGATTAACCCAGGCTGATTTGAACATCAACACCAGCAGCAAGATCTAAACGCATAAGAGCGTCAACAGTCTTGTCAGTTGGTTCTACGATGTCGATCAGACGTTTATGGGTGCGGATTTCGTACTGATCACGCGCGTCTTTGTTAACGTGCGGTGAAGTTAGTACAGTAAAACGTTCAAAGCGTGTAGGTAGTGGGATTGGACCACGTACTTGTGCGCCAGTGCGTTTCGCAGTTTCCACGATTTCCGCCGTTGATTGGTCAATCAAACGGTGGTCAAAAGCTTTTAGGCGAATACGAATGCGTTGATTTGACATTCTTAAACCTCAATATAAAGAGCATTTAAAAAGAGCATAAAAAAACGACCGAAACAATCTTA
>VAOY01024770.1_pt1 | contig 15559 bp, 15 predicted proteins | sample 3393881 | NCBI WGS metagenome assembly VAOY01 (sample SAMN08290430, study PRJNA428436) | hydrothermal vent metagenome | isolation source: Deep-sea hydrothermal vent chimney | place: Indian Ocean: Southwest Indian Ridge
GAAAAAAATATTTCAAGTAGAAATGGAGAAAAATATTGATTTATTCAGAAAAAAGGCTGATTACATTTTTTGACCTGCAAGGCGACTGACCGATTACTAATATCCCAAGGCTTCCACCAAAATTATTTCGCAGGTATAGTTTATTACTTTTACCTCAAAAATATGAATTCAATAAGCTTGTTTCTAGAAAAAACAGGATTTTGTTTGCATTTATGGTTGCATTGATGTAAACTTGTAATATCTTAAAGACAAAGAAGTTTACATTGATAACCATTTATAGGGGATACTGGAATGCTGAACTCTATGCTCAGACCAAAAACTGTGAAACTGATTGCCAGAATTATAAAACCGCTTGTTGACGAGGGGGTGATACTTGTTTCGGAAGAACAGATTGTTAGTGCCAATCTTAAGCATTTAGCCAACAAAGGCAGACTAATGCCTGCTGTTGTTCCAAAACTGATTAACCAGCGGGAAGCCGCTGAAATGCTTGGTTTGGGATACAGCAATTTCAAGAAACTGGAAAAGGGAAAGGCATTCCCGTTTCATCGACGGATGGTCGGTTCATCCGTTCGTTACCGTAATATCGACATTGTCGAATATATCATGGCGGATAATTCAAGTCCGTAATGCTTTTTCGACTTCAAGCATTTCAGGGCTCTTATCTCTTAAGCCATCAATAATTGCTAAAGCATTTGTGATTCTATCGCGGTCGGAAATGGTATTGCCGTCACCGAACAAGGAATTTATAGCTTTTTCCTGAGCTTCTTCGCCAATATGAGTATAATGCTTGTCAACGATCTCGGAATTGGTTCCGAGAATTGAAAGAACCACCGCTTTAGGAACTCCGGCTTCTGCACAATACGATGCAAAGCTATGTCTCAATGAATGAAAGCCGTATACCGTAACTTTCTTTTTTCGTCCTGGAACCTCAACTGAAGGTTTCAGTCCAATCCATTTAATAACCCGCAGGACATCAATATTAACCAGATTATTACCAACGTTCTTGCCTTCAGAATTCAGGATGTTATATCGTTTAGCGACATTAGGGCAAGCATAATGATCAACTTTCCATTCTTCCGCCTCCATCAAAACCTCAAATAATTTCGGAGCCATGGGAATAGTAACTTCCTTACCGGTTTTAAACTGTTTTACCCATATCCGTTTTCTATTCAAATCCACCTTGTCCCAGCGTAAGAGAACACAGTCCTTTAACCTCTGTCCAGTAAACATCCCCAAATGATATATTACTTTGATCTCAGGCTTATTTTTGACCTTGCGACTGTCATCGTCAAGGGCTTCTAATAATTTAACTTCCTGTTCACGAGAAAATGATACCCGTCGAACAAGGTGTTCCTGCTCCTCGCGTTCTTTCCGGCGTAGCGATTTTGCAAGAAATGGATTATTATCAGAACGATAATCAGAAAGTACCTCAAAAATTTTCTTTAGTCTTCTAATTTTTCGATTATGAGTATCAACGGCAAGGTCATTGCCGCGGAGTTGCTGAGCAAAGCTATCGGCAATTTCAGGAGCAATATCATTTATTTCTAATGTTGGACCGGCAAATTCAATAAATTCATTCCAAGTAGCTCGGTAGGCTCCTTGCTCACTGACTGTAGCTGGCGTGGCCCGTTCAGGATGTTTCGAATAAACTTCCCAGGCATTCGTTAGTGGTAATGATTTCTTTCTGGCAGCCAATCCACGGGCTTGTTTGACATGCGCTGAAATCACATCAGTAGTGGTAGCCTTTACTATAGGAATCATATCCTTAGCTTTTTTGATTGCCTCTTTCTGGTTTTTGGTCTGTAAGCTAACTGCCTTACGCTGACCATTAATTTGATAGCGAAAGTAATAGCTACCATTTGCTACCTTCTGATAGACTGTTCCGATTTCAAGTTTGACGACTTTGCCTGCCATAATAATACCTCATAGTTAAAAATATCTGATATAGCTAATATAGATGATTTTGAAGCATTTAAAAGTCGCAAACGGTACTAAATGGTACCTTTTTGGCATTTTTGAGGCTGAAAATGGCGGAGAGGGGGGGATTCGAACCCCCGGTACGGTTTCCCGTACGCAGGTTTAGCAAACCTGTACTTTCAGCCACTCAGTCACCTCTCCGGATGCTTCGTTGGAGCTATAGTATAGCGCAATCTCACGAAGCATCAAGTTCAAAAATAAAAAAATATAAAATAAATGTTTTTCCCGCAGTAATCCCTCACTCAGCATATTTAACGTTATTGGCGCAGATAATTAGTGATATATTGACGAGGAGCCACGCCCTGAAATTTTTTAAAGATACGGGCAAAATAGTTACTACTGGAAAATCCACATGTCAACGCGGAGTCAACAATGGTATACTTGTTATGTATTAATAACTTACATGCCGGGTTTTATTGATGTAGTCTATTGGCGGAAGTCCCGTTATTGTCTTAAACTTACGAATCAAATGCGGCTTTGACATACCTGTCATTTTAACCAGTTTATTTAAAGTGTAGTGATCCTGATAATGAGTCTGAATATATGCGATAGTCTCACCGAGACGGTACGGCTTTTGCAAAAAGCTGCATAAAGTAGTTGGACATTTCGCATATTGAGGCTATTTTAGTATCGTAGCCTTATATAATATGTTCAATAAGGAGAATAACTATATGAAACAGAAACTTCTTTTATTAGTGGCGGTCTTTTTCGGAATCATTGCTTTTGTGCTTACCTATCAACAGCTTCAACAGGAAAAAATCAAGATTCGCGGACAGGCTGTTACTAATAAGCTTATTCGTTTGACTACTAATAAAAACGCCGGGGAAAAGATTGCTGAAGAAGATATTATACAATATATTGAAACCCGTATTAAAAGCAGTGCTGTTTTTTCCCGTGCGATTCCATGGAGAAACCGCCGGCAGATTATTGGCAGGAAACTTGACAGTTATCTCGCCAAAGGCAGCGTTTTGCAGTATGACGATTTGAAAAGCGCTTCACGCCGGACATTCGGGCTCAACGCTAATATAGCACCCGGGATGCGCGCTAAAGCCATTGCCGTTGATTCTATATCCTCACTGAGTTATCTGGTTCGTCCTAATGACCGGGTGGATGTTATCGGGACTTTTCGTTTTCCTGAGATGCGCGGCGAAAAAGACTGGGATACTATTACTCTGACTATTTTACAAAATGTCCGCATTATCGCGACCGGCAGCCAATGGGGGCGGCACCCTGAAAATCGAACGGCAAGCCGCCGGAGTTACAGCAGCGTAACCTTGGAACTTTCTCCCGGCGACGTTGAAATAGTTGAATTCGCTTCCCAGAAAGGCCGTCTTTCCCTGAGCTTGAGAAATAATGAAGACTCGGCAATCGTATCTGATTTGAAATCGGTTTATTTCCGGTCTCTGAAGAAATATCTGGAAGATAAGACGCGCAGGAACAGCAGTAAAAATTACTGATAAGTTTCAATATGCATAAGCGAAAAAGTAAAAGATAAAAAGCACTTGTGCTCGAGGTGGATATGTTTGAGATTATTATAAGACAGGCTGGCCAGGGCGATGCTTTGGGAAAATTGGCACCCGGCGTCTATGTTGCCGGTTCCAGCGCTGACTGCCATATACAATTTGAAAGTCCCGAAGTCTCCGCTCATCATGTCCAGTTTAATGTCAGGGATAATACATTATCGCTTATTGACCTGGGCAGCAGCAACGGTACTTACCTTGACGGGCAGATCATAGCGCCCCGGAAAGAACTCACTGTAGATATTAATTCCGTAATTACTATCGGCGACGTCGAAATAGAGGCAAAGGGCCCTGAGTCTATAGCAATGGATGGAGCAATGGATGAAGTTGCCGCCCCGGTGAAAACCAAATCCAAGGAAGACGAGGCAAAGCTCCGTTCTCTCTCCAAACAATTGAAAGCGGTTAAATCAGGTAAAGTCGATAGAGAGAAAATTCCCTTATTAAAAATATCCGGCATACCGCAAAGCGCCCGGTCATTGGTGCAGGAAATTAAAAAACGCGCCCATTCTGAATTACTCAAACGCCTTAACCTTAAAAAACTTGCGCTTTCCGGCGCTTCGGAGGAAGAACTGGGCGAACGCGCTAAAGAAACAATAAAAGAAATCCTTTCGGAATTATCTATTCCGCTGCCGGACGGCGTGAAAATTGAAACTATTGAACGTGAACTCGTCCAGGAAGCCATTGGTTTAGGTCCGCTGGAATATTTAACCGTCCTGGACGACATCACTGAAATCATGGTTAACAGCGCCGATGAGGTTTACGTGGAATGCAAAGGAACCCTGTACCGGACGGATACGGCTTTCGCGGATGACAATCAGGTTTTGGCGGCTATTGAACGAATTGTCGCTCCGCTTGGACGCCGGGTTGACGAAAGCTCGCCAATGGTGGACGCGCGTTTACCGGATGGCTCCCGTGTCAATGCGGTTATTCCTCCCTTGTCATTGAACGGGCCGTCAATTACGATCCGTAAATTTTCTAAAATTCCATTTACTATTGATGATATAATTGGCTTCGGCACCATCACCCCGGATATGGCCGCGTTTCTGAAGGCCTGCGTGATGGTCCGGAAAAATATTATTATTTCCGGTGGAACCGGTTCCGGTAAAACAACCTTACTTAATGTTCTGAGCAGTTATCTGCCGAATCGTGAACGCATTGTCACTATTGAGGACGCGGCCGAACTGCAGCTGCATCAGGAAAATATTGTTCGCCTGGAATCCCGTCCGCCGAACATTGAGGGCAAGGGCGAAATAACTATTCGTGATTTAGTGCGTAACTCACTGCGCATGCGCCCTGACCGGATAGTCGTTGGTGAGTGCCGCGGCGGAGAGGCTTTGGATATGCTGCAGGCAATGAATACCGGGCATGATGGTTCTCTGACCACAATCCACGCGAATACGCCGCGTGATGCTTTAGCTCGTCTGGAAACTCTGGTTTTGATGGCTGGTTTTGATTTGCCCTTGCGGGCGATTCGCGAACAAGTCGCTTCAGCAATCGACATTATTGTTCAGGTAAACCGCGAACGCGACGGCTCCCGCAAGATTACCAATATCAGTGAAATCACCAAGATGGAAGGAGATATTATTACGCTCCAGGATATTTTTGTTTTCCAGAATGAAGGCTGGGACGATAATGACAAGATCATTGGTAAGTTTGTTTCCACTAATAATATACCTACTTTTATGGAAGATATCAAGCGCGCTAAGATAGATTTGGACATTTCAATGTTCAACAGCGATGCGCCGGGAGGTGGATTTTGAATCTTATAAGCAGTACCTGGCTGCCGAGTATCTGTGCCTTAATGGCGGTAACTCTGGCGACTTTGGTGATAATTGATACTTTTATTTATATTTCGACGCGTTACAAAGAACGTTACTTAAAAGAAGCCACGGTGGAACTGGATGATGTTCTTTTGCAAATGCCCGCTGGTAGAGTATTTGATTTGAGTTTGGCCGTCAGTGCTTTTTGTTTTTTTATGACGGTAGTTATTTTCGGTGTGGCGAGTGACGGTTTTTCCTGGATGAAAGCTATCGGGCTGGGGGGAATCGTCGCGGTCGCAAGTTTTCTCGCACCGCGTTTGATTTTGCGTTATTTGCGGATACGGCGTTTGAGTAAATTTAATGAGCAGCTTGAAGATGCGCTGGGAGCCATGAGCAGTTCGCTGAAGGCTGGATTCAGCATCAACCAGGCGCTGGAAGCTATCGCGAATGAAAACCGGCCGCCGATATCCATTGAATTCCGCCTGCTGGTTCAGGAACTGCGCCTGGGAGTGCCGCTGGATACGGCTCTGGATAATATGTGTAAACGTATCGAAAGCGAGGATTTTGAACTGGTAGCTGTGGCAATCATCACGGCGCGTCAAACTGGTGGAGAACTGACTTCGGTACTGGAACGTCTGGCGTCAGTTATTCGCGAGCGGCTCCGCATACACCGCAAAATAAGTGCTTTAACGGCGCAGGGGCGGATGCAGGCGATCGTAATCGGGATTATGCCTTTTGCTTTAATGTTTATGATGTCTTATATTGTGCCGGATGCGATGGCGGCGTTTTTCGAATCCGTGATTGGTATCGTGAGTTGTGTGGTCGCGACGATACTGGTTATCGCGGGTTTCCTGATGATCAGGAAAATAACCTCAATCAAAGTATAAGGAAAGCAAAACATGCAAATATTTATGTGGTCAATAACTCCTGCGGTCTGCGCGGGTATATCCGCGTGTTTTTTTCTGTTGCTTATTTTGAGAATGTTTCAGCAGATTACGGTAGAGAGAAAAATGAGTTACGAAGCGCGTAAGCGTTTGCCGATAGCCTTTATATTGGCGCTGCCCTTTGCCGGGAATTTCCGTTTCATTGTTCGCCACCCGAGTTTCAAAGGCTGGTGTGAGCAGACTGAAAGAAAGTTATTGATGGGGGGATATTCTGATACGGTCAGCGCGATTGATTTTATCTGCATGCGGCTTGTCCTTGCCGTATACGGCGCGATCGCCTTAGTTGCCGGAGTGATCCAGCAACGCACGATGATCGGGATGATTCTGCTGGTTGTGCTGATAATTTATCCGCCGGTGTGGCTGCGCAAGGTCATTCAAAGCAGGCATACGGAAATCCTCAGCGCTCTGCCTAATGTGCTCGACCTGCTGACCTTATCGGTTCAGGCGGGTAAAGATTTCCTGGCATCGCTGCGGGATATTATTCAACGCCGGAAAATGGATGCTTTGAACGAAGAGCTGAGCCGCACCTTTCACGAAATCAAGCTGGGCAAAAAGCGTTCGCAGGCTTTGCGGGAATTATCCACGCGGGTTGGACTGGCGGATTTGTCAACGGTTCTTAATGCCATCATCCAGGCGGAGGAATTAGGCGTGAGCATTGGCGATTTGCTGACTATTCAAGGCGATGTGCTGCGCAGTAAACGCTTTGCGCGCGCGGAGAAAAAGGCAGGCGAGGCGCCCGTAAAAATAGTACTGCCGCTTGCCCTGTTTATTTTCCCCGCGGTAATTATTATTCTGGTGGTGCCGATTGTGCTGCAGGCGTTTAAAACTTTGATTTTTTAGAGAACTGTGTATGATTGCAAATTTAACAAATAAAACCTATATTGCACGGCAGCCGTTTTTCGCGCTGAGTTTTGTTGATCGTTTACAGGGAATGATTGGCAGGAGGTTTCGTGAATCGGGTTTTGACGCAATGGTTTTTGCGCATTGTAATAACATTCATACTTTGTTTATGGGCGAGAGGATAGACGTGATTTTTCTCGATGCTGAAAACAAAGTGGTCGGCTTGCGGGAGAATCTCGCGCGCTGGCTCTTGTGGGTGCGCTGTTCGAAAGCGGTAAGTACAATTGAACTTCCGGCAGGTGTTATTGAACACAGCGGCACTGAACTCGGGCATGTAATTAATGTTTCCGAAGAAAGTGTGCCGGAATTGAATAAACTGGAAACTAATGAACGAATAGTTCGGGAAATGGAGTCGATAGTTCCTTTCAAAGAGAGTGGAAAATGAAAATATATTTTTTAAACGGTTTGCGAAGTGGTGAACGGATTGAGTTATCCGGCAAAAAAATCCGTATCGGCCGGGAAACTGATAACGATATAATTATAGAGACCGCCGGCGTGTCGCGTTATCACGCTGAATTAATTGGACAAGCTGGCGGAGACTGGCTGCTTAAAGATTTGGGCAGCACTAACGGGAGCAAAGTTAATACAAAGCTTATTAAAGACGAAAAACTTTTGACGGAAGGCGATGTTGTCGCCCTCGGTGATCAAAATTTCCGCATGGGAGAGAAAAAAACTAAAGCTGAGAGCAAAGCAAAACCTCCCGGCATTCCGATTATACAAGCCGTCATAAAAACAATGGAAGACGAAAAAACCGCGACTCCGGCACCTGTACAAAAAATAGTATTTGAACCGATACAGGTAAAAACCCAAAAGGCTTCCAAAACAGTTAAGAAAAGCAGCAGCCCGGACCCGGTTATCGAAACAGTAAAAAGCGAAACAGCAAAGGCTGAACCGCTTATGACTGCTAAGGAGTTAGCGGAAAGCGCGGCCAATATTTTCGGCGCTCAAAGCGAAACGTCCAAAGTTGACAAAAAAACTTCTGCGCCAGTTGTCGGAAAACATGTTTTCAATATCCTGTTTTATCTGATCCTTTTAATGACAGTGGTGATTTTCGTCTTCTGGTTTTTGAATTCTAATAAAAATACTAAAAAAGTGCTTGTCGTTTCTGTTGCCAGAGAAAAGGAAGTCCCGCTTGTGTTGTACTATGTCAAGGATAAAATTACTAACAATAATGTTTTTAGATTTTCCCTGCTGGTTGAAAACAATACCGCCAGGTTTACTATCGACGACTTAAAATCCGACCGCCATTACAATAAAACCATTAAAAACATCAGGCCGGAATGTTTGCGCGCGTTAAAAACCGCCATCGAAGACACCGGCTTTATGGATTTGCTGCCGGTCTCGCGCGGGTCGATGGTCGATAATCTCGACGAAACCAGACAAATGACCATCGCTCTCAAAAATAAATTTAATTCGATTAGCATTCAAAATAATTCAGCTCCCACATCTTTTGAGGAGATCGAAAGCGCGATTGAGGATTTTGCTGACGCGTATGATCTTTTAACTTTCGCCATGACTCCCGAAGAACTCAAAAAACGGGCGATTGCGAGTTTTACCAAGGCGGAGGAATATTACGCCAACCGTACCGCCATGCCGGGTAATTTACTGGAGGCTGAACGCAGGTATAAAATGACCATTGATTATCTCGATCAATTCTCGCCCAAGCCCAGGATTTGGGAGATAGCCAGAAAACGCCATGCGGAAGTCGAAGCAATGAGAAAGAAACGCTGGAAGGAACTGCGCTACGAAGTGGAACGCCTGGAGCGCCTGGCGAAAATCAAAGACGCGATAGCTACATTAAACGAAATGATACAACTGACCTCTGTAGACTCGAAAGCCTACAAAAAAATCCAGGCAAGAATAACCAGGCTTTCAGAAAGACTTAACGAGAGAAAAAAATGAGAAAGAAATACCTGATAATTGTAGTAAGTCTGGGCATTTTGCTCATGACCTCCTGTACTCCCGAAAAAACAAGAGCAACAAAAGGGCACTTAGAGCTGAATTCCGTCCCTCCGGGAGCGGATGTGACGGTGAATTCCAGGATAAAAATCAAGAAGCGGACTCCGGTCAATGTAAGGCTCAGGCCGGGAAGCTATTTGATTAAAATGACTAAGGAAAATCGTCAACCGGCCTGGCGCTATGTTAAAATTGCCGCCGGCGGAAAAACGAGTTTGACATTGTCATTGCCCCCGGTGAGAGGCGCGGTCCTGATTGTCAGCCGGCCTGCCGGCGGCAAAGTTGTAATGCGGGGAAAAAATCTGGGAGTTACTCCATTGGTGCTTACCGGCTTGAAACCGGGGGAATATTCCGCGCAGATTGAACTCCTGAACCGCTCAAGCCGTTCCGTAAAATGGGAAATTACCAGCGCCCGCCCCCAAAAGGTGACGGTTTCTCTGGAATCCAATGTAGGGAAACTCGTTTTAAAAACACAACCGGAGCGCGCCCGGGTGTACATTGATGATAAAGCCAACGGCTTTACGCCCTACAGCGGGGACATACAGGAAGGGCGGCATAATGTGAAGATTACTTTAGATGGTTTTGCCGATGTGAAAACCACGCTGGAGGTAATACGGGATCGGAAAACAACTAAAACAATTGCCATGGTTCGTCTGCCTGGTTCTTTCAAATTCCTCAGTTCACCGGAGGGAGCGCAAATCTACATAAACGGAAAGTCTTTCGGGAAAACTCCGTTAACCGTGGCTGGCCTGCAGGCGGGCCAATACAAAATCAGAATACAAAAAAATGGCTTTGACGGCATAAGCCGTGATGCGTATATTCGCGCGGGCAGGACTAACACGGTTGAATTTGTGCTGCTGCGCAACACCGGCGGAATTGATTTGATCGTCAATCCCCCGGGAGTGAGCGTTTATGTCAACGGCAAAAAGCACGGCATGACTGTCCAGGGTGAAAGTAAGGATTTATCAAAAGTAATTCACATCCGGAATCTTCCGGCCGGGAAATACCGGATAATGCTGGCACACAAACGCATGATGCCGCCGACCAAAAGTTTCTGGGTAACAGTCCGCAAAGCGCGGATAAGCCGTCCGGAACCGATAAATGTATGGATAGCTAATGCGGTTTTAAAAATAAAAGATGAGCCGCAAATAATTGTTTTGCTTTATGAAGAAAACAAAAAGAATATTATTTACAGTCCCGAACCCGGGGTTAAAATAAGGAAGAGCCGTTCCAAAATAGATTTTGTTCGTCCACTGACCGAAGAAGACCTGTAATAAAGTAATCGCCTGCTTATATCTTTGAAAACGTTATTTTGTGGCGGTGAGTGGATTTATTGTGAAATTCGCAGCACTTTTCCGTTGCAGATTATTATTTTGACATTGTCGTTTATTCTGACATTATTCAGGGCTTTTGCGCGTTGTGAATCGTGATAGATTATCAGCAGCGCGAATATGAATGTTGCGAATATTGCTATACATAATGCTTTCATTTTTCTTCTCCATTCCGGGTTTTCTCTTTAAATACTTATGAGCCTTTATAATTATTGTTCGCATGGAAATACCATATCTCACGCGTTCTTTAAAAAAAATACAAATATTTGCCGGGTTGTAAAAAACAATCTTAGTAGTAGATTAATGTAGAGATTGCCTAAATAACAACCCGGGTAAAAGGAAATGATGAATATGGATTTCATGAAGCTGGAAGAGCTCAGAAAATTACAGCTCACCAGACTTCAAAAAACTATAGAAAGAACTTACAATAATGTTGAATTTTTTAGAAAGCGCCTCGACGGGATTTCTTTTAAAGCAGGTGACATCAAATCCCTGAAAGATATAGCCAATTTACCATTTACAGTAAAGACAGATTTACGTGATAATTATCCTTACGGTCTTTTTGCCGTCCCGATGAAAGACATTGTGCGTCTGCATGCCTCGAGCGAAAGCTCCGGCAAGCCGGTCGTTGCGGGCTACACCCGGGCGGATATCGACATGTGGGCCGATCTTATGAAACGCTGTTTTCTCTGTGTCGGCATTGGCAGAGGCGACATTATTCAAAATTCTTATGCCTATGGCCTGTTTCCCGGCGGCCTGGGCGTCCACTACGGGGCGGAAGCCGTTGGGGCCACGGTAGTCCCGGCTTCCGACGGCAATATTAAACGGCAGATCATGATAATGAAGGATTTTGCTGTGACTGGAATCTGCTGTACTCCGGGTTATTTTAATTTTATTGTCGAAAAAGCTGACGAAGCGGGTATTGATCTGCATGATTTACCCATCAGAACCGGGATTTTCGGGTCGGAACCATGGACTGAGGAAATGCGGGTGCGGATTGAAGAAAGCAGCGGCATTAAAGCCTATGATATTTACGGCTTGTCTGAAATTATCGGCCCCGGCGTCGGGATTGAATGTGAATGCCAGAAAGGTTTACATATTTTCGAAGACCTGTTTTATCCTGAAATAATCAATCCGGAAAGTGGTGAAATTCTGCCTGACGGCGAGTCAGGTGAACTGGTCCTGACGACTTTGGCCCGGGAGGCGATGCCGCTGATTCGTTACCGGACGGGGGACATAACAAGGACTATTGCGGAAACTTGTGAATGTGGACGTACTTCAGGCCGGATCGAACGTATTTCCACCCGCAGCGATGATGCTATTATTATCCGCGGCGTAAATGTATTTCCGTCCCAGATTGAGGCCGCGCTATTATCTGTTGAAGGAACTTCGCCGCATTACAATATTATTCTTTATTCCGAAAACGGCGTGGATAATATTGAAGTTGATGTTGAAATCACTGAAGCCGTTTTTTCAGATACAATCCGCTCACTGGAAGCTTTGCAGCATAAGTTGATTGACGCGATCGAGCAGACTTCAGGTTTGCGGGTCAAGCTCAAACTGGTCGCGCCGCACACCATTCAGCGGAGCGAAGGCAAAGCTCAACGCGTTATAGATCACCGGCGGAAATAATAATTACGAATTCTTAACCTTAACCATGCTTTAATTTTTTGAGCAGAGCGGTAAAGGCTATTTCGAGTAATTGCATAGTCCATTCGACATCGGCCGCGGCGCGATGGGCTTGCAGGCCGGGGCGTAAATCTTTCAACTGAAAGCTTTGGCGGAGATTTTGTAAACTGTAGCTCGGCAGGCCGGCGTAAGCCTGTTTGAAGAGGCGGAGCGAATCCATAGTTTTGCCTTTCCACTGCGGCAGGCCGCAGCGCACTAAGCTTTCCTGCAAAAACGCCAGATCAAAACGCGCGTTATGCGCTACCAAAGTACTGTCATCGACAAATTTCAGAAATTCAAAACCAACCTGCCGAAATTTAGGAGCACCGGCAACCATTTCGTTGGTGATATGATGTATGTTCATTACGCGTTCGGGGATCGGGCAGCCGGGGTTTACCAGGGATTCATAACGCGATATGTTCCCGTCACGCTCGACGTGTATTGCGGCGATTTCCACAATACGGTTATTCCGCGCGCTCATGCCGGTGGTTTCCACATCGAAAATCGTAAACGGCCCCAACTCATACCAGTTATTCACTTCTGCCATAATATATTCACTTGTATTTATTCAAAAAAATTACTTTCGATATTTACGTTTTTATGCTCAATGCACGTGGTGGCAAAGCCCCCGGTCGTACTCTTTTTCAATTATCCTAAACTCCGGGTTTACACACGCAATTTATTGCGTGAGTGAACTCGATACCCAAAAGTTTTTGAAAAAGAAAAGGGGGTTTGGGGGAAAAGGAAAAACTTTTTGAAAAAAGTTTTTCCTTTTCCCCCAAATATTCCACACCCCCACCCACTCTGCATTTATTCAAAAAAATCAACGTATCCTGATGAAAGCATTTTATAAGCGCCGACAACTTTGATTTCACCTTTATCTGCTAATTTGCGCAGGGGAGGACTATCCTTTAAGATCGTTTTACAAACCATTCTGACATTTTCGCGCGCGGCGGCATCGACGAGTTTTTCGTCTGAAAATCCAGTTTCCTGTTGAGCTTTGAGTACTGCCGGCATAAGTTCCCGGACAATCTCTTTTATGCCGGGGGTATGTTTGGTTTCGGGGCGGGTGACGGAATGAACAGCGGCATTTACCGCGCCGCAAAATTCGTGTCCCATAACCATTATCAAACGACTGGTCGAATATAAAGCGGCATATTCAATACTGCCCAGCAATTTGGAATCAATAACATTTCCCGCGACGCGGACGATGAATAAATCGCCCAGCCCGGCATCGAAGATTATTTCGGGCGGCACGCGCGAATCCGAACAGCATAGAATTGTCGCAAAGGGCCATTGGCCTTTGCATAATAATTTACGCGTGTAATGGCAAACTCCCGGGTCAGGCCGACGGGTCATGGAAACATAACGCTGATTACCTTCTTCCAGGCGTTGCAAAGCATCCTGCCAGAGAATTAAACGGTCAGTTTTTTCCCCCAATGCCAGGCTTACGTCAGCGCATTGACAATCATTGTCATTTCCACAAGTACAGTTATCATATTTGTCTGACATAGTTGATTCCCTTGCGTAGTTTTACATTTATAAAAAATAGCACCTGCGCCTGGAAAATCAATAGTTTGAAGGAAGAAAAAAACAAAAATATAATCGCACCGGGGCGTCGCCGGACGGGATCCAACGACGGAACGTTGGTCGATCGTCTCCAACGGTCGAAACTTAAGCGGCGAAGTCGCGCAATTGACCAATTCCGCCTCGAAAAACGAGGGGCTTTTTTAAAATAAGCTTGCGACATTTAAAAAAAAGATGCAAGTGTCCGGGCTCTTTTGCTTGGGGAACACGGACAAACACGGACGAATACTCAACGGTATATTTTAAGGTTAATAGCTTTTTCTGAGATTCTCGATTCTTTTGTTGCAGAGTTTTTCCGTCAGTTCAAGTAATAATTTGACTCGGCCCGATAAATAATTCAATTTTTCTTTTGAGATTTCAAACTTCGGGTCGTAGCGGGCGCCGATATAGGCATAGTCAAAGAGCTTGAAAAGGTCTTCGTCCGCTTTTGTTTTGCATGGGAAAATATTTTCCGTTTCGGGAAGGATTTCGCGGATTTGCCGGTTCATATAAGCTAAATAATGGTCGTGTGCTATGTAATTGGTAAAAACGAGAATAAGAGCTTTGTAGGAATGTTCTGCGGCCTGGTGGAGTTGAAAAGCAGCTGTTTTGTATTTCTTTTTTTGAAAACCAAATTCAAAATGTTCATAGAAATCACCGGCACTTTCAAACCAATGTTTTAAATGTTCCCGGGCAACTTTAAGTTGCAATTCAGGAGTGAGCTTTTCGCCGACTTTGAGTTCGTATTTGCCGGATGTATAGAGGAGGCGGCCTTCTCTGAAAATATCACTGAAAAAATAATGGATTTCTTTGAGTCGTTTCTTGATATACTTGATATTGTGAGTGATAATACGAAAAGGGACGTAGGGATCAAGCCCGTTGCAGCATTCGGAAATATTGTTCCAGAGGCTGGGGCGGGCTACGGAGGAGTCCCGGCGGCAAATCACCAGAATATCGTAATCAGAGGGGGCGCCGGACTTGCGGCCGGGGAGCAGATCGTCTTCTTCCCGGTAATTTCCGCGCGCATAGGAACCGAAAAGAATGATCATTTCAACGTCATCGCACATTTCGCGGATGATAGAAACGACTCGGTCTAATTTGTCTCTCTTTTCTTTCGGCAGATGTTCAAGTGATCTTTTCATAACCTATAAATATAGTGCGTGTTTATTTAATATCAAGGGTGGTTTTTTGCGGGTGCGCTCGCGCGGGAAATATTTAGTTGTGGTGATGCTCAAACGTTCGCATCTTTTTTCAAAATATCGCAAGCTTATTTTAAAAAACCTCACTTTTTGAGGCGGATTTGGTCTATTGCGCCTGGCCACTAGTATACTGTAAAATTTAAAACTTCGTATTTTTTTCACAAATTAATGTAGCACAACCGTCTCGGTTGTGAAGATATTCAAGCGAGACGCTTGAGCTACATTTTTTATATATAATGCGAACATTTAAGCTGTATAGTGTACTAGTGTCATGTCAAGGATTAATTGTCTATCTGTCGATTTTGACTCAAAAAACAAAAAAAAGGAAACACGGCTAGGGACAGCCGTGGCTTCATCGCCTTAGATTTAAATGATGTAGCCGCCTCTGTCCCCAGAGGCGCAAAAACCGACAATTAATCCTTTACATGACACTAGACTTCGCTAAGTGGTCAGGCTTAATTTCGCCATTGGAGATGGCGATAAGCGCTTTGCCTTTCGCTGCGCTCAGGCTCAGCCTGCGCAAAGTCCGCCGCTTAACCACGGACCAGATTAAGTCTGGACTAGATTATCTTTTCTTTAGAAAATCAACTAAGCGTTGAAGTTGTTCGTCTGTACCGATGGTGATTCTAATGTATTTACCGGTAGTTTTGCCGGGGAAATAACGGACAATTATGTTTTGTTCGCGCAATGCTTTGAATAGTTTTTCGCCGTCTCCACCGGGAGGGGCGGCAAAAATGA
>VAOY01012152.1_pt1 | contig 15495 bp, 12 predicted proteins | sample 3393881 | NCBI WGS metagenome assembly VAOY01 (sample SAMN08290430, study PRJNA428436) | hydrothermal vent metagenome | isolation source: Deep-sea hydrothermal vent chimney | place: Indian Ocean: Southwest Indian Ridge
TGCTGGTGCAGGTTTCACTCGTTTTAAGGTTGGTTTAGCATGAATAAACCCTTCGATAAAATTAAGCTTCATGGCTTTAATAACTTAACTAAGAGCTTAAGCTTTAGTATTTACGATATTTGTTACGCAAAGACGGAACAACAACGTAAAGAATACATTGAATATATCGACGAACAGTACAGTGCTGATCGCCTTACCGATATTTTAGGTGAAGTTGTGGATATTATTGGTGCAAACATTTTGAATGTTTCTCGCCAAGATTATGATCCGCAAGGTGCCAGTGTAACTATTTTGATTTCTGAAGAGCCAATTGAGCAACAAACAACGTATGACGTTGATGAAGCCCCAGGTCCTCTTCCTGAAACGGTTGTAGCACACTTAGATAAGAGCCACATCTGTGTTCATACATACCCAGAAGCTCACCCTGATGACGGTATTTGTACGTTCCGTGCCGATATCGAAGTATCAACCTGTGGCATTATTTCGCCATTAAAAGCGTTAAACTTCTTAATCCACAGCCTAGAGTCTGATGTTGTAACAATTGACTACCGTGTACGTGGTTTTACCCGTGACGTAGATGGCGTTAAGCATTATATCGACCACGCGATTAACTCAATTCAGAACTACATGACTGAAGATACAAAAGAAGCGTACCAAATGATGGACGTAAACGTGTATCAAGAGAACTTGTTCCACACTAAGATGATGTTAAAAGAAACTGACTTGAATACTTATTTATTCGGGGTTTCTACAGCCGATCTTTCTGAAGAAGAAGAAGAAGTTATCTATTCTAAATTAACCCGTGAGATGCAAGAAATCTTCTACGGTCGTAATTTACCTGATACAGAGTAAGTTACAGGAAGAATTAAAAAACGGCGTATAAGTTAGCTTATACGCCGTTTTTTTATGCTTCAAATAGAGCACTGAATTGACTGCGCTTTTAAGGACTTATATGCTGATAAAAAGCCTCTGTTAAGGACAACTATGACAGTTAATCTCTCTCATTCTGTATTTCTTGCAGAGCAAGTCCGCAAAAATGAAGGGCTTGCTGCTACAACAAGCGCAGTAACTCTTTATGAATTGATGGAACGCGCAGGAAAGGCCGTTTTTGACCATACGTGTGCTTACTTTCCTAATGCTAGCAGGTACGTGGTATTAGTCGGTGTGGGTAATAACGCCGGTGATGGCTATGTGGTTGCCCGATTAGCAAAACAAGCGGGTAAGCAGGTGACAGTGATCGCCGCCTTGCCTGACAAGCCATTAAAAGGCGATGCACTCACTGCTCAACAAGCGTGGTTTGATGCTGCTGGTACAATTACGAAGAGTTTAAGCGCATTCGATCAAGCCGATGTCATCGTTGATGGTTTACTTGGTACGGGTATTCAAAACGAAGTTCGCACGTCGTTTAGTCAACTTATTCAATTAGCAAATAGTAGCCGTGCCCCAATAATTGCGATAGACCTACCCTCGGGTATTCATGCTGATACTGGCTCAGTGTTAGGTGTCGCGATTAACGCCTTTGTTACTGTTACCTTTGTTGGGATTAAGCAAGGCCTTGTTACGGGACAAGGAAGAGCACAAGCTGGCGTGTGTGAATTTACCGACCTAGGTATTGGTGAGGCCTTTTTAACGCTTACAGAGCCAACAGCAGCGCTTATTAGCTATCAAAATTCCGATGCACTGCCTGCCAGAGAGAACAATAGTCATAAAACAAGTCATGGCAAATTACTATGTGTCGGTGGTAATACGGGTACTGCAGGAGCAATTCGTTTAACAGCAGAAGCAGCTCTGCGTACCGGTGCGGGTATGGTTAAAGTGTTCACGCATTCAGAATCTGTGCTTAGTGTGAGTATTGGCAGGCCAGAGCTGATGGTGAGTGCAGCAAACTTAACCGCTGCACTTGAGTGGGCAAGTTGTATAGCAATAGGCCCAGGACTTGGTTTGGATACTTGGTCAGAAGAGGTCTTTGAAACGGTTATGCAGTATTGTTTTACGCATAACAAACCTTTGGTAATCGATGCAGATGCACTGACATTGTTGGCTCAGCACGCCTCTTCATTTCCAATTGTCAATTCGGTGATCACTCCACACCCTGGTGAAGCTGCCCGCTTACTTAACTGTAAAGCAAGTGATGTTGAAGCAAATCGCTTTGCTGCGGTAAGTGAGCTTGCACATAGCTACACAACAACTTGTGTTCTAAAAGGTGCAGGAACCTTAATGGCTAACAAAAACCAAGTATGGGTGTGTACAGATGGTAACCCAGCACTTGCTGTTGGTGGCAGTGGTGATGTTCTGACTGGCATTATTGCAGGGCTGCTTGCACAAGGGGTTAATACAATGCAAGCGGCCACTTTAGGTGTTACCTTACACGCAAAAGCGGGTGATATTTTAGCAAAGGCTGAAGGAGAGCGTGGAATGTTACCCAGTGACTTATTTAGCGTTGTAAGGCAGTTGATTAAGGAATTGGCGAGCACGAGCGATGACAAGTTTAGCAGGTGAGCCAAAAAAGTTTTCGGCTCAGTCTAACACAATCCTAGCTTGAACAAGCCAATATTGAGTTAACATTTTCATTGATTCAACTAAATCAAAATAACTAGATGGCTTGGTCATGAAAGCATTCGTACCTAAGCTGTAACATTGCTTAATATCAATTTCTGAGTCAGAGGTTGTAAAAATAATAATCGGAATATGACGATAACGCTCTGATTTTTTTAGCTCAACTAATGCTTCTTTTCCGCCCTTTCTTGGCATGTTTAAATCTAATAAAATAAGACTTGGTAAAATTTTATTTTTATCAAGTGACTCAAGTAATTGCATGCCGTCATCGACAAATTGAATTTTATTTTCGTCGACATTGTTTTCAACAAGGGCATCACGGATGAGCTCTTGATCGTCAAGATCATCATCAGCAACTAAAATATAGCTCACAGAGCGTAATTTTTTAGTAAATAATTTGTCGTTAAACATTGGAAACCCCTGAATTTATAGAATGTGGCTTATCTGTGTTATGTAGCTACTTTTTCATAAAAAACAACAAATTAAATAATTAGTTACTCGAGTAGTATATACTTTAGCTAAGCAAGTGTTATATTAACTTGCTTATACCTATAATACAAACATAAGTTTATTAATAACGCGATGATATTAAATAACACTAGTACAAATAGAGTGACAGCTCTACGCGAAAAATTGAACCTTTCTCAACAAGAGTTTGCGGATAAAATAGGCATAACTCAAGGTGCTTTATCGCAATTAGAATCTGGCAAGTCGACCTTATCTCTCAGTACGATTACTAAAATCAGCCAAGTGTTTAATGTTGACTGCAATTGGCTTATTTTGGGGATAGAGGGGTATGATGATTCGCATTTTCAGAGCTATCAAAAAGTCTTAGAGACTTCATTCATTCCACTTGTAAAGGAAGAGGCTCATGCTGGTTATATAGATCAATGTAATGATGAAGGTTACATCAAAACCTTAGATGTCTATAAAATTCCAGGATTTGAAAATGGTAACTATCGACTCTTTGAAGTAGAAGGCGACAGCATGTTACCCACTATTCGCCCGAGAGAAACGGTTATCACTGAGCAAGTTAAAGATATCACACAGTTAGAAAACGGTTCTGTTTGCGTTGTTGTCACTAAGGATGGCATTGTTGCTAAGCGCCTTTTCCGTCATGACACAAATCCTGTCAGTTACTTATTTAAGAGTGATAACCCTGAATACAAAACATACTCTATTCAGGGAGATGATATTTTAGAGATCTGGCATGTTAAGGCAAAGATAAGCTCAATAACTGATCAGGAATCATATATTCAAAATCAGCGTTTTCAGTCCATTGAAAATGAAATTAGACAACTAAAAGAGCATATTAGTAGAGTTTTACCGCCACAAACGTAGCGGTAAAATACTAAAGTTGAGTTAGCTCTACTTCTCTTAGCGGCAAAGTAACGTAAAATTGCGCGCCTTCATTGATACTCGCTTGTGCTGTAATTGAGCCATAATGGCGTTCAACTATTTTCTTACAAATTGCTAAGCCTAGGCCTGTTCCTTCGTAGGCATGTTTAGAGTGAACCCGTTCAAAAAGGTTAAATATTCTGTCTTTAAACTCGCTATTGAAGCCGATTCCGTTATCAATGACAGCGATAACAATATGCTCGTCTGTTCGCTCAACTGACTTAATTTCTATAATAGGTGGTTGATTTGGATGGCTAAATTTAAGTGCATTGAGAATTAAGTTTTGAAACAAGCGCTGGATTTGTCGTTTGTCGCCATAAATCTCACCCACCTCTTCGATGTGAAACACCGCTGATTTGTCAGCTATAATTAGCTCAAGATCATCAAGAATATCATCAAAAATATCTTGTGCTAAAAAGCGACGAAAACCTTCACCTTTTCGATTGATCCTAGAAAAGCTCAATACCCCTTTGATGAGTTTCTGCATTCTTTCTGCAGAGTACATCATACGTGAGATATACGACGCGTTTCTTTCTCCAATCTGCTCTTTAGAGTTTTGTAGGCGATCGCCGAACATTTGGATTTTACGTAACGGCTCCTGTAAATCATGGGATGCAACAAAAGCAAAACGTTCTAACTCTTTGTTAGACTCCTCCGCTTTTCGAAGTGCGATTTCAAGGTCAAGCTCGGCTTGTTGTCGGGTCAGTATTTCCGCTTTTAAAGCGACGGTTCGCTCATTCACTTTAGTTTCTAACACGTTGTTTAGCTTTTTAAGTCGCTCTGATTTTTCGATTACATGATTAATCAAATGATTGCGAAACTTTAGCGCGCAAGAGATTTCGTTGGCTTTCCAAGGAGTGCACTTATTGCGAACATTTTCTTGCCATAAACGAAACGAGCTGCGAGGCATCAAGCGGTGACTACCGTCATCAAGAAACTCAATTATTTTTTCGGGTTTCCCTCCCCAATTCTTTGTTTCAATGACCTCTTTACGGAACCACATAATGAATAGGTTTTCATTCGTAGAGATAGGCATAGCTAGTACGCCACTTGCTACATTAGCAAACTTATTAAAGTCAGCATGCTCATTAGATAAATGATGATTATGATAAAGTAACTCATCTTCTAGATGGTGTTCTTTTATCCATTCAAATAAATCATTAATATCATCGTTTGCGGGCACATCACCAAAACTTTCAATATCTTTTTCTAGTCGCCATGCAACGCCATCTGCGTTTAGCATGCTAAGCAGAGCAGGGGTCTGTTTGCGTAAACCATCAATAAAAAAGACCTCTTCAGACATATGCTCTGCTATTTCTGCACTGATTGAAGTGGCATTGGCCTCTTGAATTGCTTCAACTGACTGTGTTTTCAGTGAGATAATATAAGAAAGCATCAAGCCCATATATTGTGCAACTTGTCGTGCTTCAAATGGAACAACATGACTTGAATAATGGTGGCAAGCAATCAGTCCCCATAATTTACCAGCAATAATAATACTGATGGACATTGATGCCTTAACCCCCATGTTGCGCAAGTATTGGCAATGGATAGGGGATACACTTCTTATTATACACGTGCTTAAATCTACCGGTTTATCTTGTGGGTAGATAGGGGATACCTCAGCATCTACATCGGCAAGTAACCTAATAGGGTTACGCAAATATAAAGCGCGCGCTTGCTTTGGAATATCTGACTCGGGAAAGTGTTGGTGCAAAAATGAGTTTAACTCATCTTTTTTGGCTTCTGCCACGACCTGACCATTATATTCATGGTCAAACTGATAGAGCATCACGCGATCAAAGCCGGTTAAGTTGCGAACCTCTTTTACCGCCGTGTCGTATGATGAGCTTAGCTCTTTTGAATCCGCAATCAAATGAAGTGATTGTTTCATCAAGTAATTCATAGGATCGAAACTTGAGTGCTCTTTCTTTTTATTAAACTCAAGCTCAATAAGTAGGTATTCATCGTTACGAGAAATAGCGCCTTTAATCGAGGTATCGGGCGATATTCCTTTTATCTCAATATTAAGAGGATTAATTGCATGAAAGTCTTTTTCAGCTTTATTTTTCTCGATAATGTCGGCTGTATTTGCTGCAAACACATCACTGATATGTGAGCCCAGTAAGCGCTCTTTTTGTGTGTTTAAAAGTGCTAAAATGTTTTCGCTGAAATAGCATACTTTGAGTGTTTGAGGGTCAACAACAAGCAAGTAGCCATGCGGTTGAATAGAGCCTGGAATATGAATGGGTTCTTTATGGCAATTATCTAATGAGACTTCAAACTTATTGCTCAATTTATATCTCCAAGTGATTGAGAGATTACGCTAAATGCAGTGTTCGCTCCCAATAAAATATCATCAGCCGAATTTGGATTATGGTTATGATACTGTTTTAGTGCTTGTATATATTGAGCCCACTTTTCACCCCTAAGATCGCCATAACTATAAAAAAAGCGGATCCCTTCAAGCTCATTTATCCAACTGTGTTTTTTAAGCGCTTTAAATATGTGACCTCCACCCATAGTGGCACCCTCCATTACATACATCACTCCAAATGCTTGTGATACGTTATGGATATTATTTAGAGCAACGTGCTTGTTTGAATTAGCAGGTGGGGCTTTTTGGGATGCCTGTAAATAAGCAATATCTTGATCTAACCATTCAAGCTTACTGCGGCCAATAAGCAGTTGCTGGGTGGCACCATAAGCTGATACAGAGTGCTCCATTATTGAATAGCTATTACGCATCGCGATTAAAATGTTTAAATACGATTGCTGCGTCATATTTTTATCGAACAATACCGCACCGAGTTGTTTTTCTACGCGAGAGTGAAGCGGGTCGGTACTCTTTTTTATAAAAGTATGAATGTTACTTTGACTGCTATCCTTAGTATTTATATCGATGGCGTGTAATACAGCTGAATCCATTATTATCCTGAAGGCTTTTTTAGTGCATGTGTGACGTACTTTGACCAGTATATACTTAGGTACAAGTATGTAAAATAGAAATTTAAGACTTTAGTAGGTGAGTGATAACTAAACTGCGCTTTTTAAATAACTTATTCCGCTAGTAAGTAACTATTTACTTTTAAACGATAAATCAAAAGCAAAAACCCAGCCGAAGCTGGGTTTTTAAAGCAAAGAGCTTAGGAAGGGATGTTTATCACATCATGCCTTCCAAATCTGCATTAAGCCTCCGTATGTACTGTAAATAAAGGGTTGTGGTATTATTTGTCTCTACATTGGTCTCCACTTTTGGGTATATTCAACAATGGCAGAAGCAAGTAATAACAAGTACCTTAAAAAACGTAAGAATCGTGATGTCTGGATGTTTCAAATAAGAATACCTAAGGAAGTTAGGCACTTATATGACGGTAAAGAGATTTATGTAAAGTCACTTCAAACAAGCTGCATTAAGACAGCTAGGCTACGTAGAGATAGTTTGTTGGGGCAGCTAGCGGTCCAGAAGGAACAAGCTATTGATGGTGGGCGTAGTACCTTTATGAGCTTCTATAATAGCTTAGAGCAAGCAAAGCGAGATGCTAGGGGTGATAAATATGAAGCGTATTATCAGCTTGAAGACTCTATTTTGGTTGGAACAGAGGAGCACCCAGAGATACGACAAGAAGCAGCTAAAGCAGTTAGGACTGGAATAATACCAGTAAAGTATACCTATTCCATGAGAGAAGCACTTAATGATTGGCTGCGTAAAAATAAACAGAGAAACCAAGATACTATAGTCAAAATGAAGTCTACCGCTAGTCGTTTCTTGAGGCATCTAAACGTACATGATATGCCGCTAATGGGTATTGAAAGAAAGCAGGTGATTAGTTTCATAGACGAACTCATTCAGGAGGTTTCAGTAAGCACAATCAAAGGCCACTTAAGCAGATTAAAAAGTATCTATGACCATGCTTGGAGAATCGCTGAAATAGATAAACGTGATAACCCTTTTGACTCCCACATACTTACCCACTATGAAGAAGATACGGTTGTAGAGAAAAAACAACTATTTAGTCGTGAGGAAATCAAGAAGATCATTAATTGGGCTGACTCTGAAAGTGAAAGTATTAAAGCGCTTGTCTACTTGGGTCTGTATACAGGTTGTCGAATCTCTGAGATCTGTGCGGTGACCCCTGAAGATGTATACATAGAAGGTGAACTAATGGCTTTGTATATAAGGAAGGGTAAGACAACGGCAGCGAGCAGAACAGTACCTCTTCCTAGGGTCGTGCATGGAATCGTAAGGAAGCGTTTAGAGTCCGTTGGTGCTCGGCAAAGCCTTATTGGAATGGATGGTAAAAAGGCCTCTAGAGTCTTTAGTAACTATAAATCAGCTAATGTGACAAAGGATAAAAGTCGAACATTTCATTCCTTTAGGGTGCATATGAGTACGGCTTATCAAAGGGCTGGAATAGATGAGAGTAGTGCTGCATTTATTTTAGGTCATAAAGGCGGCAAGACAATGACTTATGGTTATTACTCTAAAGGTGAAGAGCTAAAGGACTTGTGTGACTATGCAGAAAAGGCTGCGGCAGTAATAGTAAGGGATTGGCTTTAAAATAACGCATGTGTAGAAGTAAATTAGTTCAACAGTCTTAACAGTCTAACAAGTTGTACTTTCATTTACTTTTCAATAGGTTATATTTATTCTTTGCTCGCGACAAATGGAGTGAAATATAATGACTAAAGAAGAAAAAGCAAAAGAAATAGTTTCTAGATTAGCTGATACATCAGCCTCTTGGATTTCTTACGATGCAACTTTAAGAGGCTGCATTGGGTTTAAAATTGAAGGCATAGATGAGATTGTTAAAGTCCCCTCATATCTTACAGTAGCTCAAGGGGAAGACAAAATCGCTTATGCTGTGGTTAGAGCTGGGTTAAACCATGGCTCTTGTAAAAATAGGGTTGAAGTGTTAAGAGAATCAGCAAGATCTTATCAAGAGTATGCACATAAACAGAAGCAAGAACTTGATGAGGTTATAAGTGAAATGATACAAAGAAGAACAGAGAAATCTCTAAAAAATTCACAGGGCTGTTAAGGCCCTGCCTAATATTTTAAGCTTTAAGTGGACGTATCAATTAAACCAGTTCAGTGTTTATCAAAACGTCAATAGAATTACATAATGAATCTAAAAGTGAACCTTAGGTACTTAATGTATATTCTTATTAGTGGTTTCCACCCAAAGAGCTTTCGTATAACACACTATACGGGCTCATGACGATAAACTTATCACATACAACATGAGGTATATAGTGGTTTGCTGCATGATGCTAATTCCCCTGTAGGCCTTATATATAAAGACTTTCAAGGGAATTACATAGGTTAACTATAGGATAGGCTTAAAAGCCAATATCTTCCCAATAGTCCTTTTGTTTTCTTTTTTCTCTCGATAACCTAAGTTTCTCAGAAGGGAGCGTATAGTCATACTCAAGTAATTTCTTAATGGACTCTTTTGAAAGACCATCTTCATCATTCGATTCCCTGTAATTATTTAGTTGAGATACAGCGAGTGTCCCACCAACCTTAAAGAATGTATCAAAGATATCTAGAGCAATGGCCTCAGGAGTTTTGTTGTGCTTATGACTGACACTTTCTTCAATGATATGGTCTACTGGGAAGCCAAGGCGTTTTAACTCTTTAGATAAAGTGGTTTGCACGTCTACACCTAGTGACTCAAAAACGGGTAATGCTTTGTTTTTTTTCTGGGGTATCATGCAGAATTCTGCTGCTAATAAGGGAAGGTTATATCTTTGACGACATATCTCTTTAAAATTATCATCTGTAATTTCCTCACCTTTTTGCACTGATTGTTGAGTATTGTAAGGGAAAGGGAGGTTTGAGAGTTCGCGATTAAGTTGTGCTGGTGCAATCATCAAATTCGTAGAAATCAACTTACCTACTAGGCCGTTCTCTCCCTTAAGTGGGTCAATATGGCATAATTGGTAATCGTATGTTTTAGTTACGACTTCACCATCACTTTTAAATCCACATGCCTTACGGTAAAACTTCCAAAGATAAATTAAATCTCTTAACTCATTGGTATTTTTTGGTATCGAATTGGTGCATTGACGCTGAAATGCTCTACGTAGCCATTGACCAAAAGAACTACTAAAGAATTTATAATCAATGGTCTTTGAGTGACAGTCTTGGCATATATTAATAGTAGAGCGGCGCTGCTTACCTGTAATTGGATTAATTGTTAATGCTTTAACTCTACGCTTACCGCACTCTCTACAGGTTACAGGGCGTTGTTTTGCCATTAAAAAGGGCTCCTAAATTACGTTTAGTTTGTACTTTATGGGTAGTTATTGATTTTGAATGGACTCTTTCTTTGCTTCTTTAATGATGCGACTCACTGAACTTACAGCAATGTTGTGTTTAGCTGATGTCTTGCGAACAGAAAGGCCACTGTTTATGTCTCTCATGACTTCTTCTCTATTTATGCTTGCGCTTCGACCTTTGTATTTACCTTTTTTCTTCGCAGCTTCAATGCCCTCTCGTTGGCGCTCTAATATTAGTTCCCTTTCGAATTGCGCTACGGCACTAAGCATTGTGAGCATCAGGTTATTGATAGAGCTCTCACCACCAGCAGTAAAGGTGAGGTTTTCTTTCATAAACTTAACGCTGACTCCTTTGCTTTTTAAGCTTTCAACGATCTCTAACAAGTCTTTGGTATTACGGGCAAGCCTATCCATTGAGTGAACCACAACTTCATCACCTTCACGAACATGATTAAGCATTGCTTGTAGCTGGGGGCGTTCAGTGCTCTTAGCTGATGCTTTTTCAATAAAAGCTTTGTCATAGCTTACATCAACCAATTGTCTATCAGTTGATTGCTGAGAAGATGAAACTCGAATATATGCGACTGTTTGATGCTTACTCATTAGCGTGGTGTTCCTTTATAAGTCTAAGACCCATAAATTTTAGTGTTCCGCTAATTTAAAATCAATCCTAATGAGAACGGTTTTGGGCACTTTTTTGGTGTTCTTATTTAGCATACCTAAACAGGTATGCTCATAACGTGATCAAACAGTACCTGTTAGGGTTTGCTTTAAATTAAGACCACACTATTATTCCCGCCTCTTAGAATTAAATGAGTACAGGATTTGGCACACATAGCTTATATGAGGGTCTCTTCTACAGACCAAAACACGGAACGATAACTTGCAGACGTAGAGATTAGTTTTACAAAGAAGTTTGTTGTTAAATGTAGTGGTGGCTCTGCTCAACGACCAGCCTTAAATGAGCTAAAGAAATACATCAGGGAAGGTGACACTGTACATATACATAGCATTGATAGGCTTGCACGTAACCTCTTAGACTTAAAGCAGATTATTACTGATTGGAATGGTAGAGGGGTCAAAGTGAAGTTTCATAAGGAAGGCCTCTGCTTTGAAGCTGGTGGCTCTGATCCAATGTCTGAGTTAATGCTGAGTATGTTGGGGGCCGTTGCTCAATTCGAGTTATCTATGATTCAAGAGAGAAGGAAGGCATCGAGAAAGCCAAGGCTGCTGGTAAATATCGTGGCCGTCCTACCAATAAGAATAACCACCAGCAAATCAGGCTATTACGCTCTCAAGGTATATCCTTGCGCAAGATAGCTAAAGAGGTTGGAGTTTCCCTTTCTACAGTATAAAGAGCTCTAGAAACGATAGAGAAGGCTTAATGAACCAATACATGTCTGATAGTAGTTTTATAGACATTAACCCAAGAGAAGTGATTTTAGACCCTGCTATGCAAGGGCGAGACACTAATTTAATTAGAGATAAGAACACAAGACGCGCTCAAGAGCTTAAGTAAGAGAGCCAATCAAAAGAAATCCTAGACGACCTTCACAATGGAGTAGGAATAAAGCAACCAATAACTGTATTCGAGGTTTCTGGAAAGAAGCTTGTTATAGATAGTTTTCATCGTATTAGTGCATCGTTAGAGTACATGGACAAAGCTAAATGTGATGATTTTAGGGTGAAAGCTAGGGTAATTAGAAACAGAACATACACAGAGGCTTTTCTTGCGGCTCAAGAAGTTAATCAAGGGCATGGTGTAGGGGTTACTAAGGACGAAGTCAATCAGTCTAAGTTTAGGTCATTAGTAATAGCTGGAAAATATGATTACAGTGTTTGTGAGCTTGCAAAGCTTATTGGCTGTAGTCGAGGACAAACAAACCATGTAATGAGAGCCCTTAGAGCTTGTGAAGAAGCTATTCAAGGTAAGTTGGAAGATTATAGTTCTCTTGATAGTTTTACCCGTCATCTGCAAAAAAACATCGAGAATAGATATACAGAGGCAGCTAAAAGCTCCACTTGGGATGCTAGAGGGTTTCCAAAGGTTAGAAGGCTTTCTGATATTGTTTCAGGCAAAAGTTACATCCCTAAGGATATGGATAATGAAGAGTACAGACATTATCTAATAGAAGAGGCATATGCCAAGATAGATAGCCTAATAGAATCAGTAGGTGAAGATAACTTTAGGGAAGCCTTACGTAAAACTGCTAGAGGCTCTACTCTGGAATTTCTATTACGAGAAGGGATAAATGGCTTGAGCAAGCAGGGGCCTTAGAGAGTGACGAAGCACCAGATAATTGGGATGGCGTATCAATACCTAAAAGCTCATATGACGCCTTTTAAATAGCCCTCAAAGGAAAGCCGCACATAGTCTTTATGAGGAAATAAAAACTAGTGTACACATGTGTACAGTGTGGCTTCCTTGGTGTACACAACAGGTTTATAGCTCAGTTAAATCAACATGCTAAGTGAGATCTAGTCGAAAGTATGAACTCTCTATGTAGCTTAAATAGTTCTGTTGCTAAGTCATTTAGCTCACTAATTTGCTTACTAACATTATCTGGCCAGTCGTATGAGCCTCTATATCTATCAGGAATACATGAGAACACATCGCCATTACCAATAGGGTAAGACCTAACAGCGAGGGTATAAATAAAATGCTTTGCCTTATCTAAAAAATGACTTCTTTTAGACTCAAGTTCTTTATCTAAGAAGGATTTTTGAGCATTGTCCCACGTATTAACAAACTTCTCTAAAGAATCAAAACTACCTCTATAATAAGTATTACCAAAGTCATGGTCTTTTAATGTACATACATCAAGGCCATCTGCAGGTAATAAAGCAGCAAATTCTATAAATAATTTTTTATCTACATCAATTTGAGCCTGTTTCTTATTTTGAGATAGTTGCTCAGTCTTATATATAAGGACTCGATAAACAATATTGTGTAGTAAGGCTAAAAAGATTAAACCAAACCCAAAAGAATAATCAGCTGTACTGTCTTGCAAATCTGATAGGGTATAAGGAATACCAGAGTTTAAATTAAAGTTATCTACCAGCCAATTGTAAAATAGGTGTTTAAAAGGGGTTGGGGTTAAAATGATTGCTGCTCCAGTACCCCCTATGAGCCAAGTGAGTTTGTTAGAAAAGTCAGGGAATAGCCATTTTTTCCATATGATTTCTTTAACTTCCTTTTTGTTATACACCGTAGCTCCAATAAGAATATGACTTTTATAGCTAAGATTAACGCATTTATCATATTTGCTCTACATTTATAAAAAACAGATAAGTATAAAACACGTTTTTTTTAAGCGTAGTGAGTCGAAGCAATCGTAAAGGTGTTTTAGCACCCCAACACTCCCCCCCTTATGGGTTAAGACATATAGTGAGCTAATCTAAATAATTTAAAAGGGTGCCTGAAGAACTAGTTTTATTTGCTATTTAGAATAGGAAAGTAGGGAAAGTGTATAGCTAGATATACAAAAGGGTTTACCCATGTCTCTACAGATGTCTCTACAGAGGGTAGGTAAACCCTTATAAATCAACGGTTAGGCTGTTGGGCAATGATTACATCATGCCGCCCATACCACCCATGCCGCCCATACCGCCCATGTCTGGAGCAGCTGGTTCATCTTTAGGGATCTCAGCAACCATTGCTTCAGTTGTGATCATAAGACCCGCGATTGAAGCTGCGTACTGTAGTGCAGAACGCGTTACTTTAGTTGGGTCTAAGATACCCATCTCAATCATGTCGTTGTACTCGCCTGATGCTGCATTGTAACCGTAGTTACCTTCACCACCTTTTACTGAGTTAACAACAACAGATGCTTCATCGCCTGCGTTAGTCACGATTTGACGAAGTGGTGCTTCCATCGCACGTAGTGCAACTTTAATACCGTGGCTTTGGTCTTCATTGTCACCAAGTAGTTCAGCAAGTTTGCTTGCTGCGCGTACTAGTGCAACACCACCACCTGGTACTACACCTTCTTCAACCGCTGCGCGAGTTGCGTGTAGTGCATCTTCAACGCGGTCTTTCTTCTCTTTCATTTCGATTTCAGTTGCTGCGCCAACTTTGATTACTGCAACACCGCCAGCTAGTTTAGCCATACGCTCTTGTAGTTTCTCTTTATCGTAGTCAGACGTCGCTTCTTCGATTTGTGCTTTGATTTGTGCAACACGACCATTGATGCCGTCTTCTTCGCCTGCACCGTCGATGATTGTTGTATCATCTTTAGTGATCACAACGCGCTTCGCTGTACCTAGGTCTTCGATTGTCGCTTTTTCTAGCTCTAAACCGATTTCTTCAGAAATAACAGTACCACCTGTTAACACTGCGATGTCTTGCAGCATTGCTTTACGACGGTCGCCAAAACCAGGAGCTTTAACCGCAGATACTTTAACGATACCGCGCATGTTGTTTACAACAAGTGTTGCAAGTGCTTCACCTTCAAGATCTTCAGCAATGATAAGTAGTGGCTTGCTCGCTTTAGCAACCGCTTCTAATGTAGGTAGTAGCTCACGGATGTTAGATACTTTTTTGTCTACAAGTAGAATGAATGGGTTATCTAGCTCTACAGCGCCTTTTTCAGCGTTGTTGATGAAGTATGGAGAAAGGTAACCGCGGTCAAACTGCATACCTTCAACTACGTCTAGTTCATTTTCTAACGACTGACCTTCTTCAACTGTGATTACGCCTGAATCACGGCCTACTTTTTCCATTGCTTGTGCAATGATGTCACCGATTTCTTTATCAGAGTTAGCAGAAATAGTACCTACTTGTGCAATTGCTTTCGTGTCTGCACATGGAACAGAAAGTGCTTTAAGCTCTTCAACTGCTGCAGTAACTGCTTTGTCGATACCGCGCTTAAGGTCCATTGGGTTCATACCCGCTGCAACTGCTTTTAAGCCTTCGTTTACGATAGCTTGCGCTAATACTGTTGCAGTTGTTGTACCGTCACCTGCAGCGTCATTCGCTTTCGACGCTACTTCTTTAACCATTTGTGCGCCCATGTTTTCGAATTTGTCTTCAAGCTCGATTTCTTTTGCTACAGATACACCATCTTTAGTGATGACTGGCGCGCCGAATGATTTGTCTAATACAACGTTACGGCCTTTAGGACCTAAAGTTACTTTTACTGCGTTTGCTAAAATATTTACGCCAGTTAGCATTTTGCCACGTGCGTCACCTGCAAAAAGTACTTCTTTTGCTGCCATGATTAAATTCCTCTTAAATTCTGTAAACGGGTTGCTAAA
>VAOY01028449.1_pt1 | contig 15407 bp, 12 predicted proteins | sample 3393881 | NCBI WGS metagenome assembly VAOY01 (sample SAMN08290430, study PRJNA428436) | hydrothermal vent metagenome | isolation source: Deep-sea hydrothermal vent chimney | place: Indian Ocean: Southwest Indian Ridge
ATTTCCAGCAGGAGCGCGTTGAGGCTGCAAAGGAGAGGAAGCTGTTGCATTAGTGCCCTGAATCATAAATCCGTCGTAATTCATCCTCCGCTGCACCTGCACCTGCTGCGTTGCGTTACCCAGCAACCGCCTTCCGAAAGAAGATGGAGATCAGAGATATCAGGTAGAGCACACCGGCGGCCAGGACGATGGCCGACTCGGGTGAAATTTCTGAACCGTAGACAGCTATCCTGGGAAGGGTGGTCAGCAACAGGCTGAGAGCTGTTGCCACGACCATCATGGTACCCAAACGCTTCACATGGTGCCCGGCAGTCGCGGCCGGGAGCGTCAGCAGGGCGATTACCAGTATCAAACCCACTATCTGCATCAGACTGACCACAGTCAGGGCAACCAGTATCAACAGAAGCAGGTTCGTTCTGAGAGCGTTAACACCCTGCAGCGCAGCGAATTCCTCATCGAGGCAGAGAGCCAGCAACCGCTTGAAGTAGAGTGACACCAGAGCCACGATTACAACAACTATGAAGAGAATCCTCACAACATCTCCCCATTCGACAATCGCGATGTTGCCGAAGAGATAACTCATCAATTCTACATAGTAGCCGGGTGTGTGCTTCACTAGAAGGATACCGGTGGCCATCCCGACAGCCCACATGGCACCGATCAGGGTATCGATGCGCTCGCGGGCACGGTCGTGAACGATACCGATCAGCACCGCTCCGGCAACTGCCGCTACCACCGCACCGTGAAAGGGATCGAGACCTCCGGCAAGGTCGGGGAAATGCCAGCGGAGGAATATCGCAGCACCGATCCCTCCGACGGCCATATGAGCAATCGCTCCGGTCAGGAATACAATGCGCCTGGTCACGACCAGCGGCCCCATAATTCCGCACGCAACACCGGAGAGCAGTCCGGCCAGCAGCCCTGTCAGCAGCAGCGGATTGGCTGCCATATCCCGGAAGAAACCGATCACAGGTCCTCCCCTTCATTCTGATAACCTGCAGGGCATTCATCTGTATGCTCAACATATCTGACTGTACGATCCCCCATATATGCTTCCGCGATCATCTCTGCTGGTATATCTGATGCTCCATGGCAGACGAGTCTTCTGTCCAGGCAGGCAATACTCTTCAGGTGATTCGATACAAAGGCGATGTCGTGGCTGACTACAACAATCGGCAGGCTCTCGTTCAACCTCCTCAGCAGATTGCTCAGGCTCTGTTCGACAGGAGCATCGATACCTGCCATTGGTTCGTCAAGAAGGAGGATTTTAGCCTCAGAAGCGAGCGCCCTTGCTACCAGAACCCGCTGTCTCTGTCCCCCCGAGAGCTCGCTGATAGGCCTCTCCGACAGTTCTTCAACACCTGTCTGGCAGAGTGCGTCGAGCGCTTTCTTCCTGTGTGAACCACCATACTGAAGACCCCATGAGGAACGGCCGAGTCTTCCCATCAGTACAACATCGAGCACCGTTGCCGGAACCGTGATATCTATTTCGGCGTGCTGCGGCACATAGCCGATGCGGGAACGAACCTGTGCTGGAGGCTTTCCAAAGACCCTCACCGTTCCAGATTGCGGTCTTACCAACCCCAGGATGACCTTGAGAAGGGTGGTCTTGCCGCCACCGTTTGGACCGATGAGTCCCAGATAATCGTCAGTCTCGATCTGGAAGGTTATATCATCGAGGACCGGCTCGGGATCTCCGCTGTGAGGATACCTGAAGGTAACGTGTTCCAGTTCAACTGCCGGAGTTGCCTGACTCACTTCAACACCTCTGAAATCATATCCACCACGACTCTCAGATTGGCAATCAGCTCGTACTCCATCGGATCGAGGACTATCAGATCTGCATCGATCACCCTGGCAGCCGCCCGGGCGGTTTCACCGGCGATCTGCGGTTGCACGAAGAGAGCGGTCACCCCGTCGCGCCTCGCCATCGCCTGGAACTGCGTAAGCTCACTGTCGCTCGGTTCCTTCCCCTCTATCTCGATCGCTACCTGTCTCAGACCATATTCGTCGGCCAGATAACCCCACGCCGGATGGAAGACGTAGAATGCCTTGCCCTGATGCGGGGAGAAACTGCTGCGGATGTACGCATCCACTTCATCCAGTTCTTTCAGCAGATCTGCCAGGTTTTCCTCTATCGAACCGGTCAGTTGAGGACGGAGGCCCGTGAGGGTCTCTGCTATTGTCGCGGCCTGAATCTTCAAAAGTCGCGGGGAGAGCCAGATGTGGGGATCCTTCCCTTCATCGGATTCAGAGACTGTATCGTGACCGTGCTCGTGTTCGTCACCGTGCGAATGCTCAATATTTCTCAGAGGGACACCCTCCCTCACATCGACTATACGTGGGCCTCCGGCATTCTGGACCGCCTGAAGCCACCTGCCGTTCTCAAAGGGAACGCCTGTCCTGAAATAGACTTCTGCCTGCATTAAATCGCTGATCTGGACATCGGCAGGCTGATAGGTCGCCGGACTGTCACCCGGTGAGAGCAAAGTGATCGTCTTGAACTCATCACCCCCTATCCTTTCGACCAGCCACGACTGCGGCGGAATGCTGACGGCTATTCTCAGACCATCGGCCCCGGAAGATGCGCGTTCATCCGCATCGCCGCCGCATGCCGCAATCGAGCCCGCGGCCAGCAATATCAGCACAGCCTGCATCTTCATTTTCCGCAGTACCATCATCGAAACGCACAACCCTTCTCCAGGCAATACAGAAACATCAACGACTGTAAACACTCATCGGAGTTTTCGCAACACGGGACATGGCTTCCGCCAATTTGTCATGGACGACCGAACAATGTACAATCTTATAGATTGCCAATCTAGGAGCCTGTCGGAGAAACGCTCCTAGAATAATAGAAAAGGTGATGACCGATGGATCGAATTACATCCCTGAAGGAGAAGATCGGCAGCTTCGACAGAATCCTGCTCGCTCATCTGCCCACTCCTCTGGAGAGGCTGGATAATCTCTCCGCCAGATATGGAGTTAATCTGTTTCTGAAGAGAGATGATCAGACAGGGCTGGCCTTCGGGGGCAATAAGACCCGCAAACTGGAATTCATTATGGCTGATGCCGTGGGCCAGGGTGCCGATTCGATTATTACGTGGGCCGGCATTCAATCGAACTGGTGCCGCCAGACCGCTGCAGCCGCCGCCAAACTCGGCATGAAATCATTCCTGGTACTCTTCAGGAGACCGCATAACGCTGAACACTATGATGGCAATCTTCTCCTCGATTATCTTTTCAATGCTGAGATCGAAATGGTGGATGTGGAGAAGGATATAAAAACGATGATGCTGAAGGATGTCGAGGATCACATCGAAGCAACTGCGGAAAGGGAAAGATCCGCCGGCCGAACACCGTACATAGCACCGATAGGAGGTTCTATTCCGGAAGGTTCGATGATCGAACCGTGGGGTGCGGTCGGTTACGTGGACGCCATGGTGGAAATTGCCGGGCAGGCGTCCGGTCTGGGGATCCGTTTCAATTCGATCGTGCATGCCACGGGATCGGGAGCGACACAGGCCGGTCTTCTGGCAGGTTCCATGATAATGACTCCTGAAACCAGGGTGATCGGCATATGCGTCTCGGATGATGAGACGACCATGAAGGGGTACGTGAGGATCATAGTCGACAGGACCTTCCGGCTGCTGGGGTACGATATGGAGGCCACAGAGGAAGACCTCATCGTCAAAGATGAGTACCTGATGGAGGGTTACGGCATTTTCAACGAAGCTGTCGGCCACTCCCTGCGCCAGATGGCCGAATATGAGGGCATACTCCTCGATCCGGTTTATACGGGCAAGGCAATGGCAGGTCTGCTCGACATGCTTGAAAAGGGAGTCTTCGAGAAGGGTGAAAATATACTCCTGCTCCACAGCGGTGGCACTCCCGCCCTCTTTCCCTACAGGGATGAGATAGTCAACAGCCTGGAGAAGACCAGATAATCGTAGTACTTATCTTTATTACAATCGGGGAGAGTGATGGCCAAATTCGATTCTGATACTTTGAAAAGCCATGGGTCTGATCAACTTTTGAAGGAGGCCCAGGTCGGCCGCCTGGCTACCTGCTCAGGTGACCAGCCTTATGTAGTTCCTATCTCCTTCGTATACGAGAATGGAAGGATCATCTTCCACGGTGCCCGGACTGGAAGGAAGATGGACAATATCGCCGCAAACAGTCAGGTCTCTTTTGAGGTCGATGAGAGTGAATTTGTTCCTGACGATGATCCCTGCAGGCTGCACTGGAAATTCCGGAGTGTGGTCGCATCGGGCAGAGCGAGAGTACTCGAAGATCCCGATGAGGTTGTATCCGCCCTGCAGCTGCTGGTAGAAAAATATGCACCGGGCAGGGGAAGTTTGATTACATGTGAGCGGGCTGAAAGTTATGATAATCTGGCTCTCGTTGAAATCACCGTGGAGGAATTGACTGAGAGGGTTGACACAGATTGATATTCCATCCTTACGCCGGCCTTATTCAACATGCAGATATTCCTTCCCTGCTGAAGGCGGCAGCCATCCTGATCGCAGCGGTCGTTTCGGTTCATACCGGCCCTCTTCTTGCTCAGCAGGTCGAATACCTGCAGGGCCCCGATGTCAGATCCATCGTGGTCCGCAAGCTGGATTCTCCTCCGGTCATGGATGGACGCCTGCCTGAATCGGAGTGGCCGGCTGCAGGCTTTCAGAGCGGTTTCTGGCAGCTGACACCTGCACGCGGGGAGCCAAGTACCGTGGATCCGATGGTTGCAGCCGCATCTGACGGCACAGCTCTTTTTATTGCATTCAGCTGCCCGCTGCCCGATCGAGAGGGCCCGGTCGCAAGCGTCACAGGCCGCGATTCACCCTCCCTCGGTTCCGATGATATAGTCGGACTGTGGCTCGATACATTTGGAGATGGACGGAGCGCATTCGTCTTCTATGCAAACTCCCTGGGAACGCAGGGGGATCAACGCATTGCCAATAATGGCGAAACCACGGATGCGACCTGGGACGCGGACTGGGAAGTAGCGACATCCGCCAGTGAGGATCAATGGACGGCGGAGTTCAGGATCCCATTTAAATCGCTGACCTTCCCGGCTGAGAATCGAACCTGGGGAGTGAATTTCGCCCGCTTCTACCCCCCCGAACTCTCATACATCATCTGGGCAGGTCCGGTGGACAAGACCTTCCATATATCCAGATCGGGCCGGCTCGAGGAGATCCCTCTCCCTGAACATCCGGTACCGGTAACCGTTACTCCATATGTTACCGCCCGGAATACCAGCCCCTCCCTGAATGAGGAATGGGATTATGAGACGGGGGCCGATCTGGAAGGGAACCTGAGTCACGCTTTCACCCTGAACGCCACATTAAATCCCGATTTCGCCAGCGTTGAAGGAGACAGGGAGCAGATCAACCTGACTCCCTTCGAACTCTCTTTCCCCGAAAAGCGGCGCTTCTTTCTCGAGGGCAACGACCTGTGGAGTAACCGTATAAGAACCTTCTACACCAGGCGCATCGGACAGATTGATTTCGGAGCCAAGGTGGTTGGCAGAACCGGCAGGAGCACAATTGCCGCACTGGCCGCACGGGAAGCCTCAGACGACATCTCTGCGGGAACATGGGGCGTATTGCGCCTTCGACGCGACGTACTGGAAAGCAGTACCTTCGGCCTGCTCGCCGTGAACCGTCATGATTCCGGTGGTGAGGTTGGAGCTTTCGGATCTGATATCTACCTGAACCTCGCATCCGACTGGTATGTAACCGGGCAGGCTATCCTCTCCTGGCCAGACCCGGGATTATCCACGGGTGCATACTTCCTGCGCGCGGAACGCAAAACAAATATCTACAATTACCATCTGAGATATACGGAACTGGGTGAGCGGTTCAGGGATAATGTCAACAATACAGGTTTCATTCGGGATGACAACCGTCGCGAACTCGATTCTTCCCTGGGATATGTATGGTGGAGGGAGAGCGGTCCTTTCCGCTTCATACAGTACGATTCCAACTACAACATCTACTGGAGCCGGGCCAGCGGAAGGCTCCGCAACTGGGAGATAATGCAGGAAGCGATGGTCTACTTCCGGAATGAACTGAGTATCGCATACGAGGGTACCTTCGAAAATCAGGAGAAGGATATCCGATTCGACCGTCACTATTCCAACCGCGAGCACAAATTCAGACTGGGTTACAAGACTGAGGAATGGGCTTCAACCGAACTCTCCTACTCGTGGGGTTCGATCTACGATTCTGATCTCTCTCTTGTGGAAGCAACTGTGAACAGGGTTCTTATCCCCAGATTGACAGCTGCCTATTCATTCATAAATCTTAATCTCGATCCCGATCCGGATCTGGAATCGTCGACACTTCATATATTCAGACTGGAATACGCATTCACTCCCGACCTCTACTGGCGCGTTTTCGGACAGACAAACAGCGGGAACAGGCGATTCTATCTCTACTCGGTATTCGGCTGGAGGTATAATCCACCCTTCAGTGCGGTCTACATCACATATACCCGTGACCGGTTTACGGGAGCTGACCGGCCCTATGAAATCGAGTCGCACCCCATTCTATTTCTGAAGATCAGCCATCAGATAGGAAGATAGAGTAAAAAAATGAGCAGGAAGCAGCCGGAGAGGGGATCGATGGTGTGCTGGCCGGGCTGTCAGCCGCAGGATTCCGCGAGAGTGATCATAAGATACTTGTCATACTGGACCTGCATGCTCTAATTTCGCAGTGAGTGCCATCGACGGATTCAGAGTGCGATCCGTCAAAACAAACGTAACCCGCAGTCGAGGTGAAACATACATGAAGCTTCATTCAATTGGTGCATTTGCATCTGTAATTATCCTGTTTGCAGTAGTTGGATGCAGTAAAGGACCGGGAAAGGACCAGAACTACAACGGTGTCTACAACGGTCATCTCTCCGGTGTTCCGGAAGGCAACATAACGTTCACGTTGAGCGGCAATTCGATCACCGGTGAGGGTGAGCTGAGGTCCACCATCACCTGGCGGGGCAAGGGTGATCCTCCCCATTTCGAATTCACCGGAACCGTCAACGGGCGGGATGTCGACATTTCGATCCCCCTGCTCTTTGAATACAACTCTGCCTCCTACGGTGAGCCACCCGTCTGGGTCGATGCATCAACTACTCTTGCCCTCTCCGGCAGGTTCAACGACAACAAGGCCTTGACCGGCCACTTTCAGGGACCCAATCCCATCAACGACAACAATCCATTCACCGGTACATGGGCCGCTCTGAAGTCCTCAACCCAATCCAGCAGCGTAACGAGGCCCCACTGAGCCAATCAGACTTCAACAAATCCTCCCGGCCTGAGCCATCTCCCGGTGCCTCGCACCGGAGAGATGGCGTATTACCCGTAACGAACGTGATCATCCTCCTGCTGGGGGGTGCATTGGCAGCCGGAGGTATCGGGGCCATATGGCTCTTCGGAATAGGTCCTGCAATCGGCATAGCAGCTCCGACTTCCCCGGGTCTGGCTGTAATTGAATTCATTACAGCCGGTTTGATTGCGGGTTTAATGGTTTACCTGCAGCTCCGGCGCCTCTCCTACCGCTCTTATGCCCAAACCGATCTGATTAGTCTTGCTTGTAAAGATGCTTCTGTCGGAGTGTGGCTGCTGGATGATCAGCAGCGCACTGTCTGGTCCAATGAGAGCATGGGCAGAATACTCGGAGAGGTGCCCGGCGAGGGAGAGCATCCATTTTCATACATCGATGAGGAGAGCAGTATTCTTATTGGCAAACAGATAGAAGCCAGGAAAAGAGGGAAATCGAGCACATACTGGATCTCTCTGAAGAACTGCAAGGGTGAGGAGAAAAGGGCTGTTGTTGGTGCCTCACCAATCATGAGTTCTGATAACAGGTTCGTGGGTTCCATAGCCGTTTTTATCGATATGACTGAAGTACTCGATCAGAGGAACCGGGAAAAGTGTGTCGATTCGGAAGAATCGAATCTGAAGACCATCGGAGCAGTTGTAGACCATCTCGATCATAAACTGAACAATTCACTCATGATAATCCGGGGTCAGGCCGAAGTATTCTTCAGGCGGGATCAGGATGGACCTGACAGCCAGGGCTTGAAAAACATCATGGACCAGGTGGATCTCATCAATGAAGAGCTGGAAGCTCTGGGTGATCTGAAGAAGATCGAAACCGAGGTTTATCTCGGCGAACACCTTATATTGAAGGTACCCCGGAAGAAGACAGAACAGGAAGAAACCCTCTAAGCTTTCTTTCGGAGAAGACCTTCCAGACCTATCTTATTACGCCATGTCAGAATTGAAATCACGACATAAGTTCAAACGATCCGGCCGGTCCCTCTGTTACGGTGCACTGGCCGCCTGCATCATCGTTTCAGTTGCCGGATGTGCCCTGACCGCTGAAGAGCTTGAGGCAAAGGGAGATCGACTGATTGCAGAGGGAGATCCATCCCGGGCTATAAGCGCCTACTATAAAGCTCAGAAATTGAATCCTGAAAACCTGAATCTGGGATTGAAAATAGCTCGGATACAGCAGAGTCGCGGGATGATCGATGAAGCGATCCAGCGATACGAAGATCTGCTCGAACTCGATCCTGAGATGCACCAGGTGCGTCTTGTGCTGGCAGAACTCCAGGCTGACAAGGGATTGTGGAGCCGTGCTTCCAGCAATGCCCTGATTCTCGGGGAAGTACTCGCCGGAGATGTTCGGGTATATAAACTGCGGGCCCGGATAGCTCAACAGAACCGTGACATGATCACGGCCCTCACCCTCTGGAGGGTAGCTGCCCAGATCGATCCCGACGATCCCACGATCCAGCATGCTATGGGATCCATATATATGGAGAGACGCGATTTCGAACTTGCCGCCGCGACTCTCGAAAAGGCAACGGAGGCCGATCCCGAGTATGGTGAAGCCTACTTCGAACTGGGGCTGGCACTGATTGAATTGAACAGGATCGATGAGGCGGAGAGAGCATACAGGCGATTCATAGATACGCATCAAAGGAATGAGAAGGCTTATTACAGACTCGGAAATGCCCTCTTTTCAAAAGGGTATATCAGCCGGGCGATAACGCAGTACGAACGAGCAATCAGCATCAAACCCGATTATGCGGAGGCACATTTCAACCTGGGCATGGCCCTTGTCCAGACCAGACAGTTCGCGAGGGCGCGGATGGCTTTCGAGCAGACTTTAAAGTGGACCAACCGTGAAGAGTTCAGGGAGAGTGCCACCAAAATGCTGAAGGAACTGGACAGGCGCCGATAAGTCTTGACCCTCATTATCTGCGTTCATAGGTTGCCTTTAGTATACCGTTCTGCAATTACGCTGGCATTCAAGCGCCGATGCATTCCGGCCAGCCGCGTTGCTCGTCGTCGCGATAGACGCCGCTATCCCTTCTCCTTGTACCTTGCCGGCCGGACACTTCGGCGCTCTCGATACGTCACCGTGATTACGGAGTGGTGCACCCTGGTTCTATCGAAAGGAATTTCGAATGCGCGATCAGCCGGTTGAACTGACTCCCGACCGACTCCGAGCCCGCTGCGATCCCGCAGCTTTCCCAACAGAGAGTACAGCTGATTTAGATGCACACGAGGGAATAATCGGCCAGCCGCGAGCCGCGAATGCAATCGAGTTCGCCCTGGGAGTGACTGCAGCCGGATACAATCTCTATGCCGCCGGTGAACCGGGTACCGGCAGGAATACAGCAATAAGGATTGCTGTTGAGGAAGCGGCCAGGCAGAAATCCACTCCAAACGACTGGTGCTACGTCTACAACTTCGATACGCCCGGTTCGCCGAGAATCCTCTCTCTACCGCCGGGTATGGGGTGTCAGCTCGAAAGGGAGATGGCCGATCTGATCATCGAATTGAGGGAGGAGATTCGAAAGGCGTTCGAAGGCAAGGCCTATGATGAGCGTAAGGCACAGCTGCTCAAGGAGATGCAGGAGAAAAGGGAGGAACTCTTCAATCGCTTCAAACAGGAAGCTGAAGAGAGGGGTTTCGCCGTTGAACAGTCAGGTGGCGGGATTCTTACCCTGCCTGTCAGAGATGGCAAGCCGATGTCATCGCAGGATTGGGAAGAACTGACCGAGGATGAAAAGAAGGACCTGGAACAACGGCAGGAAAACCTGCAGGAGATAATGCGCGATATTACACGCCAGGTTCGGGAGCTGGAAAAACAGGCCCGTGAAAAACTGGGGAATCTGGAGAGGATTATCGCCAACCTGCCCCTGGCCAATGCCGTAGATGAACTGAGCGAAAAGTACTCTGACTACGACGAAGTGGTGCAGTATCTGGAAAGAGTCAAAGAGGATATCCTGGCGAACCTCGATGACTTCAAGGATGAGGAGGAGCAGCAGGTCCCGATCCCCGGCTTGAAGATACCGAAGGACACAGATCCCCTTTACCGGTACCAGGTAAATGTGCTGGTGGACAACTGCAATATCGAAGGCGCCCCGGTTGTGGTAGAGACGAATCCTTCATTTTACAACCTGGTAGGAAGGCTGGAATACAGGTCGACCATGGGGACGATGGCCACAGATTTCACGATGATCAAGGCCGGTTCACTCCACCGCGCCAATGGTGGATATCTCGTCATTCAGGCATTGGATCTGCTCCGGAACAACATGAGCTGGGAGGCTCTGAAGCGCGCAATCCGGAATCAGGAGATTGCCCTGGAGGATATGAACGAGCAGTACCGGCTAGTCCAGACCCAGGGACTGAAACCGGAACCCATCCCACTTGACATCAAGGTGATCCTGGTCGGAGCGCCCCTGCTCGGAATGATGCTCTACCAGTACGATGAAGATTTCCGCAAGCTGTTCAAGGTCAAGGCCGACTTCGGTATGCAGATGGACAGGGATGATGAAGCCCTGCAGGCATATACCGGATTCATCGCCACGCGTGCCAGGGAGGAGGAGCTGCTCCCCTTTGACCGTACCGCCATGGCCAGGGTGGTTGAATTCGGGGGCAGGATCGTTGCCGACCAGGAGAAACTGTCTACCCAGTTCATCCAGATAGCAGATCTGTTGCGGGAGGCTGATTACTGGGCCCGTAAAACCAGCTCGGATATCGTCACTGGTGACCACGTGAAAACCGCTGTTGACGAGAAGATTTTCCGCTCCAACCGCATCGAGGAACGCCTTCGTGAGCTGATCGCAAATGGCACCCTTCTGGTAGACATCGACGGCGCGGTTGTCGGGCAGATCAACGGACTTGCAGTGCTGAGCATGGGGGATTACGCCTTCGGAAAACCCTCCAGACTGACGGCTCGCATTTACAGCGGCAAAGCCGGCATCGTGCAGATAGACAGGGATACACAGCTGGCGGGAAACATCCACAACAAGGGCGTTATGATCCTCCAGGGTTTCTTCGGACACCGTTTTGCCGGCGAGAAACCAATATCCTTTTCTGCCAGTCTCACATTTGAACAGCTTTACGATGGAGTGGAAGGGGATTCAGCTTCCTCAACAGAGTTGTACTGCCTGCTCTCTGCACTGGCCCGCGTATCGCTCAGGCAGGACCTGGCTGTTACCGGATCGGTCAACCAGCTCGGTCATATACAGGCAATTGGCGGAGTGAATGAGAAGATCGAAGGTTGGTTCAACACCTGCAAGATCATGGGATTGACAGGAAAGCAGGGAGCCTTGATCCCCCAGGCTAATGTTCGCAACCTGATGCTGGATGATGAGGTTGTCGAGGCCGTGGCAGAGGGTCAGTTCCACATTTATCCGATCTCCCACATCGATGAAGGGATAGAGCTGTTGACCGGGATGCCTGCCGGCACTCCTGAGAAAGACGGCACCTTCCCTGTTGGATCCATAAACTACCGAGTGCAAAAACAGCTTGAGATCCTGAGCCGGGGCATGCTGGAAGCTGCCGGTGGTGCAGACAACCACCAGCTCGGGCCCAGCGTCTGAATCGACATCCGGAGGGAACCTGACGATGGAAACGGACTTGAGTGAAATGATTGATATCGACTGGGATGAATTGACATTCTCAGTAACACCGACACGGTCGATGTACATAACGACCTGCAGGCAGGAAGAGGAGTGGAAGCCCGGTGAGCTGATCCCATACGGGAATATCTCCATTTCTCCTGCAGCCGGTGTGATCAACTACGGTCAGGGCCTCTTTGAAGGGATGAAGGCTTACCGGACCTCGAAGGGCAACATCGGCATATTCAGGCCCCTCGAGAACGCGAAACGTATCAACAGGGGTTGTCGGCGGCTCTGCATGCCCGAAATCCCCGAACAGCTCTTCCGGGAGGCGATCGAGCAGGTTGTAAAAGATAACGAGGATTATATCCCACCAGCTGGAAAGGGAACCCTCTATGTGCGGCCTCTGGTATTCGGATCGGGATCTGTACTCGGAGTCAAGCCGGCACCAGAGTACACATTCCTCATCTACGTCTCTCCTGTAGGCCCCTATTTCAAGGGCGCGATGTCGGGAATCCACCTGAAAGTAGTGGAGAATTTCCACAGAGCACCCCAGTACGGCACCGGCAGTGTCAAGGCCATCGGCAACTACGCCGGCGGCATGTACCCGGCCCAGATGGTCAAGTCTGAGGAATTCCGCGAAGTAGTCTATCTGGATGCACGGGAGGAGAAATACATAGAGGAGGTCGGAGCGGCGAACTTCTTCCTGATCAAGGGCAGCGTTCTGGCATCACCGGAACTGGACGGCTCGATTCTGCCGGGAATAACAAGGATGTCGGTACTGGAGATGGCCGGTGCTGAATTCGGTTATACAGTTGAGGAACGGCAGATACATGTGGAGGAGATCTTTGAAGGAGACGAAGCGTTCTGTTCTGGTACGGCTGCCGTCATTACACCGATAATCTCCATGACCTACCGCGACCGGGAGATGGTCTACTGCGACGGTGAAGTCGGAGAGAAAACGCAGGCACTTTACAACGGATTGATGATGCTGCTGCTGCAGGAGCGGGAAGATCCTTACGATTGGCTGAAGATACTGTAAAGCATCTATCCACGAAGGGTAGGTGCTTCAATTCCAGACCAAACAGAGAATCTCGCCTGAATTCCTGTCAAATCCACAATAACTCCTGTTGGCCAGAGTGTTTCGCCGGCGTATGCCTATTACTTCACCTGTGAAAGAACTTGAATACGATCACAGTGTGAAGCAGAAAGCGAAGTTAACAGGTGATGGAGCCCATCAACTCTTGGCAAAGAGATTACGTCCTAACCTGAGCGATTCTTCCGCTGGAAAAAGAACACCCTTTAGGCTAAGCTGTTACAAACCAAAAAGTTAACAGCAAAGTGCGGTTGCCACCGCGCCTAACCCAAAGGGTGAGTCCATATCATGGCAGATTCCTCTGACGTTTGCAAGTCATCAGAGCCCATCATCCACCACATCGAGATCACCAACGACACCATCACAGGACGTGCCGGGTTGAGTCTGTTCGTGCGTTACCTGCGAGGGATCGATCTCTCTCCCCATCTGGAGCGTCTGTTCGGCTCGATGCGTAGAAGCCGAAAAGGACTGCCGATCACTTCCGTCTTCAAGCAGTTACTCTGTTTCTTCATAGATGGCACGAGCCTCCACCTCGTGCACTTCGGTAGTCTCAAGGAAGACGACGGTTATGCCGCAGCCATCGAGACCCATATCGATACGATGGCTTCATCCCATACGATCAAGCGGTTCTTCGCTTCCTTCTCCATGTACCGGATCTATCTATTCCGCCGTCTGCTCCAGCAGCTGTTCCTGTGGAGACTGCGGGTCGAAAAGCCTGAGATGATCCTGCTGGGAATCGATGCGATGCCGATGGACAACACCGGAGCCAAACAACGGGAAGGAGTGGAACCCACCTACAAGAGAGGGGTGGCAGGATTTGCACCACTGCAACTGATGTGGGGACCCTATCTGATCGATGCGGTCTTCCGTGGAGGCAGCAGGCACAGTAACCACGGAGAAACCGTGCCCAGGATGATACAGCATGTGGTTACGTTGATCCGGAAGAATTATCGGGAGGATGTACCGATCATCATCCGCCTCGACAGCGGTTTCTTTTCGCAAAAGCTCTTTGATTTCTTCGATGAACTCGGCATCGGCTTCATCTGCAGTGGCAGTCTCTTTGCCGACTCAAAGAGTACATATCCTACAACGATCCTGAGGCTTGGCATCGGTATGAGAACGACCACCAGATCTGGGAGTATGTTGAACTGGGGGACTGCCGGAGGACTTGGAAGAAGTTCCGGCGAGCGTTCTATACCCGACCCCTCTGTGAAGATCAGCAACTGCTCATGGAGTTCGCCCGCCCTGACAAGATGCTCTACACCAATATCGGTCAGGGAGGACACATTGATGAACTCCTGGAGGGGGCTGGACTGGAGCACCTGAAAGAAGCCGGAAAGATCATCGAGGCCTATCACGGTTGGGGTTGTGACGAGTTGGTCCACCGAGCACTTAAGGAGTTTGGCACCGAGAAGCTGCCCTTCAAACGCTTCCGTGCCAATGCTGCCTTCTACTACATCATGCTGCTCTCGTTCTTCCTCTATGAAGCGTTCAAGAGAGATGTGTGTGATCAGGTGGTACCGATTGCTTGCTATCCCACCAGACTGCGGAGAACAGTGATCGACAACGCCGGCAAGATTGTTCACACCGCAGGTAAGATCATCCTCAAGGTCAATGCCGCTACCTGGAACCGGCTCAAGATCGAGTACCTCTGGCACAGCAGTGGTAGTCCACCTCTTTTCGCCTGGGTCTCATAGCCCATCTTCGTCGGCATCGATGTAACGTGGTAATCGATGGTGAGGTCTGTCTGAAAAACCGTTCGAAACCGTCAATGCGGCAGATCCAATGTCTGATGTGGAGAATAATCGGCTCAGATGAAGCATCTGCTGATCAGAATGCCATCAGACTGATGATCTCTGATGAGAAAAGGAGTAGAATCGCCGTGACTGAGAAGAATCGCTCAGTTTAGGTACGTGTGCCTTGTCGTCCAGCCTTGGGGTTATTGGCCGAAAAGCTGGCGCGTCCTTCTCAAGCGTAAGATGTGTTCTATCCTCGTTGTATTAAGCTACGTACTGCTTCAACAATCTGCGGAGATGGGCCTCATTAAGTACAATTACGTGATCCAATAATTCTTGGCGAACTGTCTCGATCCAACGTTCTGCTACTCCATTCTGCCACGGGCTTTGGTAGGCTATCCGTTTGGGCTCAATCCCCATTGAGCAAATAGTCTTTACTACACCTCTGCTGAACTTCGTATCTCGATCCAGAATGAGGTATCTGGGAGCAGAATCATATGGGAAGACCTCTCGAAGTTGTTGAATGATGAAGTCCGTATCTGGATTTGCACTCACCGAGGAGTGGAGGACACGCCGTCGCTCGTGGTGGATGACGAAGAATACATAGAGCACTCTGAATGTTGCAGTATGCACCGTGAAGAAGTCCATCG
>VAOY01009433.1_pt1 | contig 15359 bp, 15 predicted proteins | sample 3393881 | NCBI WGS metagenome assembly VAOY01 (sample SAMN08290430, study PRJNA428436) | hydrothermal vent metagenome | isolation source: Deep-sea hydrothermal vent chimney | place: Indian Ocean: Southwest Indian Ridge
CCAACTGGCTATAAAGAGCCTGTACTGGTTGCTGGCACAGACGGCGTTGGTACAAAACTACGTTTAGCTATTGATCTTAAAAAGCACGACACAGTGGGTATTGACCTTGTTGCTATGTGTGTAAACGACCTTATCGTACAAGGTGCTGAGCCACTATTTTTCCTTGACTACTATGCAACTGGTAAATTAGACGTAGATACTGCGGCTGATGTTGTAACAGGCATTGGTAAAGGCTGTGAGCTATCTGGCTGTGCATTAATCGGCGGTGAAACTGCTGAAATGCCTGGTATGTATGACGGCGAAGACTACGACATGGCTGGTTTCTGTACGGGTGTTGTAGAAAAATCAAAAATTATTGACGGTACTAAAGTGGCTGCAGGCGACCAATTAATCGCACTTGCATCAAGCGGTCCTCATTCAAACGGCTTCTCATTAATTCGTAAAGTACTTGAAGTATCTGGTGCAGACACAAGCGCAGAGCTTGAAGGCAAAACACTTGGCGATCACCTTTTAGAGCCAACTCGCATTTACGTTAAACAACTACTTGAGTTATTCAAACAGGTTGACGTTCACGCGTTATCGCACATCACGGGTGGTGGTTTCTGGGAAAACATCCCGCGTGTACTTCCTGAGTCTGCAAAAGCAGTAATCAAAGGCGACAGCTGGGAATGGCCTGTTGTTTTCAACTGGTTACAAGAAAACGGCAACATCACAACTCACGAAATGTACCGTACATTCAACTGCGGTGTAGGTATGGTTTTAGTTGTTCCTGCTGACAAACTTGAGCAAAGCTTAACAATTCTTAAAGATCTTGGCGAAAATGCATGGCACATCGGTGAGATCGAAGATGCAAAAGCAGGCGAAGAACAAGTAGAAATTTTAGGTGGTCGTGACTAATGACCCCTTGTCGTCTTGTTGTATTAATTTCTGGTAGCGGTTCAAACCTTCAAGCCATCATCGACGCCTGCGCGCGCGGTGAAATCAAGGCCGACATCGCCGCTGTAATTAGTAATAAAGCCGACGCCTATGGCCTTGAGCGAGCAAAAAAAGCAGGTATACAAACACGTGTACTTAGCCATAAAGATTTTGACTCGCGTGAGGCCTATGATGCTGAGTTAATGGACATTATTGACAGTTTTGAACCAAATCTGGTTGTATTAGCTGGTTTTATGCGTATTCTAACACCTAGCTTAGTGCAAAAATTTAAAGGAAAAATGTTGAACATTCATCCTTCTTTGTTGCCTAAGTACCAAGGGCTGAATACCCATCAAAGAGCAATAGATGCAAAAGATGAGGTTCACGGCGTAAGTGTTCACTTTGTAACTGAAGAGCTAGACGGCGGTCCCGTTGTTCTTCAAGCCAAAGTGCCGGTACTCGAAAACGATACCGCAGACACACTTGCGCAACGTGTTCATCAACAAGAACATATAATCTATCCTTTGGTGGTCAAGTGGTTCAGTGAACAACGACTCAAGATGGAAGCAGATTATGCAGTTTTTGACAAAAAGAAACTTCCTGCACACGGCGCACATTACCCAGAATAAAAAACGAAGTGCCCTACTCGCATGTGTGGGCACTTTATTACTTCCTACCAGTGTTTTAGCTGGCGACCTCACTCAATACCAAGCCAAATACGATGTACTTCGTAAAGGTGAAACCCATGGTAAAGCGGTACGTGAACTAAAAAAAATCAACGATGGCAACTATGTACTTACCTATCATAGTGAAATTGAATGGATGATTTTTTCTGATTCACGAAAAGAAACCTCCGAATTTAGTTACCAAGATCATAAAATATCACCTCTTAGTTACGCTATGGAGCGAACAGGAACAGGGCCAGACAAAGAATATACGCTCAAGTTCGATCCTGTTCACAAGCAGGTCAACAGTAACCAAAGTAAATATCCACTGAAATTCGATTGGTCAGATGATTTCCAAGACTCTTTATCGTATCAAGTACAGGTTCGCGAAGAATTAAAGCAAGGTAAAACGCAGCTTTCTTATCCTCTAGTAGATAAAAAAGGCAACCTGCGTAATTATGATTTTGAAGTCATTGGCACAGAAATGATTTCATTGCCAATTGGTAATATAGATGCAATTAAAGTAAAACGCTTATACGACAACAATAAACGTCAAGCCCTTGCTTGGTTTGCCCCCGAAATGGACTACATGTTGGTTCGCATGTGGAAAGGTGAAAAAGGTGTCGAACAGTTTGAAGTACAACTTAACTCATTCACTGTCACAACACCTGTTACCGTAGCTAATGATAAGTAGTCGCGATTTTACATCGCGAAAAGCGTTTACATCACACTGAGGTGTCAGCGTTTAGGTAAATTATCTTTTAAAAGTCGCGGGGTGAACCCGCTGCTACCTTAGATTAATTCGCCCATTTTAAACAACGCAAACTCACCTGGCTCCATTCTTTGCCAGCGTTCGTCATTAGTGAGCGGCCTTGTTGCAATGACAGTAACCACATCGTTCGGTGTGGTTTCTTTTTGAAAATCAACCACCATATCAGCATCAATTAATGTCGCTTTACCAAATGGCGCACGGCGAGTGATCCAGTGCAGATTATTAGTGCAATATGCCAACACATACACACCGTCAGTGAGCAACATATTAAACACGCCCTTTTCACGTAAAGTGTGCGCAAGTTTAGCTACATAGCGAAATACGGATGCCATATTTGAAGGACGTTTAGGGTATTTTTCTCGCACTTTATCAAGTAACCAGCAAAATGCTAATTCACTGTCGGTATTTCCAACAGGTCTATAATGCTCAGGTTTTAAATCATGATAATTAGAAAGTTGACCATTATGAGCATACGTAATTTCACGCCCCCATAGCTCACGAGTAAATGGGTGGGTATTTTCAAGACATACACGACCACGATTCCCCTGACGAATATGGCTTATCACCGAAATACTCTTTATTGGGTAAGCTTTCACAAGCTTGGCAATCTCAGACTGGCAACTTGGCTCTGGATCTTTAAACGTACGACAGCCTTTTCCTTCATAAAAAGTAATACCCCAACCATCTTTATGCGGCCCAGTATTCCCCCCACGCTCTAATAACCCTGAAAAACTGAAACAAATATCCGTTGGTACATTGGCCGACATGCCAAGCAACTCACACATAAAATAAATTAACCTTTAAAATCATAAGTATAATATAAAAATTGAAATGATAAATCGCTTTTGGTCACAGTTTGGTTTTTGTAACGCTAAATTTCAATTATTTTTTAACTTTGGTAACGACATTGATAAACATTCACAGAGCAAAGACAAACTGTTATACGTTTAGCTTCGATCTATACATTTAAATTCAATCTCAGCTTGTGCATCTGATTTGAAAGGTACCATATCCTTTTGAGTAACCTTAATTATTTTAATGACTTCATTTTTTGATTCACAATATTTATTAGCTTCTTTGATAGCATCAGCTTTTACCGCGGAGCCTGTAACATCGAACCCTTTTTCAGATCTTGAAATCAAAAAAGAATCATCACCTAGAGGGATAACTCCAGATGTACTTGTGCAAGCAGATATTAATAGAATTAGACTAATGCTAACTGATTTTTTCATCTTAACTCCTAAGATACAGAATGATTGGCTATTGGTTTCTCACGGCTACAAAACATAGCGGACTACTTTTATTCCATTTAACTGAATGTTATATTCTAGTACTGCAATTTTTCACATTCATAAACAACGTCTAAACTAAACTCGTTTGTTCTGCTAGCTCTTTTTATTTAATACTGACAAATATTTACTCTTCCCATGACCAAAGTCATATTGTCTTTGTCCAAGTTTCACATCGCTATAAATTTTTAATAGCTGAATTTGGGAATAGTTAGATGCCTATAGTTTCAGGAGAGGACCACTGCCTGTTTAAGTTATCAGAATCAGTCTTAAATGAACACATTCCAAGGCAAGATATTGCCTAGACTAAAAAGCCTGAATTTACTCAGGCTTATATAATTAATAATGAATACTTCTACCAATCTTAGTATTCACTATAGTCAAAGCCCCACATAGTTAAGCTTAATGCTTTCTCTGGATTGTGTTCAGAGTTATATCCTTTACTCCAATACAACCCTTCCATAATCACGTGCTCAGTACTAGGAAATGTTGTTTTATAATTAGCAGTCGAGAACAATGTACCGTTAACGTACACCTCAACAGACGGCTGTGGGGCAGAATTATCGTCTCGAGTAATTATCTTAACGTAGTAGTTACCTACACTAGAACCACTCCCCTGCCATGTATCAATTTCCATACTTCCATGTAACGTATCTGTTCTTGTACTATTAGGTGATCCACATGCATTATCTGAAATTGCAGGCTGCTTTAAGCCATTAAGCTGCCATGAATTATCGTAATGCTGTAAATAATATTTATTATCATTACATTTGCGAAGTTTCAGAGTTGTGATTGGCCTATGACCAGTGGTCGGTATACCGTCTAAATCCACCCAATCTTGGAAAATTATTGCAAAGTCTGGAAACTCTGTGCCTGGTTTCACATTAAACGCAAATTCATATTCACGCGTTTTACTCGGGGAATATAAGCTTCTTTTAAATCTGACCATCCCCTTTCTACAACGGCTTGATTCTGTATTTCCTTTACACAAAGAGCTACGATGAGAGTTAATGATATACCCATTTATATCATCATAATATTCCATATCTGAACTGTATCCACTCAAACTATCCATTAAGTCAAACTCAGGTAGCTTGATATAGTTTGCAGCCTCCCAACCAGGTTTAGTTCCACCATAAATTCCTTCATGCGGTTGAGGAGAATAAATATTAGCAAGAGTACTGAATGATATTATTGAACCACTTAAACAAGTATATTTAATTATATTTTTGAGCATTTCATTTCCTTATTATAGATTTAGTTCCAATTTAGTTAGTATTATTAGCACGTTATAATAAAACATAAAAACAAAAGAGCGAGCTTAGTTTATTCAACATTAAATGTTCGTTACTGCCGATTCAAACTATATCTCACTTATGTTCTTCAAGTACTTTCAATTAAGTGACGGTATACACCTAATTTAAAACTATTCTACTTTTCGAAAACAAACACAGCAGTAATTACTGTTTTATCCTTGTTCCCCTCTTGATAATTGCTTGTTCTAGCGCTACTCTAAAAGAGGTGGTCTGACCTCTATTAAGGAATAATCAATGACTCTCATATTTTTACTAGGTTTACTCGTGCTGCTTAGCGTTGCGAGTTACCACAGATCAAGCTGGAATACCTGTTTAGGTATTGCCATTGCGACTTTACTTGTTGGCACATTTGCTGGTGCGTTTGGCGCAATTAGTTGGCTACTATTCTTACTTATTGCTGTGCCACTTTCTGTGACTAGCATTCGTCAACAATACATCATTAAACCAATCTTTGCTGCGTTTAAAAAAGTAACACCGACTATGTCGGATACTGAAAAATCAGCCATTGATGCTGGTACTACATGGTGGGAAGCGGATCTATTTTGTGGCCGTCCTGATTGGAACAAATTGCATCAATACCCTGCTCCGAAATTAACAATCGAAGAGCAAGCGTTTATTGATGGTCCAGTTGAAGAAGTATGTAGCATGCTAGATGACTGGCACGCAACACACGAACTAACTGATTTACCGGAAGATGTTTGGCAATACCTAAAAGACAACAAATTCTTTGCCATGATCATCAAAAAAGAATACGGCGGTTTAGAGTTTTCTGCTTATGCACAATCATGTGTACTGCAAAAGCTAACAAGTAAATCAACGTTACTATCTTCTATCGTAGGTGTACCTAACTCATTAGGCCCAGGTGAGCTACTTCAGCACTATGGTACTAAAGAGCAAAAAGATCATTACTTACCACGCCTTGCAAGTGGTCAAGAAATTCCATGCTTTGCTTTAACATCACCAGAAGCAGGTTCTGACGCAAGTGCTATCCCTGATTACGGTGTTGTATGTAAAGGTCAATGGAACGGTGAAGAAGTTGTTGGTATTAGCTTAACGTGGAACAAGCGTTACATTACTCTTGCCCCTGTTGCGACTGTACTTGGCCTTGCATTTAAACTACAAGATCCAGACGGTTTACTCGGTGAAGATAAAGAACCAGGTATTACTTGTGCACTTATCCCAACAGATACTCCAGGAGTCGAAATTGGCCGTCGTCACTTCCCGCTAAATGTTCCATTCCAGAATGGTCCTACTCGCGGTAAAGACATCTTCGTACCACTTGATTACATCATTGGTGGCCCGAAAATGGCGGGTCAAGGCTGGCGTATGCTTGTTGAATGTTTATCTGTTGGTCGTGCAATCACATTGCCGTCTAACTCAACAGGTGGCATTAAAACAATTGCGCTTGCAACAGGTTCTTACAGCCGTATTCGTCGTCAATTCCGTTTACCTATTGGTCAAATGGAAGGTGTTGAAGAGTCATTAGCAAAACTGGCAGGTTACGCATACAGCTCTGATGCAGCTGTAAGCATGTCTACAGGTGCTGTTGACCTTGGTGAAAAGCCATCGGTTGTATCTGCGATTATCAAATATCACTTAACTGAGCAAATGCGTGAAGCAACGATTCACGGCATGGATGTTCACGGTGGTAAAGGCATTATGCTTGGTCCAAACAACTACTTAGGTCGTGGTTACCAAGGTGCGCCAATTGCAATTACCGTAGAAGGTGCAAACATCTTAACGCGTAACATGATCATCTATGGTCAAGGTGCGATTCGCTGCCATCCATTCGTGTTAACAGAGCTAGGTGCTTGTGCGATTGAAGACCGTGAAGAAGCATTGTCAGTATTCGATAAAGCGTTAATGGGCCACATTGGCTTTACAATTTCAAACCTAGTTCGTACTAAGTGGTTAGCCTTTACTAATGCTCGCTTCACAAGCACGCCATACAAAGACGAAACAGCGGAATTCTACCGTATTGCATCACGTTTCAGTGCGTCATTAGCATTAATGTCAGATATCAGCATGGCGGTATTTGGTGGTTCATTAAAGCGTAAAGAGCGTATCTCTGCACGTTTAGGTGACTTACTAAGCTACTTATACCTTGTATCTGCAACACTTAAACGCTACAACGATGAAGGCCGTAAAAAAGAAGATTTTGCGCTTGTTCAATGGAGCTGCCAAGATCACCTTTACCACTGCCAACGTGCACTAGCTGACTTAATCAATAACATGCCATCTGCACCACTTCGTGCAATGCTAAAAATCATGTTATTCCCATTCGGTCGTCCTGTTCGTAAACCTACTGATAAGCTTGAGCACAAACTTGCTCACTTATTACAAGTACCAAGCGAAACTCGTAACCGTTTAGCTAACTACATTTACCTTAAAAACGAGCCGCTTAACCTTGTGGGTCGTCAAGAGCAAACGCTTAAAGACGTACTCGAAGTTGAACCGCTGTTTAATAAGGTATGTCGTGAAAAAGGTGTAAAACTGCCTTTCTTCCAACTTGATAAAGTAGCGCAAATGGGTCTGGAAGCAGGCATTTTAAGCCAAGCAGAAGCCGACAAACTAGCCGCAGTTGAAAAAGCCCGTCTTGACGTTATTAACGTTGACGACTTTGACCCTGCTGACTTAGTTGCTGGTAAAGTTGCTCGTGGCGAAGGCAATAAAAAAGCGGATGCCGCTTAAGCAATAAACAGTATTCCAATTGTTATAACAAACCAAACCAGCGCATAATGCGCTGGTTTTTTTTGCGCTAAATATTGCTGTAATAAACACCATACTGCCCCGATAATTATTAAAAGCATGTTAGTGCCGAGCATGCTTATAAGTACCACGAGTGCCAGAACAAAAAATACTAGGCTAGGTAAAAAGTGGCTTATATAAAACTGCTTGCCTTGGCTGACACTTTGAAAAAATAACCGATATTTATTAAAAACAGCCATGCAATCAAACTGCAGTGAGCTCGCTAGCAACACGCATACTGAAAAAGCAGTAGCTTGTATCAGGTCACTAAAGTCGTTACGGATTGTAATTAGCTGCAATAAAGCTAACAACAGTGCAACTAGTACTGCTCCACGCCAAATTAAGCTCCAACTGTGCTGTATAAAGTAGCTAAGCCAGAATAAACCAAACGATTGCACTTTCAATTTATGACTCATTCTTACAGGTGGGAGCAAAGTCGAACAGCAGAAAATAGCAACAAAACCCAAAAAGTAGTGCAGCGAAGTAAAACTTACAGGCAGTAATACCAATACAAAACTTATTAAGAAGCTATAAAAGAGCGCAAGTGGCCTATAAAGAACAAATACCCCACAAAACCATTGCAACAACATGAACAAAAGAAAATGAGGCACTTGTAGCCATTGCTTTAGTGATAGATCCATTGCTATTAATAAACTCGCAATAAGCCAAGCATTACTTAAAAATAGTAATTTGCAGTCAACGCACACTCGCCAAGAAGATTTAAATAAACTGCGCTGAAATGCCCTGTTTTGCGCATTTTTAATGGCTGGGGCCATGGCCCATAACATCACAGATTCAAGTAAAAGATAAACCACTGCTAATTTTGCACCGTAAGCAGGTGCTGCATGGCTATCAACTATTTTTCCAAGCCCTAAAAACAACAGTAAAGCCAAACCAAGAAATGCAGGACCCAGTACGAGTGCGAACAGCAAGCTAAAACTCTTTAGCTGAGACAGCATACTTTTAAGGGTAGTCGTATATGCTAGATATCGAAAAGAGAGGAATGAGATGTATCTGGCAAAGTAGTCAATCATAATGATGAACACTCAAAACCGTGCTGTAAAAATACCTCCGGTTCATGGCTTGTTATGATGATCTGCCCATTAGGTTTATCATTGAGGTAGCTATTAAGCAATTTGAGTAAAAATCGAATGCTTTCTTGGTCTAATGCTGCACTCGGTTCATCTAACAACAAAAATGGGGCTTGCTTTAAAAAAGCAATAATAAGCTGGCACTTCTTTTGATTACCACTCGACAAAGCACTAAAACGGGTATTGAGGTGCTCATCAAACCTAAATCCGGTAATAAGTTGCTCTGGCATTTCTTTCTTTAACGCCTTACAACTAAGTTCAATAATTTGTCGCGCGGTTAAAAAATTGGGCAGCGCAATACGGTCACTGGCAATCGAAACATAGCTTTGAACAGATTCAATTGTTTCACTATTGAACAAAACATACCCTGATTGTGGATTTTCGAGGCCTGCAATGATCATCAGTAATGTTGTTTTTCCCTTGCCATTAGCTGCTTGTAAACAGGTTTTTTTGCCGTTGAACTGCTTATTATAATTTTTAAAAACTTGAGCTGAAGCGAAACGCTTATTGAGGTCTTTAATTTCTATCATGATTATTCCTTTAATTGTGGAAAAATACTAACACACTGGTGTCCACATTTAGTTACATGATTTGTAACAAATATCGACGCTCGAAGGCTTGCGTTTATAAATTGAACAAGTAAGACTCTATTGCGGAAAAATAAAAAGGAATAATTACAATGAAACCGAGTTTCCAATTAGCAGCCATTGCTTGTGCGCTCAGCCTTGCAATAGCAGGATGTTCACAGTCAAACCAATCAACAACTAATACTAATAACCAACAGCAAGTCCAAACAGTTAAACAATATGATGCTGAGACCTTTTTTGATACAACCTCAATTATGGGTAGCAGTTTTTCACCGAAGGGCGACAAAGTACTAATAAGCAGCGACGAAAGCGGTATTTATAGCTTGTACGAAGTCGATATTAAAACCGCCAAGAAAACCCGTTTAACAGATTTTGAAGACAGTACTTATGCAGTCGCTTATTTCCCTAACGATGAGCGCGTATTATTTACTAAAGACTCAGGCGGTAACGAGCGTTATCACATCTATGTTCGCGAAACAGACGGCACAGTTAAAGACCTTACCCCAGGTGAAGAAACTAGAGCAGGGTTTGCTGGCTTTACTGAAGACGGTAAACACTTCTTTATAACCAGCAATCAACGCGACGCTAAATTTATGGATCTGTACCGCGTTGATGCTAACAGCTATGAAGTGACCCCTGTTTATCAAAATACTATGGGGCTTGATGTCGGTGCAATCAGCCCTGATGGCCGTTTTATTGCTTTATCGAAAAACAATTCGAACAAAGACAGCGATGTATTCATTCTTGATACTCGCAAAAAAACGCTTAAACCAGAACTCATCACTCGCCATGACGACGATGCCAAATACGGTCCTGAAACCTTCTCAAGAGACAGTAAATCACTGTATTACTCAACCGATGCCAAAGGTGAGTTTGCAGAAATTTGGCGCTATGATTTAACGACTGACGAGCATAGCCCTGCCCTCAAAGATGAATGGGATGTGAGCTTTATTTACTTCTCTAAATCTGGTCGTTATCAAGTAAGTGGTGTTAATGCTGACGCGAGCACTAAGGTGTCGATAATCGATACCACCACAGGTAAAGGCATTGCTATGCCATTATTACCGGCTGGTAACTTACGTGGTGTAAACTTCTCTGCTGATGAAAAGACCATGGCGTTTTACTTGAATTCAGATACCTCGCCAAGCAACTTATTTGTGTGGCAACTCGGTGAGTCGAAAGCGAAACAGTTAACTAACACACTAAGTGATGCGATTGATCAAAATGACTTAGTTGAAAGTACAATTGTGCGTTTTAAAAGCTTTGATGGTTTAGAAATCCCAGGGGTTTTATACAAGCCTAAGCAAGCCAACAGCAATAACAAAGTACCAGCTTTGGTTTGGGTGCATGGCGGCCCAGGCGGACAAAGCCGCACAGGTTATAGTGCAATGCAGCAGCATCTAGTCAATCATGGTTATGCCATTTTTGCAGTCAATAACCGTGGCAGCTCAGGTTACGGTAAAACCTTCTTTCATTTAGATGACAAAAAACATGGCACTGACGATTTACAAGATATCGTTTATGGTAAAAAACACCTACAAAGCCTAGATTGGGTTGATGCAGACAAAATTGGCATCATGGGAGGGAGTTACGGTGGTTTCATGACTGCTGCAGCACTTGCCTTCGAACCTGAAGAATTCAAAGTAGGCATTAATATCTTTGGTGTAACAAACTGGGTTAGAACCTTAAACTCGATCCCACCATGGTGGGAGAGTTTTAAAAAGGCGCTGTATGATGAAATGGGTGACCCCGCGACAGACGGCGAACGTCACCGTGCAATTTCGCCGCTCTTTCACGCTAAAAACATCACTAAGCCATTAATGGTGATCCAAGGTGCTAACGACCCACGCGTTTTACAAGTTGAAAGCGATGAACTTGTTGCCGCTGTGAAGGCAAATGGTGTGCCTGTCGACTATGTGTTATTTGATGATGAAGGCCATGGTTTTACTAAAAAGGAAAACCGTATTAAAGCCTCAAACGCATACCTTGAGTTTTTAAATACCTACTTAGATAAGTAGTAAAACAGTAAAGGTTAAAGGCCGGTTTTATACCGGCTTTTTTATGCAAAATACCTGTATACAAGCAAAATTTAGTATTTCATCCAGTACTGTACGAAACACTGTATGAATTTAGTGGTAGATTTTTCACCTTTTTAGCTCTTCAAAGAAAATCATAACTACATGTTTAATAACAACTAAATATTTTTAATAAAAATAAAACTGAACTATTGGTTAAAAAATAGCAAAAAAGTACTTGCGCAAAAATACTGTATAAACTACTGTATACACATACTGTATAAACAACCAGTGAGTGAAAGTTATGTTACAGCCAATTACATTAAGAACAGTTAAAAGCTACCAACAAGATAACGACAAAGCGTCTGTTAATTTAATTCAAATTGAAGACGAAATATCAGCAACCTTTGAGTTATTAAAAGTATTGCATCATTACAATAGCCAAAATGCATGGACACTATTAATTGCCCCTGATCATGTACCTAGCAAAGCATTATTAGATTCGTGTTCGATTGATACCAGCAAACTACTTGTGATCAGACAAAAGCATTTAGTTAACCTTGAGTACGTACTTAGCTCAGCATTACATAACGGTAATTTTGCTGCTGTGATCACATGGACAGATATTGTAAACAACCACCAACTAGATTCGATGAATTTAAACCTTGAGCAGGCATCTGCTAAGTTTTATTGTTTTACAAAAAGCGCTCAATTAAACAATTTAGTACCCCAGCCACAATAGGCTTGTTAAAATAACAATTTATAGTTTTAGGTAAGTTGTTATGACATCACTCACACACCCCCTTTGTCCTTGTGGCAGCGAATCGACTTACGAGCTTTGCTGCCAGCCTTTTCATACCGGTGTAAGCCAAGCTGATACCCCAGAGCAACTTATGCGTTCTCGTTTTAGTGCTTACGCGCTAAAAGATGCAAAATATGTATTTAGTACCTATGCACAAAGCCAGCAAGCCGCTAACCCTGTTCGCGAAATTAAAGATTTTGCAAATAGCTGTCGTTTTACCAAGCTAAACGTTTTAGATACTGAATATAACGAGCAAGAAGGTTTTGTAGAATTTAAAGCAAATTACTTTTACCAAAACTTGTATTGTGAGTTACACGAAAAGTCGCGTTTTATTAAAGAAGATGGACTATGGCGTTACCTTGATGGTGATATAACACCCGTTGCAGATATTAAAATTGGCCGTAATGACGAGTGCCCTTGTGGTAGCGGCAAAAAATATAAAAAGTGTCACGCAATTTAAATCACGGCTATTCACTTTTTATATAGCCAATCTAAACCTTGACTGGCCGTTGTAGGGAAAGCCGTTGCGTGGTGGGCATGTGGAATAACAAATAAATTTGTCATCACGTGTTCGCCACTTTGCTTATTAATTTTATCTACTAATTGTTTAGTACCAGAAACCATTTTTTCACCTTCACTCTCTTCAAGCTCACCCACTGCGATGTAAACTTTTGTTGTGTTGGTAGCTGGTTTTACAGCCATAGCTAATATTGAGTTTTCTTTAAACCACACTGATGGACTGCCAATTATATAGCTTGAAAAAAGCGTCGGCTCGGTAAATAAGGTATAAGCAGCAAACAGGCCCCCTAATGAATTACCGACAAGTGTCTTTTGCGTGCCAGTTCGATAATGGGTGTTAATATAAGGAATAACAGTGTGTTTTAAGTAATTTAAATGTTGCTTTGCGCCCCCTGTAGCACGTTTCCATGTCTTATCAACAAACGGTGTGTAATCATGAATTCGGCTATTTAGCCCAGATATGCCCTTTTGATAACCAACGGCAACAAGAATTACTTCCTCAATGGAGCCTGAATTCATCATAAAACGGCTAGCACCTGAGGCTATGGGCAAACTGTAATTGGCGTCTAACAGATAAACCACAGGGTAACGTTTCTGGTTTTGTTTTTGATAGCTACGTGGCAGTTTGATAGTAATGGGGTATTCGTTTTCTGTATGTTTATCTTTTAGCAAAACTGTATCAGTGCGCGGCAGAGTAAAGGGTTCAGCCCAAGCGGTAAAGCTTGTCCCAAAAATACAGAACATCAAAATAAAAAGTATATTAGGCATCGTTAATCCTTTAGCCATTTCTTAATGGGTAACACCTACTCATCTTTTGGCTCATAAAATGCGCCATGAGAGAGTCCTGTATTAATGCTTATTTCTTCGAACTTAGTAACTTCACTCCTATCAATTAAAAATTGGCAAGAGCCAACCTGATCTGAACGTTCAAAGATTGAGTAAACCTTACCGTATGCCCTAACTGATGGATGCTTTTTAATTAAGCCTGCACACCCTGCTAATATTATTAAGTTGATATTTGTGCGTTTAAGTTCATTGGCTGCCAGTACCGATAATGCCCCACCTCGTGAAAAACCGACCAGAGTAATATGCGACTCAGGAACACCTGCCTTTAATAAGATGTCGACATCAGCAGCTAACTTTTTAGCAAATAAAAATGGGACTGTGCCTTTTTTTCGGTGGTATGCAATTAAGTTATAGGCTGGATCTGCTAGTGCTTTTTTAATTGCAGGAAAATCATAAATGCCATATTTTGGATGGCGTGGACGAGTGTGCTCACCTTCGACGATGTAACCATGAGAATAAAAAACATAATGCTCATTGCTATTGAAGCTACTAGGAAGCTCATCATAAATAGTATTTGCTTGGACTTGGCATCCGCAAATAACAAGTAGTAATAAAAAACGGCGCATACTAATCCATAGCTAGGCAATAAAAATGGGCCATAAGGCCCACTCTTAGATTCGCTCGTTTGACGTTTACTCTTCGTCAAACTCTTGTAATTGTCGCTGTGCAGGACGCGCTAAGATTTCAACATAAAACGTCATAAGTCCTTTAGCTTCAATATCGCTAATGCATTTGTTGATCTCTGCCACATGCACAACCTGAGCATCTTCTGCAGATTCGCCAAACTTACAGTCAAACGCCCAATAATCAGCCCCTTCAGGAAGTGTTTTGTTGCGTTCACGTTTTAAGTATTTTTTTACTTCGTGTTTGGCTGCATCAACCATACGAGGATATTTGATTTTCTCATGGTTAAGCGTGAATGTTTTTTTCATTATGGTCCTAATAACTTGATTCAATAGTCATGGCATAAAGCCACTAGGTCGCATTATAACAAGCACATTTAAAATTAGCTGTAGTTTTTAATAATACGCTGAAATTTACCTATATTACCTATTGTAGCGTACAAGAAAGTTATGACAATGGAATTAATTATTTAAGCTGTCGCTAAGTACAAAGGCTGATGAATTGATTCGTCTTTTAAGCCATCATAAAAAGCCGCTGCATCCATTTGTGGTCGCTCTGTAACACTATTATTAGTGTAATAACGCTTTCTAACAGCAGGTTCGCAATTATCAATGACATTTAATGGCACATGGTATTTATCATCACGAATTGTCAGTGGCTCTGGGTTTAAACATTGACGAAAACGAATGTCTGTAAGTCCACCACTTAGAAGACGAAATGCATTTTGCTCGCCAATTAGCATGTCAAATTGCTCTGGTGCTAATGCTTGCTTTGGTCCCGCCCCTAACTGATTACGTAGCGCTTGCTCAGATATTTGGGTGTTAGCTAACTCTGATTTTGGTAGGTGAAACTGACTAAAGTCGAGCACATCATGAGAGAGCATTGCCAATAGTAAAGCAAATTCTCCACTGCGTTGCTCATGAACACTTTTATTAAGACGATTATCAAGTTGACTCTCATTGAGTAACAAACCATCAATTTGCATAGACTTTAGCCGAATAGTTTCAAGATTAACCAGTTATCGGCATTAATCCATTTTTCTTTAGTTTTTTTCTTTACTTAAATAATCAGTTTGCTATTATCAGCGCCGTTGCATTGGAGGGGTTCCCGAGCGGCCAAAGGGATCAGACTGTAAATCTGACGGCTCAGCCTTCGCTGGTTCGAATCCAG
>VAOY01026960.1_pt1 | contig 15319 bp, 16 predicted proteins | sample 3393881 | NCBI WGS metagenome assembly VAOY01 (sample SAMN08290430, study PRJNA428436) | hydrothermal vent metagenome | isolation source: Deep-sea hydrothermal vent chimney | place: Indian Ocean: Southwest Indian Ridge
TAGGCCCTTTTGCATTACTCATTGCGAAAAACAAAAAAGTAAAGGTTTATGCAATGGACATAAATGCCAGGGCCATAGAGTATCTTAAAGAGAATATTAAACTTAACAGACTCGGGGGAGAGGTTATTGTAATTTATGGTGATGCTATGAAGGTTGCTCCACGGAGAGTAGCTGACAGGGTTATTATGAACCTTCCGAAGAAAAGTCACGAATTTTTACCCCTTGCTTTTGACGTATTGAAAAAAAAAGGAGGAGTGATTCACTTCTACGCAATTGCTCCTGAGGAGGAGCTTTTCACCCAAGGCGAGAGAACCATTAAGAGAATAGCAGAAGAAAAAGGGGTTATTGTTAGAATAGAGAATAGCAAGGTGGTTAGAAGCTACTCACCGGGAAATTACCATGTGGTATTTGATATCAGAGTTGTTTCATAAGCTATATGCAGTGTTTGTAACCTGCTCGAATTTCTGACACTCTAAATCCAATCTTCTACCCATATCCCGGCACTAATTTTAAATATCAGTGTATAGTTCTTAATCCAATGAAACTTCTTGTAAGTCCCTATACTGTTGAAGAAGCAGGAGAAGTTCTTAAAGGCAGGGCTGATATTATAGACGTAAAGAACCCTAAGGAAGGCAGCCTTGGCGCCAACTTTCCCTGGGTTATAAGAGACATAATCTCCATTGCAGAAGGCAAAGCAGAGACCAGCGCCACTATGGGAGACCTTAAATTCAAGCCAGGACAGGCATCTCAGGCAGCATTCGGCCTCTCTCTGCTTGGTCTTGACTACATAAAGGCAGGGCTTGCTTTCACTGGCATGGAAAGGGCTGAAGAAATGGCCAGAAGTATAGTGAGGGCTGTTGAAGGGAGAACAAAGGTTATAATTGCAGGCTATGCTGATTATGCACTTATTAAAACACTTTCTCCTCTCAAACTTCCCGCTATCGCAGAGAAGGCAGGTGCTCATGGCGTTATGATTGACACTTTTACCAAGAAAGGGAGAGGACTATTTGACTTTATGAGTGAAGAGGAACTCTCAGTTTTTATTGAGGAGGCACACAGCAAAAATCTTGAGGTTGCTCTTGCCGGGTCTTTGAAGGAGGAGCAGATTTTAAGAGTTAAAAAGCTTGGAGCAGATATAGCCGGTGTCAGGGGAGCAGTATGCTCCGGAGGGGATAGGGTTAACGGCAAAATTTCTATAGAAAGAGTTAAGGAGCTGAAAAAGATATGCAGTGCCAGAAGCCTGTAAACTACAGAATAAGATAACTTTGCAGATATAAAATTGTAAAAATAGAAATAAAAGAGTTAGAAGTAGATTTTTTAGCAGGAATCGTGAGAAATTGCACTCTGAGGACAACCCTCAATACATGCACAACACTCTATGCAATCGTCCATATTGACTGCTTCACTCTTATTGTCATCGTTGAGTTCATATACACCAGCGGGACATACGTCCACACAGCTTCCGCATCCGATACATGCATCTAAATCAATCTTTATAGAAACCATATACTTGGACCTCCTTTTGCAATAATCGATTATAAGAATAACAAAAGAAAATAATTATTGAAGAGTTAGATTTAATAAGGTGTGGGAGAATTAAAAATTAATGACTCTCAAGCTCGACCTTCACATTCACTCGGGATACTCCAAGGACTCGCGAATGGAAGTGAAAAGAATAATAGAGATTGCAAAGAGCAGAGGTTTGAGCGGTATAGCAATAACAGACCACAACTCTGCTGAAGGTGGATTTCATGGTAGGAAAATTGCCGGAGATGATTTTACAGTTATACCGGGTGAAGAGGTTCTTACCAGCAGAGGCGAGGTTCTGTGTCTATTCCTCAATGATGAGGTCAAAACAAGGGAATTCTACGAGGTTGTGGATGAGGTGCATTCCCAGGACGGGCTATGTATAGTCCCCCACCCCTTTGACTTATTCAGAATCAACAGATTAAAGGGTATCGAGAAACTCTACAAAAATCTTGACGGGATTGAGGTTTTCAATGCCAGATGTGCCTTTGAGAGCTGCAACATAAAAGCACTGGAATTTGCTCTGAAAAAGAAAATGCTTATGACAGCAGGAAGTGATGCCCACAACTACGGCGAGATAGGTTCGGCCGGGGTTGCTGTTAAGGATATAGAGGATATAAGGAAGGGTAAGACTGAGATTTTCGGGAGCGCCTCAGGATTTTTCCAGCTAATAAAAACAAAAATTTATAAGAGTTTTGGTATAGAGGTTTAATCATGTCAGAGGAGGAAAAGAAACTTGCTGGAATCGAAGCTGCCAGAGAGGTTGAGGAAGGAGGCTATATTGGTCTGGGAACTGGTTCAACTGTAAGGTATGCTGTAGAGGAGCTGGGCCGAAGGGTCAGAGAGGACGGCCTTGAAATTAAGTGCATACCCACTTCTGCTGATACAAGGATTCTCGCAATTAAAAACAAAATTCCTCTCACAACCTTCGAGGAGGTTCATGAGCTTGATATAGCTATAGATGGTGCAGACCAGATTTCGAGTGACTACGCATTGATAAAGGGCGGAGGTGCGGCTCTCTTCAGGGAGAAGGTTGTTGCTTCAAATTCAAAGAGATTTATTGTTGTTGTTGACAAATCAAAGCTCTCAGAGTCTCTCGATATTGCCGTTCCGGTGGAAGTTCTGCCATTCGCCTGGGCTGTCGTTTCTGAAAGGCTTGAGGCTCTGGGATGCAAAAAATCTAAATTAAGGTGTGCAACAGTGAAATCAGGGCCTATGCTCACAGATAATGGTAACTATATTCTTGATGCCAGCTTTGGAAGAATTGAATACCCACAGAAGCTTGAGGAGGAGATTAATGATATTGTCGGGGTTGTGGAGAATGGGATATTCTGTGGCATGGCTTCAAAGATTATAGTGGGTAGAGACGGCAGGATTGAGGTGCTGCAGTGATTAACAGGGTTCTTCAGGCTCTTCAGAAACCAGAGAGTTATGATGAGGATGTAAAGGAGATAAAGCTAATCCAGACACATATCTCATTTGTGTTCCTTACAGGAGACTATGTATATAAAATTAAAAAGCCTGTAAATTTTGGATTTCTTGACTTTACAGCTCTTGAAAAAAGGAAGTTTTACTGCGAGGAGGAGATGAGGGTTAATAAAGCTATTGCCGGAGAAATATATCTCGGTGTTGTACCTATTGTCGAGACTCCCGAAGGCAGGATAAGGGTTAATGATACGGGCAGGGTTGTTGAGTATGCTGTCAAAATGATTCAGCTTCCTCAGTCTGCAATAATGAGCAATCTTCTGAAGGAAAATAATGTATATAGAAAAGATGTCGCTGAGATAGCAAAGATGGTGGCCGATTTTCACTCAACAGCTAACAGAGGCGAGGAGATTAATAAATATGGCAGTTATGAACAGATTATGGCAAACTGGACTCAGAATTTTGAGCAGACAGAGAATCTTACTGGAGAGTATCTGGATAAAGAAAAATATCTGGAGCTTAAGGACAGGGTTATAAATTTCATGGATATCAACAGAGAACTTTTTGAAAGAAGGGTCAGAGAGGGTAAAATAAGGGAGTGTCACGGTGACCTTCACAGCGGTAATATCTTTATTGTGAGAAGGCCAGGAAAACTCTATAAATCTGGAATTTACATCTTTGATGCCATAGAGTTTTTCAAAGGCTTTAGCTGCAGTGATGTTCTTGCAGATATCGCCTTTTTATCAATGGACCTTGACTTTAATGGCAGAGATTATCTTGATAAATCCTTTGTTGATACATATTTTGAGTTTTCTGGTGAGGAAAAGCTGGAGAATCTTCTGGATTTCTATAAGTGTTACAGGGCCTTTGTGAGAATGAAAGTCACAGGCTTTATGCTCTTTGATGAGAATGTCAACGAAGAGGAGAAGATAAAAATAAGAGGGCTGGTTAAGAAGTATTTTGAGCTGGCAGGGAAGTATGCTACTCTGTTATGAAATGTGTGTCTTTCTATAATTTAATGAGGAATTCTTTTCATAATTTCTCTGATATTTTCTCTGACACTTCTTGAGGTATCCAGCACTATATGAGCCCTCCGAATCGGTTCAAACTCCTTTTCAATCTTTTTGTAAACCTCAAAGTCAGCATCACTTAGAGAACTTCTCAGTTTTCTTCTCTCCATCCTCTCACGTATTACAGTTTCAGGGGCAGAACATTCAATCATAAAAACCTTTGTTCCGGTATTTCTTCCAACTTCATAAACCTTTTGCCTCAAATCCCTCTTATAAAAGGTTCCATCCAGAATAACAGTCACCCCTGCTTTTGCAAGATATTCTGCAATTAAAAAGGTAACTTTATAAACCAGAAGCTTCTCTTCATTGCTATAGGTTGGATTATCAAAAAGCTGCTTTCTGATTAAATCAGTTCTCAGCACTGTGGCTTTGAACTTTTTTGCCAGGGTCGTTGCTATAGTGCTTTTCCCTGAGGCAGGCAAACCTGCAATTAAAATTATCATAATATATACTAAGCTTTAAAATATTAATAGATTATCCTCCAGTAATTTTCACATTCTCGGAATTATAACTTATATGCACTCTGCCTTGCTGAGAATAATATCAGAAAACTTAAAATAATAGCATGGAGCAGTTATATCTATGAGTTTTGATATGCATCTCCATAGTATTTTTTCAGATGGAGAACTCCTTCCCAGTGAGATAGCAAGGCGTTATGCAGAAAAGGGCTTTGAAGCCATAGCCATAACTGACCATGCTGACGGAAGTAATATGGAATTTATTCTAAAACACCTTCTCAGAGCAAAAGGAGAGCTTCAGGGACATGGCATAAAAGTTCTAATCGGGATAGAACTTACCCACCTTCCACCTGACCTGATTCCAGTGCTTGCTGTTAAGGCAAAGAAGCTTGGTGCAGAGGTTGTTGTTGTTCACGGAGAAACGATTGTCGAACCTGTAGCCAGAGGTACAAATATTGCAGGGGTTTCAACACCCGAAGTGGATATTCTTTCTCATCCGGGCTTAATAACCGTGGAAGAGGCGGAACTTGCCAGAGAAAATGAAATTTTTCTCGAGCTCTCAGCAAGGAAGGGGCACTGCCTTGCCAACGGGCATGTCGCAAGGGTTGCCGAGGAAGTTAAAGCAAAACTGCTGGTGAATACTGATTCCCATGCCCCAGAAGACATAATTTTACCAGAAAATATACTGAATGTGGCTTTAGCTTCAGGTTTGAACGATAAATATTCCAGAATAATTACTGGTGTTAATCCAAAAAGATTAATAGTTGATTAGGAGGGTTATTATGCAGCCTCTGGGTGAATTCATTCATATCAGTGGTACAGGTACATTAATTTTCAGGGGAAAAACTTATCCCCCTATGTCCAGCAATGTCATCACAAAGACCGGTATTATAATTGGTAAGGTTGTTGATGTCATAGGCCCTGTTTCATACCCCTACTTTGTTATAAGGCCTGAAATTAAGCTTACTGAGAGGCTTGTGAGCGAAATAAAATCCTCTGGATTATTTATATTAAAAGATAAAAGGAGGAGTTCAGTTGGGAGGAACGAATCTTGATGAATGCCCTGAGTGTGGGAGCCGGAGTCTATCTCATGATACAGAGAGGGCTGAAGTAGTATGCAATGGATGCGGACTTGTCGTTGGTGAGGCACTGTTAGACAATGGACCTGACTGGCGGGCTTTTGACAATGAACAGATGAATAAGAGAAGTCATGCAGGTGCACCTCTAACTTATACTCTCCATGACCTTGGTATGAGTACTGTTATAGACTGGCGCAACAAGGATGCATCGGGCAGAGAAATTTCTTCAGCCAGTAAAGCTCAGATGTACCGTCTCAGGAAGTGGCAGCAGCGTATAAGAGTTAGCAATTCACTGGAGAGAAACCTTGTTAGGGCATTAACTGAAATGGATGCCCTCTCTTCTCGCCTTGACCTGCCAAAAAATGTAAGGGAAATGGCAGCCAAAATTTACAGGAGGGCTGTTGAAAAAGGACTTACAAGGGGCAGGAGTATAGAAGGAGTAAGTGCTGCATCAATATACTTTGCCTGCAGACAGTACGGTGTGCCGAGAACTCTTGACGAAATTTCAAATATAGCAAGACTAAATAGAAAGGAAATAGGAAAGACATATCGGTTTGTTGCAAGAGAGCTGGGACTTAACCCAAGACCTTCTTCACCTCTTGATTATATTGAAAGATTCGGAAGTGAGCTGAGGTTAAGTGGAGAGGTAAGAAGTAAAGCCAGAGAGATAGTAATTCAGGCAATAAAGCAAATGGGGGTTACATCAGGCAGAGGGCCGACTGGAATATGTGCTGCAGCCCTGTACATTGCTTCCATAATTCTCGGAGAAAGAAAAACTCAGAAAGAAGTGGCTCATGTGGCAGGCGTAACTGAAGTAACAATCCGCAACAGATATAAAGAGATGGTTGAAAAGCTCAATCTTGATGTTGCAATTCAATAATTTTTCTAAATTATAAAAATCTCCACATAGAGAAACAATCCAGATATAAAGATAGATATAAATGTGAGAGGAGCACCGTATTTAAAAAACTCCTTAAAAGATATTGGATGTCCCATTCGTTCGCTTACACCAGCCACAACTATATTGGCTGAAGCACCAATCAGTGTTCCATTTCCTCCAAGGCAGGCACCAAGGGCGAGTGCCCACCAGAGAGGGTTTGTATTGAGATGTGCAATCTGCGAGGCAAGTGCAGGACTGGAACTCATACTTTTAACCAGCGGCACCATTGCGACTGTGAAGGGTATATTATCTACTACTGCACTTACTATTGCAGAGATCCAGAGTATCACGAACATTGCAACAATAAGATTGCCGTGAGTCATATTTACAGCAATACTTGCAGCTTTCTGTATCAGGCCAGCCTCTTCCACTCCCTTGACTATTATAAATATACCAGCAAAAAATAGAAGAACACTCCACTCCACCTGATGAAGCGCCTTATCAGGATGCTGGCGAGTAAGAATCAGTAGCAGGGCTGCACCAAGAAGAGCAACTGTGGAAGGCTGGAGATGCAGCCAGAAATGAAGAAAGAATAGGATAATAACAAGAAAGATGACAAAAAGGGACTTTTTCAGAAGCCTGTAGTCTTTAATCATGTCCCACTCGTTCATATTCAGAATATCTTTAATATTCTCAGGTTTTTTTGATAGTTGCTCTCTGAATGCATATCTGAGAAACACAAGCGAGAATATAAGCACAAAAAAGATAATGGGGGCGAGATGTATAATAAATTCATTGAAGCTCAGTCCTGCACCACTGCTGATTATCATATTTGGCGGGTCGCCTATGAGGGTGGCTGTTCCTCCTATATTCGAGGCAAATATCTCAGATATCAGAAATGGAACAGGGTCCATATCCAGTTTCTTTGCTATACTTATGGTTACAGGAGCCATAAGCAAAACTGTTGTAACATTATCCAAAAAGGCAGAGATAATAGCTGTGATAATTGCAAATAAAAGTATAATCTTTACAGGGTCACCCTTTGAGAGTTTGGCAGTTTTTACTGCAATAAACTCAAATATGCCGGTGTCCTTAAGTATCCCAATAATTATCATCATTCCGAGGAGAAGACCTATGGTATTCCAATCCACAGCTTCAGCCACAAAACTTGAGCCTGTTGGATATATACTTCTGTTAATAAGCCCGAAGCTTGGGCCCAGAGCAATTATAAGAACTCCACCTGCGAGGGCAACAACAGTACGGTGAATCTTTTCTGAAATAATTAAAGCATAGGATATTATAAGAACTGCAGCTGCAAATATCTGGGCTGGATCCATATTCCTCAGTCTCCATAACACTAATATTTAGAAGATTATATATTTGTTTGGTATTATTTATGTTTTTCAAAGATACTTCAGAACTTTATGGTTATCCCGTCATATAATCTAAAAAGAAAGGTAATGAAAATGAGATTCTACACCCATATTGCAGCAGCTATTATATTTTACGTTATAACTTTCAGATTTTTAGGTTTACATTTGAGTTTAACTCTGGCAGGAGTTTCTCTTATTGCCTCTCTCCTGCCCGATATAGACACACCAAGGTCCATCAGTGGTAGAATATTTCACCCATTATCTTCTATATTAAAAGCAGTTTTTGGACATAGAGGGATTACCCATTCCATTCTTTCCCTGTTTTTACTCACTGCTTTATTATTCAAATATTCAGATATACAGTTTTCTATTTCATTCTTTACAGGTTATTCAAGCCATATAATACTTGATATGCTTGGTGGGGGAGTAAGACTATTGTATCCTTACAGAAAAAAATACAGACTGACTGGAAAAAGAATAAAAAAAGGAGAAGAACCAGTCTTTGCTTTCCTTTTATTCCTGCTTGCCTTTATACTTATAAAAACCATCACTCCTTGAACAGGGCTGAAAGTTCCTTTTCTCTCTCTTCAGCAAGACTGTTAATTACTTTCTCTATATTTTCAACCATCTTATCAAAGGCTTCCTTTGTTGCGCCTTCGCCGGATGTTATAAAGGGTTCACCAGAGTCACTGGCCTCAGCAACAGCCTGGTCGATTGGTATCCTTCCGAGAAGAGGTACCTTCAACTCCTCTGCAGCCCTTTCGCCACCACCCCGCTTGAAAATATATGTAATTTCGCCACAGTGAGGACAGACAAAACCGCTCATATTCTCGATTATACCAATAATAGGCACCCTCATAATCTTTGCCATATCCACACTTCTTCGTGTATCCAGAACAGCAACCTCCTGAGGTGTTGTAACTGTTATTATTCCATCCATCTCTGGAAGAAGCTGCATTATGCTCAGAGCTTCATCTCCTGTGCCTGGAGGAAGGTCAATTAGAATATAATCAAGCTCGCCCCACACAATATCAGTCAGAAATTGCTCTATTACACCCATTATAACAGGCCCTCTCCATATAATTGCCTCATCCTGAGGAGCAAGAAATGCCATGGAAATAACCTTTATACCATCCTTTTCAGGCGGAAACAACCCTGCAGGTGTGGAGTAGAGTTCCGGATTTTCAACACCCATCATTTTTGCAACATTCGGGGCTGTTACATCAGCATCAAGAATACCAACTCTATGACCTTTATTTGCCAGAGCCTTTGCAAGATTAACAGTTACAGTTGTTTTTCCCACACCACCTTTACCAGACATTACAGTTATTTTATGCTTTATATGCTTCATTCTCCCCTTTGTAGCCTGAACCTGCTCATCAAATAGAGCATCAGCATCCACAGGGGCATCTGAGGAACAGCTTGAACATTCACTATCCTCTTCGCCTGTTGAACATGTACCAGTACCGCATGCATGACCCATATTTAAATCCTCCTTTTCTTTACTTTCAGTTATAATATTCCCAGAGTAAAAGATTATAAAATAACCCAATATCTGACTTAAAAAGATTTACAGGTAAAGTATGCTAATTAATTGCCATTTCAATTATAATGAGACCTGAGAAAAACTGCCCCTGACAATAGATGAACGTAAAATTTATATATTTTTTCATTCTTATAATTATAGTTGGTGATAGAGATGTGGAGGGACACTTTTGAGGAACTCAGAAATATGGAAAGAAGAATGAACCAGCTTTTTGAAGAACTCCTGGGAGAGAGGATTGGACTACCGGCTGCTCCTGCAAAGCTGGGTGTGAGAGAACCGTATGCCGACATAATGGAAACTGACAGAGAAGTTAAAGTGACTATCGAGATACCGGGTGTGGATAAGAAGGACATAAATATAAATGCAACAGAAAACAGTATTGAAGTCAGTGCCGAGATGAAAAAAGAGGAGGAAGAAGAAAAGGAGGGATATGTGAGGAAAGAGAGGAGATACAACAAGTACTACAGAGCTTTCGCACTGCCTGAAGAGGTGGACCCAACCAAAGCTAAAACAACATTCAAAAATGGAATACTGCAGATTGTACTACCAAAGAAGAGGATAGAAGAGAGAACCACCATAAAAGTCGAATAGGTGGACTTTTTTCCTTTAAAAAAACTTTGCGTTTTTCATTTTTATAAAATTTCAGAGAATTGAGTTGGACTTCTGAAGTAAATGGATTTCAGAAATTATTCATCAGGGTAAAATATTTAAATAACATAAAGTTAGTAAAATAAAAGGAGGTTATTACATGGATAAACAAATACTTATTGAGCTCTTTACTTCTCCGACATGTCCGTACTGCCCAAAAGCAAAGGAGATTTCTGAGAGAATAGTCAAAGAGCTTCCGAATGCCCTTCTCATAGAAAGAGATGTCACTGTAAATGAGAATGCTGAAATAGCAAGAAAATACAGTATACAGGGTGTGCCTACAATGATAATAAACGGTGCTTACAGAATTGTTGGTGTGCCCAGCTCTGAAAGAGAAGTTATAAACTATCTGAAACAGATATAAATATAGGAGAGGTGGTATAAATGAAAGACTTAGAACTGAAAGTGGCAGAAGCCAGGTCCAACGATGTTGGGAGAGGCATAGCAAGAATTGACCCTCTTGTTATGGATAAACTGGGCATAACAACTGGTGATGTCGTTCAGATTACAGGCAAAAAAAGTACTGTTGCAATATGCTGGCCAGGCTATCCTGAAGATGAGGGTTTCGGGATAATCAGAATTGACGGGTTCGCAAGAAGGAATGCAGGCATAGGTATTGACGACAAAGTAAGGATAAAGAAAATAGAGCCAAAAATCGCCACAAAGGTTAAGCTTGCTCCAACTGAGCCTCTGAGGATAGTGGGCGGTGAAACATATCTAAAATCATATCTTGAGAACAGGGCTATAGCCAGGGGCGACATTATCGATTTAAATGTAATGGGAAGGAAGATTGGTCTGGTGGCTGTAGCAATCCAGCCCCGTGCTGATGCAGTGATAATAAACTATTCAACAGAGATTGAAATAAGTGAAAAACCTGCAGGTGAGATTAAAGAGTCAAAAATTCCCAGAGTTGCCTATGAAGATATAGGCGGCCTCAGGGAAGAAATAAGAAAAGTCAGAGAAATGATAGAGCTTCCTCTAAAGTATCCTGAAGTTTTTGAGCGCCTCGGTGTGGAAGCTCCCAAGGGTGTGCTCCTTTATGGCCCACCTGGTACAGGCAAAACACTCCTTGCCAGAGCAGTCGCAAATGAGACAGATGCCGACTTCCACAGTATATCCGGTCCGGAAATAATGAGCAAATTTTACGGGGAAAGTGAAGAGAACCTCAGGAAGGTATTCGAGGAGGCAAAGGAGAATGCTCCAAGTATTATTTTCATAGACGAACTGGATGCCATAGCTCCGAAAAGAGAGGAGGTCACTGGCGAGGTTGAGCGCAGGGTTGTTGCCCAGCTCCTCTCACTTATGGACGGCCTTGAAAGCAGAGGAGAAGTTGTCGTCATAGGTGCAACAAACAGGCCTGACGCCATAGACCCTGCTCTGAGAAGACCCGGCAGGTTTGACAGGGAGATAGTAATAGGCGTGCCTGACAGAAATGCAAGAAAGGATATTCTGCAGATTCACACAAGAGGCATGCCCCTTCCAGAGGACGAAGAAGAGAAAACAAAAATAATAGAACACTTTGCTAACAAGACCCACGGTTTTGTTGGTGCAGATTTAGAGGCACTCTGTAAAGAGGCTGCCATGCGCTCTCTCAGAAGAATACTCCCTGAGATAGACTTTGAGCTTGAAACAATCCCTGCTGACATACTTGAAAAGATTCAGGTCGGCTATAATGACTTTCAGGAAGCTTTCATGGACATAGAACCCAGTGCCATGCGTGAAGTTCTTGTTGAAGTGCCTGATGTAAACTGGAGTGATATAGGTGGTCTAAAGGATGCAAAACAGGAACTCAAGGAAGCTGTTGAGTGGCCTCTTAAGTATCCCGAGATTTTTGAATACATGGATGCCAGCCCTCCAAATGGTATTCTCCTCTTTGGCCCACCAGGTACAGGTAAAACAATGCTTGCGAAAGCAGTGGCAAATGAGAGTGAAGCCAACTTTATAAGTGTTAAAGGTCCGGAGTTTCTGAGCAAGTGGGTTGGAGAGAGCGAAAAAGCAGTACGAGAGACATTCAAAAAGGCGAGGCAGGCCGCACCCTGTGTTGTATTCATGGATGAGATAGACTCAATAGTTCCTGCAAGAGGGGCCGGTTTGGGCTCTCATGTAACAGAAAGGGTTGTGAGTCAGATTCTGACTGAACTGGACGGTCTTGAAGAGCTTCGTGGTGTTGTTGTTATAGGTGCAACAAATAGGCCTGACATTATAGACCCGGCTCTTCTCAGACCAGGTAGATTCGACAGGCTTGTGTATACACCCCCACCAGATAAAAAAGCCAGATTGGAAATATTTAAACTCCATACAAAAAATAAACCTCTTGCAGAAGATGTGAACTTTGAAGAGATGGTAGAGAACACAGAAGGCTATACCGGTGCCGATATAGCAGCAGTATGCAACGAGGCTGTTATGCTGGCTATAAGGGAATTTATTAAAGAAGGAAAGACTCTTGAAAAGGAAACTGTAAAGAAGGAGCTACTGCTCCACAAGAAACACTTCGAATCTGCGGTCAAGAAGATAAGAAGTATCAGCAAGGAAGAACTCAGGAGTTATGAAGAAGTTGCAAAGAAGTTCCATGAGGCATGATGAGGGTGTATTCCACCCTTTTTAAAATTTTTACCAGTAACTTCAAATATACCGAAGTCTTATTTATAAACGAAATAAATTTATATTTATTGGTCATAATAGTTATCAATCGAAGGTGTGAGGAATGCAGGTAGAGCTGAAAGTTGCGGAAGCAATGCAGAATGACGTGGGCAGAGGTATTGTAAGGCTTGATACAAAAACCAGAGAGACTCTTGAAATTTCTACAGGAGACATTGTTGAGATTGATGGCAAAAGAAAAACTGTTGCGGCTGTCTGGCGTGCCTATGCAGAGGATGAAGGATTAGGAATAATAAGAATGGATGGAATCCTCAGGCAGAATGCTGAAGTTTCTCTTGGAGAAACTGTTAGTATTAAAAAGGCTGAAGCCAAAGATGTAAAAAAAGTAACAATTTCACCCAATCAGGCTATACGCTTTTCAGCAGGTTTTGGAGATTTTATAAAAAGAAGACTTCTCGGAAGACCTTTAATAAAGGGAGATAAGATTGTGGTTGGAGTTCTCGGCACAACCCTTCCTTTCACTGTAACCCATACTTACCCTTCAGGTATAGTCAAAGTGGCTGATAAAACCCAGATAATTGTCAAGGAAGAGCCCATGAGAGAAAAGGGTGGAATACCCAGTATAGCCTATGAAGATATAGGTGGTCTCAAGGATGAAGTTCAGAAAATTCGCGAGTTGATTGAACTTCCCATGAAGCATCCCGAACTCTTCGAACATCTAGGCATAGAGCCGCCCAAGGGTGTGCTCCTTCATGGTCCACCGGGTACAGGTAAAACACTTATAGCCAGAGCAGTTGCAAATGAAACAAATGCATTCTTTATACCCCTAAACGGCCCAGAAATAATGAGCAAATTCTACGGGGAAAGTGAAGAGAACCTCAGGAAGGTATTCAAAGAAGGAGAGGACAACGCTCCAAGTATTATTTTCATAGATGAACTGGATGCCATAGCTCCGAAAAGAGAGGAGGTTCATGGTGAGGTTGAGCGCAGGGTTGTTGCCCAGCTTCTCTCACTGATGGATGGCCTTAAATCACGTGGACGGGTTGTTGTTATAGGTGCAACAAACAGGCCTGATACAATTGACCCTGCTCTGAGAAGACCCGGCAGGTTTGACAGGGAGATAATAATAGGCGTGCCTGACAGAAATGCCAGAAAGGAAATTCTTCAGATTCACACAAGAGGCATGCCCCTAACAGAGGATGTTGACCTGGATGAATTCGCAGATATAACTCACGGTTTTGTTGGTGCGGATTTAGAGGCACTGTGCAAAGAGGCTGCCATGAACACTCTCAGAAGAATCCTGCCAGAAATTAACCTTGAAGAAGAGACAGTGCCTCCGGATATACTTGAAAGCCTCGAGGTAACAAAGGAGGATTTCAAAGAAGCCTGGAAATCCATAGAACCCAGTGCTCTGAGAGAAGTTTATGTTGAAGTGCCCAATATAAAATGGGAAGATATAGGTGGTCTTCCAGATATCAAAGCTAAGCTCAGGGAAGCTGTTGAATGGCCAATAAAATATCCCGAAGCTTTTGTTAAGCTGGGAATCAAGCCAACCAAAGGTGTCCTTCTTTTTGGCCCACCTGGCACAGGTAAAACAATGCTTGCAAAAGCAGTGGCAAATGAAACAGATGCCAACTTTATAAATGTCAAAGGCCCTGAAGTTCTCAGCAAATGGGTTGGTGAAAGTGAAAAAACAATGAGAGAGATATTCAAAAAGGCAAAGCATGCCGCACCAACAGTCGTCTTCTTTGATGAGATAGATGCAATAGCAAGTACAAGAAGTGTTGAGGCTGGAACAAGGGTAAGTGAAAGAGTGTTGAATCAGCTTCTAACTGAGATGGATGGTCTCGAAGAGCTTCACAATGTACTTATAATAGCAGCAACAAACAGACCGGATATCCTTGACCCTGCTCTTATAAGGCCTGGAAGATTTGACAAAATTCTACTTGTCCAGGCTCCAGATGAGAAGGCAAGGAGAGAGATATTTAAGGTTCATACGAGAGATATGCCACTTAAAGACGATGTCAATCTCAAAGAGCTTGCAAAAGAGACAGAAAGCTTCTCAGGTGCAGATATAGAGGCTCTGTGCAGGGAAGCTGCTCTACTGGCCATGAAAGAGGCTATAAAGAATGAGAATGAAAATCTGGATGACAAGAAGGTGGAGAGAAGACACTTCAAGAAAGCTCTCAAACATGTAAGGCCAAGCACAACACCTGAGATGATAAAGAGTTATGAACAGTTTTTAAGAAGGTATGAAAGCAGAGAACTTGAGAAGCTTGTGTATATGGCATAGATTCTAATAGAACATCTTTTTCAATCTTTTGATTCTCTCCTCAGTTGGCGGGTGTGTTGAGAATAGTTTTGCCATAGCCACCTTTTTGAATGGATTCACAATAAACATATGAGCCGTTGACGGGTTGGCATTTTTCATCGGGTTTCTTGCCACTCCCTTTTCAAGTTTTTCCAGTGCACTTGCGAGTGCCCAGGGTTTTCTCGACATCTTTGCTCCACCTTCATCCGCTGAATACTCCCTTGTCCGTGATATGGCCATCTGTATAATCATTGCTGCAATCGGTGCCAGAATAGCCATAAATATCATACCAATGAGGTCTCCCGAGCCTCTGTCCCTGCCCCTTCCTCCGAACCCTCCGAACATGGCAATCCATATCGCCCAGTTAGCTATCATTGTAATCACTCCCGCAATCGTTGCCGCCA
>VAOY01018088.1_pt1 | contig 15299 bp, 10 predicted proteins | sample 3393881 | NCBI WGS metagenome assembly VAOY01 (sample SAMN08290430, study PRJNA428436) | hydrothermal vent metagenome | isolation source: Deep-sea hydrothermal vent chimney | place: Indian Ocean: Southwest Indian Ridge
AACCTGGTAGTAAGGATTTCAGGAAATACAGCTCGATAAAGCCATCGGGATCCAGCCCCTCCATACCGGAATAGTACGCGCGGATTCCGGCTCCGTAATGCCGGGGATCGGTTTTTCTACCCGCAACCTGATTCGCAAATCGCGAATTGGCCCCATCGGCTGCGATGATCAGTTTTGTTGTAATCTCAGGATAATTATTCCTGCTATTACTGTTATTACATGCTGTGATTATCCATTTACCGTTGGCTTTCGTGAAGGATTTTGCCTCGTAATCCTCCAGTAATTTGATCTCGGGATACTTCTCCATCTCAGATGCGAAGATGCTGTCGAAGTCGAAACGCCTTGACGTGAATCCCAGCGTCTTCTCTTTTGAGTGGTCCTCACTTCGGAAGGGGATACGCACTCCCTTCATGTTGGGCGCAAAGAGATGGGTGCCCTGAGATTCCAGGATGATCGACTTCTTGCGGAGTTGATCGATCAATTCAGAATTCAGCCGCGTGATTATTTCACTTGCACGGCCACTGAAAGCATCTCCACAAACCTTATCACGAGGGAAAACTGATTTCTCCAGCACAACTGATGGAATTCTCTTCTGTGCGAGCGTGATTGCGGCAGTAACCCCCCCGGGACCTGCGCCTATAATGCAGATATCGGTTGATAGAATGCTGTTCATCGACTCAAAATATGTAAAAAGCTTGTGATTGGGTGTATGGGGAAATTCCTGACTGGCCTTTGACGCTCTCCCGGGAATAGCAGTAACATTCCCATGCGATTATTCCAGTGGGATTATAGCAGTATCATATCTGCGTGAGGAGGCACCACAGTGCCGAATTCACATAATTTTCTGTTCATAAGCGATCTGCATCTTGGAGCAGGGCGTGACCCTGAAAGTGGGTTGACTTCACTGAACGAGGATTTTTTCCACGATGATACTTTCGCCCGGTTTCTGAACTACTATTCATGCTTGCAGGCTGAGGGATCAGCTATACATGGACCTTCCTTTGATTACTTCAGTGCCAGACCATGGAAATTGATCATTAATGGGGATCTCTTCGATTTCATTCAAATAGATACTTTACCCTCGGATAAAGAGGAATTACTCCAGGTTAAAGGGGTTTCAGAATACGGTGACCTCAACCGGCGCGAACGAATATTCGGCCTTGGTACAAGGGCTGAGGAAACCGTGTGGAAACTCGAAAAAATCTATAAGGGGCATCCTCTTTTCTTCCAGGCATTAGCCTGGTTTGTGGCGCATAAGGATTACGGGATTGTCATACTGAAGGGCAATCACGATGTGGAGCTGTACTGGCCGGAGGTCCAGGAGCGATTTCGCGGTTTACTGGTTGAAGCGTATGATAAATGGAAAGCGACCATTGGTACAGATTGCAAAGGCAAACACCCTTTACCGGATAATCCAGGACTTCCAAATGAGCTGAACACACAGGATATGAAGGTCTGGTTTCCTCCCTCATTTTGCTACGAGGAGGGAGTGTTCTACGCGGAGCACGGTGGGCAATACGATTCTATAAGTTGCTACCCCAACTTTGAAAACCCGACCTTGCCGGACAAACCTGAGCTGATACAGCTTCCTTCAGGTTCCCTCTTTGCACGATATGCGTTCAACAAGGCGGAAAAATACCATACATTCGCCGAAAATTTGAAACCGTTGCGACGCTACATTTTCTGGTTATTTGAGAAACTGCCTTATGGTGCTATTCGTATTCTCGGTAAGTATCTACCTCGAGCATTCCTGCTCATTTTGATAAAGAAATTCAAAGATTGGAGGCGCCGACGGAATAGTGAGGAACCACAGCCAAAAGTAAATTCCTATCAGGAAGGATGCAGCAGTCCTCCTATGAGTCAGCAATTCTGTGAGGAATTACCCAAAATCCAGGAGGAGGGTCGTACCTTTCTCAAGCGGGCCTCGAATGCATCATCCGGTCAATATATACTGGGTCTGTTGCTGAAGGTTGTCAGCCTTTTAGCATTAATCGGGGCTCTGCACTTTTTCATATTCATATCGGAGTCTATCTGGGAACGCGATAGCATTGAATGGATCAATTATCCGGCAATCGTTGTACTATTCATCGTTGCTCTTGTATCGAAGTTGGTTGGATCGAACCTGTTTTCCAGAGCCGATCGACTACACAAAGCACGTTTTCTGGAATTGGGAGCCGAAAAAATTTGTGAGTTTCTGAATGGTGAAGATGAAGGACCGGGAGCAGTTCCTTACTTCCTGTTCGGACATCACCACTACGCAAGAATCGAGAAACTCAAGTGTGAGACAGAGAACCAGGATGAGGCTAAACCATACTGGTTTATAAGAACCGGGTTCTGGATGCCGGAGTTCGACAAGGACAATCCTCTACAGGAACTCTACAAGCTGACTTATTTCTGCCTTATGCCGGGCAGCCCCGGATTCGGAACAGACACACCAGGATTGCTGGAATGGCGTCCTGAGGCAGACCGCCCTCAGACAGCCAGACTTTTCGAAGAGGAACCCGGCTGAAACTTCGACGACTTGCCCTAGCCAACCAGCAGGGCCAGCAGACCCAGGACAACACATCGACTGATTAAACGTACCTGTTCGAAATAACCTGCAGAATCCAACTGATTGGAGAGGCGCCTGATCAGCAAGATTGTTGGAATGCCGACACCGGGAATCGCTACGGCAAGATATCCGAGACCCAACCAGCCGTTGATCGTTGGCAGAGGCAGGACAATCAGTATAAGGACAAGGACCATTTGGGCTGATCGTCGTGCAACGGAATCGCCGGCGACAAGAGGCCAGGTACGAAGTCCGCACTTACGATCTCCAGGTATATCCTGCAGATCCTTTATGATCTCCAGAGGGATATGAAGCAGGAAGGCCAGTACACCTGGAACCAGTCCCCACCATCCCAGACCTCCGGCCAGGCTACCCATGGGGAATGCAAGGCCTGCCATGACTGCGGTCATGAGATTACCTACCAGTGGTTGACCCTTACCCCAGAAATCATACAGTAGGGCCATCGTCACCAGTAAAAGAGATATATAGAAACAGGTAACTGGCAGAAAGGAAGAAATCGCTATACCTGCTGCCAGTAGCAGTACGACCCAGGCAGTGGCAACAGGGATATTGACGATCCCTGCAACCAGAGGCCGGCCCGGTTTATTAATCCGATCTGAACCGATATCCAGAATGTCATTCAGGACATAGCCTCCGGCAGCGATCAATGAAACGGCAACGGCAGCCAGGCACAGAATCGACCATTCTGTTACTGGATCTGATCCAGTTACTGCACCCGCAAGCACAGCCAGTCCTATCAGAAAGACATTGCCGGGCCTTGTGAGCCGGATCAATCCGATAGCTATGTCTGGGAAGGTATTATGCGCAATGCGTGCTGCCGATTCAGCAGGGGCCGAATCGAGAGACTGTATAAGAATGTCCGCTTCATTAAGCATAGCGAATCAATACTGTCTGACACTGTCCGCTTGAAACTGGTTCAACATAGGATACAATAGTATCCGCATATCAAGGGGCACGTCTATCACCTGACAAATTAACGCAATTATTCCCACACCCGAAGGTGCCCCGGCAGGTCCGTTATGATCGGTAGTACGATAAAGCAATACAGGATAGAGGAAAAGCTGGGTGCTGGAGGTATGGGTGATGTGTACCTGGCTCAGGACACCCGTCTGGACCGGCAGGTCGCCCTGAAATTCCTGCCCTTCTACGTAGCTGAATCATCAGATGAGCAGGATCGCTTTCTTCTGGAGGCAAAGGCAGCGGCTCGTCTGAATCATCCCAATATCGCTCAGGTGTACGGATTCGAAGAGGAGGAAGGCCGGTTGTTCATTGTAATGGAACATATTGCCGGCAGCTCACTGAAGGAGATTATTGAAGAATCCTCCCCGCGACCGCTGAAGGACATTTTGAACTGGATCCGGCAGATTGGTGAAGCTCTCTCAAAAGCTCACCAGCAAGGCATAACTCACAGGGACATAAAACCGGACAATATCCTGATAACTCCTGATGGGACAGTGAAGATCGTAGACTTCGGGCTGGCGAAACTGACCGACTATTCGGGAATAACCGATTCAGGAAAAACTCTTGGCACTGCGGCGTATATGTCACCGGAACAGGCTGAGGGAAGTGATATTGATCATCGGACCGATATCTGGTCTCTCGGTGTTGTCTTATACGAGGTCTTGACAGGGGAAAAGCCATATAAAGGAGACCACCTGTATGCGATTGTCTACTCAATCCTGAGTTCCAAGCCTAAATCGATTCATCGGTTCAGGCCCGACCTCCCTGAAGAGCTGGAGACGATTATTGAGAGAGCTCTGACCAAGGATCCGGACGAACGTTACCAGCAGGTGGAGGATCTGCTCGCAGATCTTCAGCTTCTGGAGAGAGGTTCTGAGCTTACAGGCGGTATAACAGCATGTACCGGGGAAAGCCGCCTCCCTTCCATTGCAGTCCTCCCCTTCATGAATATCAGTGCCGATGAAGAACAGGAGTACTTCTGTGATGGAATGGCCGAGGAGATCATCAACGCTCTTTCCATGTTGGAGGGACTCCGTGTTGTGGCTCGTACCTCCGCCTTCTCCTTTAAGGGGAAAGAGGAGGATGTACGTGAAATAGGCAGGAAACTGAATGTGGGATCGGTGCTGGAAGGCAGCGTGCAGAAAGCAGAAGACCGCGTGCGTATTGCGGTCATGCTCACCAGTACGACCGATGGTTACCAGGTCTGGTCCGAACGGTACGAACGGAAATTACAGGACATCTTTTCGATCCAGGATGATATATCCCTGGCGGTGGTCGAAAACCTGAAAGTAAAGCTTCTTGGTGAAGAGGAATCTGAAATGACCAAACGTCATACGGAAGACCTGGATGCCCATAATGCATATCTACAGGGTCTTTACTACTGGGGTATGCGCACGGCTGAAGGTTTCAAGAACTCAATCGATTTCTTCGAACGCGCAATCTCATTGGATCCCCAGTATGCTTCGGCTCATGCCAGGATTGCCGATGTCTACAATTCGATGGGTTACTGGAGTCTGCTGCCTCCTAAAGAAGCTTTCCCCCGGGCGAAAGCGGCCAGCAAAAGGGCACTGGAAATAGACGACAGACATGCGGAAGCTCATGGAACGCTGGGCTGGATCAACACCATTTACGATTGGGACTGGAAAGCAGCCGAGAATCAATTCAAATGGGCAATCGAGCTCAACCCCAACAGCTCCCGCACGCGAAACTGGTATGCCGTACACCTTTCCTTCAGAGGCCGTTTCGACGAAGCCATTAAAGAAATAGACAAGGCACTCGAACTGGATCCACTTGCACTTCTGGTCAACGCGAATGCAGGGGCAATTCGCTACTGCGCCCGGCAGTACGATGAAGCTGAAGTCATGTACTACAGAACTCTGGAATTGGAGCCGAACTTCGGCATAGCACGTCTCTTCAACGGATGTCTGTACATTCAGAAGAAAAGGTATGAAGAGGCGATATCGGAGTTGAAGAAGGCAGCCAAACTCACAGGTGGAATGCCGTGGGCTCTCGGTTGTCTTGGAATGGCGTATGCTGTTTCCGGCCAGAGGGATAAGGCCGAAGAGTTGCTGATCGACCTGGAAGAGAAATCGAAGGAGAAATATATATCCCCGGTAGGTGCCGCTCTGATCCATCTAGGGCTGGGCCAGGTTGACAAATTCAGAGAATGGACGGAGGAAGCCCTCGAGTACCGCGACGTGACGATGCCTCATCTGAAAGTGTTTCCTGAATTCGACAGCGTACGTTCAGAGCCGTGGTTTCAGGAAATCCTGAAGCGGATGCGACTGGCCGACTGATTCGTCCCGATTAACTACCCGGTTTAGGCTGGAACTTCCTGATTATCAGAGAGGTGAGGCCTCTATTCGACCCGAAAAATCGAACCAGCAGGTCAACAAGACCGGGAAACTGAAGCATATTCCTCTGGATGAGATAGGATCTGCGCATATTGGTCCACATGGCGGCCCTGATTGCCCGATCGTACCTTCTCAGTCTTTTCAGCGACACGTCATCATTTGACAGTGCATCCTCAATGATATCGGCAGCCAGCAGGGCCGATTCGAGGCCGTTACGGATACCTCCACCCGAAAGAGGATTAACCAGACCGGCAGCGTCACCGACCAGCAGAGCACCATCAAAGGCTCGCTGGATATCCTGGGAGCCAAGATTGAGCTGTCCCACAGATATTTGATTCGGTCTGCTGCTTCCCTGCAGGCATTTCCTGATGATCGGCATATCCAGGAAAATTTCCAGCAGTTCTTCCAGACTTCGATCACTTTTGCGGAATTTATCGAGTCTCATGCCCAGACCCAGATTGACCCTGCCTCCTCCTGCATGGAATTTCCAGGCATATCCGGGTAGGATGCATCCGGGCAGATAGAACTCGAGCCTGTGAGGCCTCTCTTCTATGTCATCAATGTATGTACGGAGAGCTACGGCCCTGTGGCGGGCCTCATGCTGATCAGATTTCAATGCCTGTGCGATCACAGACGATACGCCGTCTGCCCCTATGACGACTTTAGAGAGGATAATCTGATCATCTCCATTCGACCGGACCTGCACACCAACCACTCGTCCATTCTCCACAACAGGTCCAGTCACATGTGCTACCTGGAACTCCGCCCCCGATTCGATGGCATGCTGCTGCACCAGCAGGTCGAATTCAACTCGCGGTACTACATAGGAACTGGCGACGGATCGTCCACTGTCTCCTATTTCAGCTTCGATGACGTAGCCTTTCGGCGAACTGAGGAGGAAGCTGCTGATCGGATAGAAGTCGGCTTCCCTGATCTTCTCCTCCATGCCGATTCCAAATAGAAGTTCTATCGCTTCTCCGGTAATGTTGTCTCCGCAGACCTTATCACGGGGAAACTTCTGACGATCCAGCAACAGCACATCATAACCCTTTTGAACCAGTGCTGTTGCCGCTGTCGAACCACATGGCCCGGCGCCAACAACTATTGCATCGCGTTCAGGCACAATCAAATCCTTCTCAATTACCTCCCGCTGCTGCCGGACCGTAGTCGGGCAGTGTCCTGAACAGCAGATAGCTCGACGCGGTACTGCCGTTGAGCAGGTCGGTGATCGTGAGCTCGATCATATAAGTCTGCGGCTCCAGTCCGCTCAGGTCTATCTCCAGGTATGAGCTTACGTCACTCGATATGCCGCTTCCCGAAACGGTGCTGGTGATGACCGCCCGTCTTCTGCCCCTGCCCACAAGACTGCTCAGACCCTGAAAGAGCCTTGTAGCCAGAGTCATCTCCTGCGGGGCTTCCGCGACAGAGTAATCGATCTGGTATTCCGTGCCGCCATACTCGTCCTTGGCCAGGTTGTAGATCTCATAGTAGATGAATAGGGGCTGATTACTCTGGAGTGCTCTTCCGGGCAGGGGGAGAACTTCGAGATCTCCCCTGATGAAGGTCCCCTCACGGCCCTGGTCGACTTCCCTGATGAGTGCAGCCGGCAGGATGTTGCTTACCATCAGCTGATCGCCGGAATAGTCGGGCACTTCCATCGCTTCTTCTGCGGTGGCCCTTTTACCGGTTTCGGGATCCAGCAGCATCGTTGTCAGCCGGTAACTGCCAGGATCAACCTCCAGCCTTGTTGCATCGACGAAGAGGGGAGTGCCCCTTATCTGGATCTGGGGGATGGTTCTCAGTACCCTGGTTTCGCTGCCGCCCCCGGCAATCAGCTCCCACGTATCGGAATAGAGATTCACCTCAACCTGAATGTAGGCATATGCCCCGGTGGCGCTTCTGAAGGCCCCGAATTCATCCGGCAGGAGGGCAAATGCGTATTCAACTGCGGTTTTGCCATTCTCTCCCTTGAAGGTGATGACAGAATCCATTGGATCGATCAGATCTATCTTTTCCTCTTCCTCGCTGATGGTGGGAATGTTCTCTTCCATACTGGTCACCAGAGCACGGCTCCGTTCTCCGTAGATGTCGTAATTACCGTTGTTGGTGAAATCCTCGAACTCGAGATCGATGCCGCGGGATGCATATACCCATCGCTCGTTTGTCGCTGACGTGATATTCCGGTATGCACGCCTGTCCGCTTCAGTGCTTGCCCGGGTCCAGATCTCCTCATAGGTGAGTTCGGGAGAGACCATCCGGATCGAATCGGCCAGGGTCACTACGACATGTTTCTCAACACCCGGCGGAGGATCCCAGTACGGATTGTCGAATACGCTGTGATTCACATACAGGGAAGACATACCAATCTCTTCCTGGAAATCCCTTTTCTTTTTAATCCACACCGGGTCCTCATCGATCATCATCCAGGCTACCGGCATGCCCGGTCCCGACCGGTAATCGGGTTCCCCGTATCTGACGTAGAAATCACCGCGCTGGTCCCACGGCCAGATGTTCTGACCGAATTCGAGTCTGGCATAGGCGATACGGATATAGTGTTCGAGAAGGCGTTCGTTGACTTCTGTTTTCATATTTGGATCGCGCTGGCGCCAGTAGTGAGCCCAGAAGGTCCTGCGACCCCGGGCATCGAGACCGTCGAACTCAGCCTGTTCATCAGGGGTGAGCAGCAGACCGAGATCCAGATAAAGGCTGCGTTCCTGATCGTTAATGGTTGCAAAGTAACGCTCGAAGGTTCCCAGGGCCTTATCGAGACGGTTCGCCTTCCAGTATGCTCCCGCCAGGTAGGGGTAGGCTGCTGCATTATTCGGGTCCCGGCTTACTATCTCTTCAGCTGTTGAGATCGCTTCATCCCACAATCCCCTGTCCATGACGATCTTAAGCAGGAGCATACGGGCTTCGTTGTGTGAAGGATTGGCGGCGATCTGGCGTCTTATTGCCGCTTCCGCAGTCTCAAAGTCCCTGGTCTTTTCGAACAGGACAAGTCCCATCTGGTAGCTGGCATCCTGATGGCTTGGATCGAGTGCCAGGACTATATCGAATTCCTTCAGGGCGGAGTTGATGTGTCCGACCATCGGAAGCGATTTCTCCATTGCCAGGTGGGCCAGCGCGAGATAGTAGTGGGCCGTCGGGTCGGTAGGGACCAGTTCGGTTGCTCTCTTCAGATGGTGGAGGGCCTGGGTTGCCTGGTCCTGCATACCCAGGTACGCACGGCCAAGGCCCCGGACCGCTGGCTGAAAATCTTCATCAGGCTTCAGAGCTTCGACGAAGAACCGGCGGGCTCTTTCAAAATCACCCCTGATCAAACAGGCTCTTCCTGAATCACTGAGGGCGGCCCGGATCTGATTCTGCTGAGCCAGACTGGAAGCGGTACATGGCTGAACGGTTGATAAGAAGACTACTGAAAAGATCGCCGGGGCAGTTCGGGCTGTCTGTAATACAGAAGGAATCTTCATGCCAGTTCCTGAGCCGGAATCGAATCACTCATTTACATTAATACAAATATAACGGGCCAGGACTTGAAACCTTCTACAACTCCTTTCCTTATCGATAATCACCTGTATTGCCGAGAATGCTGACGGGCGGCAGTGATGTGTCCATCTGTTTTATATGAGACCGTTCATGGTTTTTTCAACCAGGGAGAGAACAGGATCGGTAACACCCAGAATGTATATGGCTATCATCCCCAGAATGCCCACCAGAAGGACGTAATAGATGGTGGGCAGGACAGTCTTTCTGAGCGTGGAACCCTCCTGACCCAGTAGACCCACCGTCGCCGATGCCGCCACAACGTTGTGAATTGCTATCATATTACCGGCCGCCGCCCCAACCGCCTGGAGAGCCACGATCATGGCACCCGAGATGAGAAGACTCTCGGCCACGCTGTGCTGAAAGAGGCTGAACATCAGGTTGCTGACCGTATTGCTTCCGGCGATGAACGCTCCGAGAGCGCCGAGAGAAGCAGAGAAGAGGGGCCAGAGGCCTCCCACGTTGGCTGCGACCCACTGCGCCATGACCACCGGCATGCTGGGCAGACCGATCGAGTTGACACCGGAGTTGATGCAGATGCGCACCATTGGAACGGTGAATATCAGAACAAACCCGGCTCCCAGCAGGATCCTGCTCGATTCTGTGAAGGATGCCCGCAGCTCGGACAGTTTCATGCCGTGCAGGAAGTAAGTGATCAGAACCACCACAACCAGGATGGTTCCCGGCAGGTAGAGTGGCTGTGTGGATCCTGAAACAGTGGTGCCGAAGATATCGTTCCACTGGATGTTCAGTGACTGAAGCAGTGTGCCGACAGGAAGCTGCGGGAGCCTCGTGATAACCAGAAAGAGGGCTACGAGCAGGTAGGGAATCCAGGCCATCGTTGTGGATATCTTTCTACCGGTCAGTGCATCCAGTTTAATCTCTATGCTCCCTATCCATTTGCTGTCCCACTCTTCGGCAGGAGCAAAATCCCACGTATCCTCGGGGATAAGGAAACCTCTGCGGGCGGCCAGCGTAACGATGGCCATGCCTGCCAGTGCACCTATGAGAGTGGGGAACTCAGGGCCGAGAAAGATACCGGTAAGTGTGTAGGGTATAGTGAAGGCCAGCCCTCCGAAGATGGCGAATGGTGCAATCGAGAGTCCTTCTGTCCACGACCTGTTCCTGCCGAAGAACCGTGTCATCATCATTATCATCAGGAGCGGGATGATCGTGCCTGTGATACCGTGCAGGATCGCCGCTTCGGCCGTGATGATCCGCAGGTAACTGTTGAAGTCTGAACCGGCTGCCGCCAGTTGGGCCAGCAGTTCGGGGTTTTTGAGTCCTCCTGTCACACCGACGATAATCGGTGTACCGACAGCTCCGAAGGTTACCGGAGTGCTCTGGATCATCATCCCGATCATTACGGCTGCCATCGCCGGGAAACCGAGGGCGACCATGAGAGGCGCTGCAATGGCGGCAGGTGTACCAAAGCCTGCCGAACCTTCGATAAAGGCGCCGAAGAGCCAGGCTATGAGGATCACCTGAACCCTCCGGTCAGGGCTGATCCGGGTAAAACCTCCACGGATTGCCGCGATCGCCCCGGAGTGCTTCAACGCGTTCAGAAGCAGGATGGCACCGAAGATGATCCAGAGGATATTGAAGGTGATGAACAGCCCCTGGATTGTGGAGGCGGCCACGTGGACGAATGAATTCTTCCAGAAAGCCAGTGCGATCAGCGCCGCCAGCAGGTAGACGATCGGCATGGCCCACCTGGCGGGCCACTTTAGACCTACCAGCAGGATCGCCGCTGCCAGGATGGGTGCGAATGCCAGCAGTGCAGGTATGCCTGGATCCATCGGCAGGTTTCTTTCCGGCCCGGAGTTGTCTGACTATTGCGGCAGTTTCAGCAGCAATCACAGCTACTGTGCGCATTCTATCCGCTATCTGTGATCTGCACAAAGCAGGTCTGGTGCCCTGAGTCACAAATCCGTCGTAATTCTTGAGAGGAATTGACATCAAGGTGGATGGTACGTAGCGTGGTGTCATGAGCGAATGGAGATGGCCGGATTTGATGAAACGATTGCTTCCTGCTGCCGTGGTGGGAGTTCTGCTGTCAGCAGCCGGATGCTCCCACTTCCGCCTCGGCCCCGATCCGATGAGCCCGAAGGGGCAGGACCGATGGGTTGAGAAGAGCCTCGAGTCGATGAGCCTGAGGGATCAGGCTGCCAACCTGATTGTGGTAGCCGTTACGGCCGGTTTTTCACACGTGGACAGCCCGGAACGTCTGCGGACAGAGTCACTCGTACGCGACCTGGGTGTCGGCGGTATCGCGATGTGGGGCGGCGATCCCTATGACGAAGCCCTGGTGATTGCGCGCCTTCAGGAGCTCGCTCCCTTTCCCCTGCTCGTAGCGACAGACAACGAGTGGGGTCTGGGGATGAGGATCGGGGGCAGCAGCATCTTTCCGAAGGCGATGGCCCTGGGGGCAACCCGGGACACTGCGCTGGCGCGCCAGACGGGCTACATTACCGGTCTGGAAACCAGGGCTGTGGGTATTCACATGGGATACAGCCCGGTCGCCGATGTGAACGTCAATCCCCTGAATCCGATCATCAGCATCCGTTCGTTCGGAGAGGATCCCGATCTGGTGGCTGCTATGGCCGGCGCCTGGGCCCGAGGTGCACAGGATGCAGGAATGCTAGTAGCCGCCAAACACTATCCGGGACACGGCGATGTGAGCGTGGACAGCCACATTGAACTGCCGGTCGTCGACGTCGGAATGGAACGTCTGGAGCAGGTGGAACTGGCACCTTTCCGTGCACTGGTCACACAGGGAATAGACGCGATCATGGTCGCCCACCTGTGGATCCCGGCCTTCGATCCGGACGAAGTGGTGCCCTCGTCCCTCTCGGCGAATGTGGTGCAGGGTTACCTGCGCGACCGTCTCGGATTCGAGGGTCTTATCGTGACAGATGCTCTGCGCATGGGGGCGATCGTCAGGAACTTCAGTGTGGAGGAAGCAGCGGTACGTACGGTTGAGGCTGGAGTTGACCTGATCGTTCTGCCTGTTGATGCCAGGCGATCAATCGATGGATTGATGGAGGCGGTGGAATCGGGCAGACTGGATGCCGGGAAGATAACGACCGCGGCCCGCAGACTGCTCAGGTTCAAGGCACGGCTCGGCCTGCATGTCCGCCGACAGGTTCCGTTTCGGGGAGTGGAGGAGACGGTTGGCGATCCACGCATTGAGATTCTGGCGCGCACGATTACAGAACGTTCGATCACGGTGGTGAAGAACGAGGAGGATATCCTGCCGCTCGGTGTCGGTTCTGAAACGGCTCCACCTCCGGAAGATGAATACGCCTCGGCCGCACCACCGAAGGTGTCAGGGCCTTTTGAATCCCGTTTTACTGTTTCAGAGGGAAAGAGGACAGATTCGCCGGAAGACAGTGTGCGTGTCGTGTTCCTGGGCCTTTCCAGCGACCCGGGCAGTGGTCCGGTCGGCAGGTCATTCTTCTCGCCGCTGCGCCGGATCTTCCCCGATGCGGCTCAATTCGATCTCTATCCGGAGTACAGCCGGCAGCAGGCTGAAGAGGTACTCTCTGCCGTGGAATCGGCGCACCTGGTCGTGACGGCTGTTATAAGCAGGGTGAGGGACCAGAAGGGACACGCGGCCGTTGTCGAGCCTCATGCGACACTTCTGAACTACATTACTGCGCGGGGAATTCCGGTGGTCGTCGCTGCTTTCGGTCCACCATACTTCCTGTCGCAGTTCCCCGACGTGAATGCCTACCTTGCAGCCTACGACTATTCCGCAATGGCCCAGAGGGCGGCCGGGGAGGTTGTACTCGGCGCCACAGGGGCCCGTGGACGCCTGCCGGTATCTCTGCCTGAGATCTACCCTGTCGGTTGGGGTATCAACGTCGGCCCTTCGGTGGAGCGATAATCGAAGCGGCCACCACGTTACTGACCTTGGAACGCAGGGGTACCATGCCCATGTATGTGATGTAAATCTGGGGGTGATGGCGGAATTACCTTGATTATGTACGACACATGTCGTACTTTCAATAATGCCCTCTGCCATTGAGTATACATTCGGTAAAGGACCGGGCATGTGGGATTAACAGATGCGAAGCGGTTATTCATTCAGGCATTGAATGAGGGCAGTGTAGAATCTGAGTTGAGGGAGGCTCAGAGAGAAAAGAACCTGCTGGCAATCGGGGATATCGCGCTGGATCAAGTAGCAGATTTGATCAATCGATGTAGGGGACAGGAATACTCATCTAGTCCGCATGACTTCGACTCGAGCATTGAGGTTCACATATTCAAACCTGTGAAAGATAAACAACGCTGGTATATCAAAGGATACGTGTTCTCAGGAAAGGCTGTCTTCATCAGTGTCCACCGTGCGGAGTATAGAAAATGAAAATTCTTAAAGAAGGTGACCGTTCTGAATCGATGTGCCCTACATGTAAGGCACGTGTCCCTATTCGATACTCATATCGAACGGTTCATCTGGATGAAACAGATATTGATGTGAAGAATGTCCTGGTTGGGGTCTGTGAGAAATGTACTAAAACTGCCTCAATTCCAGCCCAGTCGTTTCCTCGACTTAAAGAGGCACGGGAGAGGAAATCGAAGATAATAGAAGCCCGAATTCCTCTGGAACTTGATGATATCATCAGGATGATTGCTGATTACTATCACGTTTCAGATCAGGAATTTCGCTCATCCCTCTTACGATTCTACCTCTATCAGATAGTGAAGAACGAGTCCCTGGTCCGGAGGATTAAACGACTTTCAGAAAAAGATCTTGCCTGTGGCAAAGCTCCTGCCCGGGTTTCGCTCAGATTAAGTTATGACTTATGGAATAATGCCTGGACGGTACTGAATAATTCGGGGATCAATGATTGGTCAACTGTTATCCGGGGTATCATCGTTGCTGCCCAGGAAGATGTCCTCGGTAATCGGGCGTCGAGAAGGCGGGAAGATCTGGAGTGTATTGCAGCCTCAACATGACCAGTAGCTGTACTGGGCGCCACAGGGGCTCGTGGACGCCTGCCGGTATCTCTGCCTGAGCTCTACCCGGTCGGTTGGGGCATCAACGTCGGTGTCCCCCCGAAATAATCCATCCGACCCATAACGCATGTTGAGAGCACGCCCCTTGCCCGTCTGAGGGAACCGATACAGTTCCTTGGACATAGACCCGAACAAGGAGCGGCTCTCATGAAACGTAATACCAAATATGTAGGACTGGATGTGCATCAGGCAACCACAGTGGCCTCGGTACGGGAAGCGAACGGCCGTGTGCTGGCGCGAGCAGTATTTCCTACCGAAGAGTCAGCCATTACGGAGTTCTTCGGGGGGATGCGCGGGGCTGTGCACGTTGCCTTTGAGGAAGGGACCCAGGCGCAGTGGCTGTACGAACTGCTGACACCGCGGGTCAATCGTGTCGTAGTGTGCGATCGACGCGGGCAATCCCGACATGGGAACAAGGCCGATCAAGGTGATGCCGACCAACTCTCGGAGCAGCTGCGTTGTAGTGGGCTTCGCCCGGTGTATCACGGTCATGCGGACCTGGCCACGCTGAAGGAACTGACCCGGACCTACCAGAGTGTGGTTGCGGATTCCACGCGTGTCATGCAGCGCATCAAAGCATTGTACCGCGCTCGGGCGATCAAGACTGCCGGCATGACGGTCTATCAACCCCGGCACCGTGCCCAGTGGCTTGCGCAGCTGCCCGAGGGCGGGGCGCGGTTCCGGGCCGAGACACTCTACACTCAGCTCGACGTGCTGCGGGAGCTGCGCCCGAAGGCCAGGACCGCGATGCTGGCCGAGGCCCGGCGGGATCCGGCGTGGTGGAGTGACCCCGGTTCAGTGGACAGTTGAGGACTGGGGATTTCCCAGCTCTCACCATTCCTCTAAAACCC
>VAOY01019778.1_pt1 | contig 15289 bp, 9 predicted proteins | sample 3393881 | NCBI WGS metagenome assembly VAOY01 (sample SAMN08290430, study PRJNA428436) | hydrothermal vent metagenome | isolation source: Deep-sea hydrothermal vent chimney | place: Indian Ocean: Southwest Indian Ridge
CGGCGGTTGTCCACGTTGTAATTCGGATGCGCCGTCCGGTCATGATTTAACTTCCTGCGTTTGCAGCCACGCCGAAGAAAACGCGATCGTCCAGGCGGCTTATCACGGTATTACGGTCAAAGACGCAACGCTTTATACGACTTTCAGCCCCTGCCTGCTCTGTTCCAAAATGATTATCAATTCCGGCATAAAAGAAGTCGTTTACCATCAGGAATACGCCATCGCCAACCAGGCTTTCGATTTACTGCGTGAAGCCGGTGTAGCCGTTCGTCCTTTAAATGATAATAACGAAGAGTAATAAGTTCATGAACATTACCGGCATTAACCGCAATCCCGAAAAACTGATAATGGATTTGTCCGTGGCTAAAGCCTGGCGGTCCGAATTAAAAGCGAAAAAGCTTAAATTAGTTATTACAAATGGTTGTTTTGATATTTTACACCGGGGGCACGCTGAATATTTGCTGCGGGCCCGCGCCCTGGGAGACGCTTTACTGGTACTGATTAATTCGGACAGTTCGATCCGGGAGTTAAAAGGGCCAGGCCGTCCGGTTATCAACGAATATGATCGCGCCTACATGCTTTGCGCCCTGGAATCGGTCGATTCGGCAGTAATGTTCAACTCACAACGCTGCGCTGATATGTTCATCGAATTACGTCCCGACATTTACGTCAAAGGCGGTGATTACACCCTGGAAACCATCAACCCTCAAGAACGCGAAGCACTGCAAAGCGTCAACACTGATATTCGCTTCCTTCCCTTCGTTCAAGGCTTTTCAACCACTGAACTTATAGAAAAATTACGAATCCCTTGAGCTAATTGCCAAAGTCTCCTCTTAATTAAAGCTTGAAGAATTTCTTTGGCCCCGCGTATGACATTTCGATTGCTAATTCTATCAATAACTCAATCGGCGCCTGTTCCATTTCGGCCATTTCGCCAAAAACGTCCGCCAGTACACGACGGAACATTTCGAAACGTGAACCGTAGGATAAAAGTTTTCGTGAATCCGACACCATGCCCGCGAAATTGGCTAAGACATCAACGGAACCAATGTATTCCAGTTGACGGCGCATGCCGACAGGATTATCACACAACCACCACGCGGAACCTAAACGAACTTTTTCGCCGAAGGCGCGGGATAAAGTCGCCAGCATTGGCTGATGCGTCGGGTCAAGGCAATATAATACGACTTTCAACTTGTCGTCAAAACGGTTTAAAAAACCTGCCAGAGGAGTTAGGTGATTCTGGTAATGATTGGAAACATCGCCGCCGCTGTCCGGCCCCAACTCCGCGAACAGATAATCGCGGACATCGCGGACCGCGCCCATGTGAATTTGAAATACCCAGTCTTTTTCTGCATCCATCTCGGCCGCTTTGCCGAAAATATAACTCATAAACTCCGCCGCTTCCGTTTTCGTTACTTTTTTACCATCCATAGCCTTGCGAAACGCGGCGTCAGCGGCAGCCGGCTTCGCGTCCCCGCTGAGCGGTATTTCCACGCCATGGTCACTCGCCACGCAGCCGTGCCCGGCGAAATAATCATGCGAAAGCTTCAGGGCTTTTATCAAATCATGCACAGAATCCAATTTCATTCCAAAACGTTCCGCGACCTTATCCATATATTCACGCCAGTTGGAAGCCGCGATTTTCATTGCTTTGTCTGGACGCCAGGTCGGGCGGATAATTCTGCGCCCGACAGCCGCTTCCACGATACGGTGATTTTCCAGCGAATCAATCGAATCGTCAGTCGAACACATTGCCTCAACACCAATATCGGCGAGTAACTGCTGAGGACGTTTGTTTTCCTGCGCCAAAACCGCATTAGCCTGTTCCCAAATTTCTTCGCCGGTTTCCGGGCCAATCAAAGCAGCGATGCCTAGATAACGTTTTAAATCCAAATGAACCCATTCGTAAACCGGATTGCCGACCAGCCGCGGAAAAACGGAAGCTGATTTCAACCATTTTTCTTTCGGGGTCCGCTTTCCGGTGAGGTATTCCTCCGGCACGCCGAGTTTACGCAGAACTTCCCAGACGTAATGGTCAGTCGCGGCAAATAATTGCCACAAATCGGGATAATTGTTGTTCGCCGCTATTTCTTCAACATTCGCGTGGTTGTGAGGATCGATGATCGGCAAATCTTTTATCGCGTCGTAAATTTCCAACCCGGCGTCTGTCTTTATTAAATAATTTCTACTTAAAAAATTCATAATCCACACTCTCTCGTTGTATTAAGTGTTAAGTGTTAGGTGTTAAGATTAAAAAAGTCGTAATTAATCAGCTCGGGTTTTGTCCGCCGCCCTGCACGTAGCCCTGCAAATCAAGCAAAATTTTACGGAAACCGATTTCAAGTAATTTTTCGACTATTAATTCAGCGTTTTCCGCCGCGGAGACTAAATCAGGCAAAAACAATTCAATTTTAGCCACATCCGTTAAACAACGCACCCGGCAGCCCGGATAACCCAGCTGACGCAAAAATTCTTCCGCTTTGTCCACCATCTGCAGACGTTCTGAAGTTAATTTCAAACCGTAGGGCAAACGTGAAGCCAGACACGCCGACGGCAAAGTATTCCAGTTCGGCATATTCCAGCCTCGCGCTAAAATTCTGATTTCAGCTTTATTCAAACCCGCTTCAAGCAGGGGATGCCGCACCCCTCTTTCGTCCGTGGCCCGGATTCCCGGACGATAATCATCCAGGTCATCACGGTTCAAACCATCCGCAATATGTTTAAAACCATTTTTTTCAGCTTCCGCGAAAACTACTTCCAATATGGCTTTTTTGCAATAGTAACAGCGCTCCATATCATTACGCGCGACATCTTCATTCGCCAGCGGATCAACTTCGATAATTTTTAAAGGCAGCTTATTTTCCGCCGTCCATCCATCCACAAAACCACGTTCTCCACGCGGTACCAGTTCCGATGACACATGAAACAACAAAAATTGATCCGGTTTTAACACCTTACCGGCCGCCATTGCCAGGAGCGAACTGTCTGTTCCGCCTGAAAAACAAATCGCGACACGTCCCATTTCCTGTAAAATTGCCAACAGCTTTTTTAATTTTTGTTCAAGCATTTCAATCTCACTTTAAATGTTCTAAATATTCTTTCTCTAAAATATCAGCCATTTTATGCCAGTCAAATTTTTCCGCAACCATTTTCCTGCCGTTTTCGCCCATTTTCCGCGCCAGTTCCGGATTGCTGAGGATGTGCAGCGCGCTTGCCGCCGTGGTTTGTATATCTTTAGCCCGGGCACAATATCCGGTTTCTCCGTCAATAACAACTTCCGGCGTACCGTCCAATTGAAATCCAAGAGCCGGCTTACCGGACGCCAGAGCCTGAACAATACAACGCGGCAAACCTTCACGCAAGGATAAATGTATTAACAAATCCATCAACGCGATATAGCGGTAAACTTCACCGGGAGGCACCAGGCCCGCAAAATGAACAAGATCAGTCATGCCCGCTTTGGCGATTTGCCTGTCCATCAATTCCCGCATCGAACCGTCGCCGACAATCAGAAAATGAACATCCGGACAAACGCTGACAATTGTCTGCGCTACCGGCAGAAAATATTCGTATCCCTTTAGCGGAAATAAACGCGACACCGCGCCAACGACTTGTACATGTTCCGGAATTCCAAGTTTTTTTCGTAATTCCGCTTCCGGTTTGGAGTTTAAAAAATCGTCAATCTCCATACCGCTGTAAACAACTTTATATTTTTCGCGCGGCGCTACTTTAGCCGCCACGCATTGGTCAATCATTGCCTGCGCCACCGCGTAAATCTTATGGCAGCGCTTTGCCGCCCAACGCTCCATGCCTATATACAAAAAGTTTTTCCACGCTTTTTCGTAAGCATGAAAAGCTTGTCCGTGAACGGTATGCGTAACGAACGGCACCTTGACGTTCCAGGCTGCCGCGCGTCCGATAATCCCGGCTTTAGAACTATGCGTATGAACGACATCGAACTGCCGCTCACTGAATATTCTTTTCAATTCCCGATATGCCGAATAATCTTTCAGCGGATTCAAGTTCCGCACTAAATGTGGAACTTCTATGATCTCGAATTCAGGAAAATCACTGTTCTTCAACAATTCACCCTCCGGGCCGGGGGAAGGGCCGGTTATTAAAACCACCTCGTGTCCCTTTCGAATGTGTCCGACTATCGTGAAAAGGGTATTTTCCTGGGCTCCGCCGACAATCATCCGGGTAATAACGTGACATATCTTCATTTTCTTATTCTTCAAAGGCATAATCCCTCATTTCCAGGATTGAACTGTTCAGCAGCCTGTGCCTGATTGGCGGACGCCTGCCGAAAACAAGTTCGATACACTTGCTTCCATTATTATTATTGAAAACCCTTGCCTTAATATGCAGGAGATTAGAACGGTATTCAATGTTAAAACCCTGATTTTTGCCGACAATTTTTATTTTACCCGAATAATATTCAAATAATTCGCTGTTTGACCGGGAAATTTGACCGGTTTTATAAGCCGCCCCCTGCGCGAGCGCCGCGTTAACGCTGTCTTTGAAAAGCCGGCTGCGGCTGCCGGGCTCCAGTTGAACCAGTTCCTTCACCTTTAAACGCTGCAGCAAAACTTTGCTGCCGTCGCAAAAAGCTTTCCGGCTGCCGCTGAAAATTAAAATATCAACTTTCCGCACCCCGCTTTGCCCCAGCCGCGCGGCAATGCAGCGCGCCGCTTCAAAAGATGGTACGTTAATAACTGTCGCGCTTTTTATCGCGGGCTCGATGATGACGAAAGACGTTTCCTGACTACCGCCACCATGCAACACTGTCAGGGACGGCGCGATAAAATTATTCGAAATATGCCAGAAAACAATCATTCCCCCCACTCCCAGCAAGCCGATGATAAAACCCGGACGCTTACGGGAAACGACCAGCAGCAGCAGGAACGCATAAAATACCAATAAACCGTAAATCGTCGGCGCCGCCGCGGGTGTTGATTCGAAAAGGTCAAGCGATATTCCGGCAATAAAATCAATTATCCCGACCACGGCCCCCACCAGCCATGCCGTAAACGGCAGTAAAAAGCTGAAAACACTCAAAAACACCTTGAGAAAAATCAAATTGAATAATAATAAGACAAAGGGAATCAGTAATAAATTAGCGACAATCGAAAAAGGGAAATATATCCCCTGATAATATAAACAAATCCCGCTGCTCGCCAGCCAGGCGATAACACAAGCGAATAGAGCCAGTAAAAATTTGCGCCGCCATTTTTCGCTCCAGTAACGCAGCCGGCCCAGACGCCGCGCCGGAATCCAGGCCAGCAACTCGCGAAATAACTGCCCCCATTCGCAACTGTTCCGGCTTGAGATAATCAGGAAGCCAACTACCGTGAAGGAAAATTGAAACCCCATATCTTTGAGGTAAAAAGGATTTTTCACCAGTAATACCGCCGCGGTCAGGAACACAATATTCAAGGCCGGAATATATAATAATGAAGCCCGGCATACACACCAGATAGTAATCATCAGCCATGCCCGCAGCGCCGGCGGATGCATCCCCGTCGAAAGCACATACAAAAAGACCAGGGCCGGCACCAGCAGATGCCGCCGCCGGAACGGCACCCAGCGGAAAAACCAGAATAAAATAAAAGCCAGGATGCCGACATGCAGGCCGCTTACGGTAAAAATATGAATTGTGCCGCTTTTAACATAATTGGCCTTCGCCGCGTAATCCAATCCCTGCCGGCAGCCAAACAAAAGAGTCGCCAGCAAATCACGATGTTTTTCATTTTTTATCCCTGCAGTCGCGTTCAGCAGCAGAAAATTGCGCAGGCTTAAAACCGGCCGGTACAATCCGGCGTCCCGGGACTGCCGGCCCAGAAATTCTTTACAATAAAAAATCCGCGAAATATTACGCGATTTCAAATAGTTCGTGAAATGCCGGCTACCCGGATTAGCCAGTATTCGCGGGCTCTCAACTTTTACCGGCCTGGAGTCATCGGCGGGAACAATGTTCTCCTGGAATAAAAAATGATTTCCTGAATTCCGGAAGGTCCCCCTCAAGCTGATAATATCACCGTAATTCAGCAAGGGAGCGGCACGGGGCAGGCGCACGGCGGCCAGGCCGTAAGTTTCATGCCACTTGGTGTCGCCGTTTATTTTTACTTTGAGAATCTTTACGGCCATCAGAGTTGGATTCGGCAGCCATGGAACGGCCTTGCCGCAACACGAAGTATCAATTACTTTAACCAGTATTTCAGCACCGCGGTCGCGGTTTCCTAATAAAGAGACGTAAGAGGCGGCAGTGATTTTCTGATGGATATTCAAACTTGCCAGTCCCGCGCAGCCAGCCAGGAACAAGATTAAAAGCTGTTTACGCGGCAATAAAAATGCCCCGCCGACAATAAGCGGCGCGACACTTAGCAAAATCTTCCACCATACTAAACGCGGGAACAAAAGTTGCGGCAGAATCGCGTTGATGATTCCAATCAGAATCAACAGCGCCGGTATTTTAGCGGCCGCCCCGCCCGAACGCAATTCGTTTAATGCGTTTTTTATAAAACTGACAGTTCTGATATAAACTTTCACCGTGATTTACGGGAAATGAACCCGGCGGGTCCTGAATACTTCAATCGGCCTGCACGGCGGCGGCGTAGCAAGAACTTCAATGCCTTTGCCGTAACTTCTTTTCCAGAAGAAAGCATACATGGAACCGTCGTAATTGGGCTGTACCAGCGGTTCGCCCATAAGAAAGACAAGTTCTTCATCGCTGGCGTCCGGGAGTTTTTCCAAAGCATATTTGCGCATCATCTTGATTGACGACCGGGGGTTTTTCATGCGTTTAAAATCCTTCTGCATCTGCTTAAACACATCGCTCGGATTAATCTTCGGAGGAGTTTTCTTAGCGGCACACCCGCTCAAACACACAGCCGCGGCAATTAATACCGCGATCCCGGCAAAGTTTGATAAGTTCATATTTGTCCCTTTATCTTATATTAACTCTGAATTCGTTCGAATTGCAACGCAGTTCCGGAGCGTAAACTCCCGTCGCGCTTGCCGGCAGAGCAGTGAATTTCCCTGGTATTACCGCACGCATGCGATATGACATAGAATGTTTGCCCCGCGCTAAACGGCGGACATAAAAGCGTATCAAAGTATTCCGCATTTCCACAAACGCACCCAGATTGTTTCGAGTATAGCCACTCAAAACGCTCACCGGCTCAAAGCCCGCCGCCTTGCCGTCATTTATGACAATATACCCGTAATCGTTTTTAGATTCAATAGTAAATTCGATTTCCAGCAAATCTCCGCTCAAAATTTTTCCGGAATCGCTAATCGCGACCCGTTTATACTTTTCCACACCCGGCTCAAGCGCCTGGCCGCGCCCGCCCCGCGCCCGCGCTTGCGACTTAGTCGGGATAAGTTTAAAATACCGCCGTTTGATTTTTAAATCCAGCCCGGCGGCTTTGATGAAATCCTCCAGCGTAAAATACGACAGGTAAGTATTGAAGTAAACCGCTCCTTTGCCTTGACGACGGATTTCGACTTTATGTCTGCCCGAAGTCAATTCCCTGCCGGAAAGCTTTATGGAATTATCAATATTGAACATATTCTTTTTGTTGACCTCAACTTTCCTGAGAACTTTCCCGTCAAAAAGAACTTCGACTATCATATCCGGCCCGGCTTCACCGCTGTTCAGCATGAATTCGCAAAGCGCCTCAACACACAAGCCGGTATCAACAACCGAAGTCCAATAAACCGCGTGTTTGCGGTTTATCAAAATATATTTTGCCAGCCACGCGGCGCGTTTGCCGCGCGGATCGACTTTTGCCAGCAATTTCAAATACGCCGCCTGCGTATCAATATCACGTCCGTACCAGTTCCACCACCAGTAATTGCCGGGAATACGTAAATACGCGGTTTGATTTTCCTTGTCCTCCACCACAAACTGTTCAATATTCCTGAGCAGCATTTTTAGTTTCGCGCCGTCTTTCAAACGCTGACACGCAGTGGCGAAAAGCGTTAAGCCATTGAGACTTAATTTACTACGCTCCGTGAAAAGTTTTTCCAGCATAAAATCAGATTTCACACCCGCCTTAACCAGGGTGGCAAAAAGCAACGCATCAGTATTGTTAATTTCCGCATGCTCCTTTTTAATATCTTCAATCCTGCCTTCCTGCCAGGCTTTGAGCCAGGCGACGCCACGGCTCAACATTTTTTTATCTACAACTGTACCGTTATCCTTAGCAAGCAGCAAAGCGCGCACCGTTCTGACGGTCGTGTAAACGCCTGAATTTTCGTAAAAACCACTGAACCAGCCCCAGCCGCCGTCACTATTCTGCATAGCGGCGATGGTGCTTAATCCTTTGGCGACTATTTGTCCAAGCCGTTCTTCACTGAACACAGGATTACATTGAGCGGCACGTTTTTTCTTATTGCCTAACTCTGCCGGGTTCAAATTAGTTTTGGATTTTTCTATTTCAGCTAAATTAATGCCCAATTTTTTCAGGGTGTTCTGCGCAATCAAAGCCGGAACAAAACGGTTTACAGTCGAAAAAATATCTTTATCTCTGCTATTGATTAAATAGGGTAAAGCATCGAGCGTCGCCGCCGCGATTGATGGTGAAAAGTTGATAGTCAGCTTCGTTGCTTCTTCCTTGCGTTTTGCCGGAATATCAATAATCACAGACGCGCTTTTCTGCTCAGTTTTGATATAGCCGCTGGATGCGACTTGTTTGCTGATGCCTTTTATTTCGATTGGCAGCTGCAACTCCAGCGCGTCGGAATTTTCTCCGCAAAATGATTTCACCGTAATCGCCGCTTTCCCGGCTTTGACCGCCCGCACCTGCCAGTCAAGGCGTTTTTCGCTGTTCGCGCCGAGTTGAATTTTCTGTTCAGAGGCATTGAGCAAACGCAGAGCATCGCCGGAAATTTCTATGGAAGCCGCGGCTTTGCCGGATTGTTTTCCCAGATTCATAACGACCGCCGAAAGCGTCGCGGTATCGCCGGAGACCAGAAAACGCGGCAGAATCAGGCGCACCAGATAGTCCTTGCTCACTATTACCTCGCTTTCGCCCTGCCCGACGCTGCATTTGTCCGTCATCGCCCAGGCGCGGATTTTCCAGGTCGTCAAATTATCCGGCAAAGGTATCGGCAGTTCAGCCATACCGTTTTTATCTGTTTTGAGCGCGACTTTCCACAACGCGGAATCGGCAAAATTCCTGCGCACAAGCACACTGGCTTGTTCAGGTTTTGCGGGCGCGGATCCCGCAAGCTCAACCGAGTCCATTGACATACTTTTACAACGCCGCATACCAGCGAAAGCCGCATTCGGGGATGGTAAATATCCAAAAATCCCTAAGGGCAGCATCGATAATTCCTGTTTTTTGAGGACTTTGCGAAAAGCCGCATCCAAGCTGGTACGGGATTGAATATACCAGTTTCTGGTCCATTTCCAGAAAAAAGAATTTATTTCAGGGATATTGCTTCCGCCGTTTATAATATCCAGTGCTTTATCGTAGACCGTCAAAACCACATCAGCGCTTACCGGCCTGCCGTTTGAATCGCTTATTTTGATTTTCAAGGGACACTTTTGGCCCGGTTTGTATTTATTTTTGGCGGTTTTCAACTCAATATTCAATATTTTCTTTTCCGGTGGAACAATTATTTGTTTAATAACGCTGTACATTCTGCCGTTGCGGACCGTTACCGCCTCAACAAAGATATTCGGCATATCCGCCTGCCTGATTCGCAGTTCTTTAATAGCGGAACCAGTCGGTAAATACAGCAGTCTCGCGTAATTTATCATTCCGCTGCCGGCCGGCCGGACAAAAAGAAAAACGTTTTGCTTTGACCCGGCAGTATTAATCATGATGGAAGCGGTATCGCCCGGCTTGTAAGTTTTTTTGTCCGTAATCAACTCAAGCGGCAGGCGGGTCATTTTATCGGCACTCGTAACTCCTTTTGCAACAACCCGGATTATCAGATCACTGCTTATTGAATTATTTTGCGCGTCCGTAACTTTTGTTTTCGCCAGATAATGTCCGACTTTATTCAATCTGAATTGTATTTTCGCAGTGTTCCAGCTTTTTATCTTTGTTTCGACCGGAGATTTTTCGGCATCATAAGTTATTTTAAACAGATCGACTTCGTATTTACCACTAATTTTTTTATTGTTAGAGCTTATTGCGGAAATACTAAAATCAATAACTTCGCCGCTCCGGTAAAAACCCTTATTTGTACTGCAATACACCTTAAACGCTCTAGCGGCCGCGATAACAGTCCCCTGCCCGACTTCGGTGTAACGGGATTGATCCCTGACTTCCGCGGTAACTTTGTATTCCGAATCTTCATCGCCAAACAGGGTTTTCGCCAAAGCCGTATCAACAGTAAAACTCAATTCACCGTTCGCGTCAGTTATTCCCAGGTTATCGGTCACCAGTTCAGTTGGCGAAGGCCTCTGCCAGCCTATGTGACGATAGCGATAAGCAAGACCGCAGGAATTCCGGCCGTAAAGCCAGTCCCATTTGCAAAGTGGCATATAAAGACTTGATTTTGAACTGCGGTAAACTTTGTATCTGACTTTGGCATTGGCAACGGGAGCCCCGAATAAATAATCAGCTTTAACAGTTATCGGAATTTTATCGCCAAGCATAAGCGTTTTTTCCGGCATCTTTACTTTGACTTCATATTCAGGCTTGCGGTATTCTTCCACGCGGAAACGCAGATAACCGCCGAGTTTGTCCAGATACATTGAATAGGTGCCCAGATCCGCATCGTCAGGAAGTTTAAATGAAGAACTCAGAGCTCCGAAGTTATCCAGGGTAAATTCTTTTTCGAAAAGTTTTTTGCGGGGAGAACGAACCGTCAATTTGACTCTTTTCCCGGCGAACTCGCCAATAAAATTATCCCGGCCGTAGCCGACCAGACGCAGCCAGTAGTTAAAATTAACCGTCTGCCCGGGTTTATAGACCGGACGGCCGGTAATCGCGTAGACTTTGCGCATCCGCTTCATTTCCTGCGGATTATAACGCCGCCAGTATATACTGGAAAATCCCAGAACCCCGAAACGGCCTTCAACATTGGCCTCAATCATAACTTGTCCGCATTTTCTCAGTTTGCCGCCGTCGACAAAAATCATTCCATTGGCATCGGTTTGAGTGAAAAATTCATTAAAAGTAAAAGTATATCTTTCACCCGCTTTATTGCGCAGTTTCTTATCCCGGATATATCTGGATTTGTAACCGAAAAAACTCAGGCGGCAATAATCCACCGGCTTCCCGGTCAAAGCGTCGGTAACGATATAAAGTTTGCCGCCCTTGGCGTCGCGCTCGATTATTGCCAGGCTGGACAACCACACGAGAATCCGGCTGGTATTACCGTTTTCAGCTGTAACTTCGAGGAAATATACGCCGGCTTTGTCCACCGGCAGCTTCAACTGAATTGTTTTGTCGAAATGACCGGCAGGCGGTTTCAAAGTTTTTTTCCAGGCGGCGATTTCCCTGCCCAGATAGCGTTCGCCCTGTTTTTTGAGCAGCCAGTTGGCAATCTGATTGGGTTGATATCCCAACTTGAACATTTCCTTACGGGTTTTGCCATGTTTAAGATATTTTTTGATATCGCTAAGAAAAGTCTCGATTTTCACTTCAGTAAGTTTACAGGAAATTTCACCGGCGTTTCTGAATTTCAGATTAAGTTCGGGTTTTACTCCGGCGGGAAAAGTTTTACAGTCGAGCAGTTCCACCCAGTCGCCGGTGATTTGATTGAGGGCGTCAATATCAGCCTGTTGACGGTTTCTTTTGACTATTCTTCTCAAAACCTTTGCCGCTTTCACGTATTGGCGGCGGTTTTTATAAATATTAACCAGCTCGTTCAAATCCATTCCCGTGTATTCAGTATCAGCCAGTTCTTTATATATTTTGATGTAATTGCAATCATCAGGCAGTTTTATTTTCCGCACTCCAGTTGCCAAATCAGCAATCGTTTCATCGTCTTTTAAAAGATGCAGGGCGTAAGGACCGGTTTTGATTGATTGTATTTTAGTGCGCATGCTGAACGCGATAGTCTGAACTCCAAATTGCGACTTGAAAAATTCAGCAATTTTTAATTTTGCATACCATTTATGAGAAATTGAAAATTTTTGCATGCCCCAGCGCCAGCGTTCACCATCATTGCGGGCTTCTTTAAAGCTTGGGGGCACATGATAAAAAACAGCTTTGCCATCAGCGTCAACCGGAGCACCCGGAGTCCGCCCCCTGAAATAATAAGGATTTCTTTTTTCATAACCAGGCAGTTTGTTCAAATCCGTCAAATATTGCAGCTTCCACGCTTGACCAGGCCACCTCCCCCACATTATAACACGGTAAAAAACATCATAAAAGCTTCTGGAATAAGTATTTTTAGAAGGTAGCGGCAGAACTCCCGCCAACAAACGCAGAGCTTCAACCCGGTCGCGTTCCAGACTCGAAACCCGCGCGCCGCCGCCTCGATGACTGCCGCGGACAAATTCACCGGCAATAATATACCCGTAATCAGCGACCTGCATTTTCGACTGCGCCAACGCTATTGCCATCTCCGGGATTTTGCCGTACTTTTTTGCCGCCGCCGCGAAAAAACCGTCGAACTCATTTTCCAGCCGGGCTTTTCGCAAACTTTTCACCGCGTTTAAGTACATACGGGGCGAAACTTTGTGTTCCAGAAGTATTTTTTTGTAGAGATAAAAGGCGTCTTTCCAATTATTATCTTTAAATTCCGTATTTGCCTCAGCCGTCAGCGCACGCCAGTTTTCGACAGCGAAACTTGAACAGGAAAACACAAAAATAACGGTTAAAATCGTAAACAGTTTTTTCATTTTGCATACCCTCTTATTTTGACAAAAAATCCAGCTTATAATAGTATGACACACAAATTACCCGTTTATTAGAAAAAGTCCGGCATAGAATTAGTATACATCAATAATGTTCAAGACCAAATCTTTTTTATCTTAATGTCTGGAAAAGCTTCCTGTAGCACACTATATTAAGTACATGAAAAAAATCCCGAAAAAAAAGAAGAAAAAAAGATTACTATTTCACCTTGTTCTAGCTTTAGTAATCGGCATAATCGGCATAATCAGCGTAATCGCGTTCTGCAATATTACAACTGATGTTATGGTTTCGGAATATGTCTATCGGAAAGTGGAAAATGTCCCGGACAATAAATACGGTTTACTTCTCGGCGTTTCCAAAACCCGTAACGGTGCAAAAAATGAATATTTCACCAACCGCATTAAAGCCGCGGCGCTCCTGTATCACAAGGGCAAAATCAAATATATCATCGCCAGCGGAGCATATCGGGACAATCCCCCGTATGACGGCCCGAGCGACATGAAACGCGCCCTCATCGTCCGCGGCGTACCTGCTGATCGAATAATCAAAGACAATTGCGGTTACCGCACATTGGATTCTATTTATCGCGCTATTGACGTATTCGGTTTGAAGAATTTCACCATTATCTCGCAGTATTCCCATATTACCCGCGCCGTTTATATCGCCAGGTTTCTGGATTTGAATGCCGTGGCTTTTGCCGCTGACGACGGCAAAATTCCACATATCAGATTACGCAGCCACTTACGCGAATATCTCGCCAAGGTTAAAATGATGCTCGATCTGTACATATTGGGCATGAAACCGAAAATCCCGAATGGAAGATATAAAATCAAAAACCGTAAAATAAAACAAATCAATTGAACTTTCAACACCGTAGCCAAAACAAAATTCTTCGCCTCTTTACGGAACATTTTTTGTTTTTTCCACTTTTCAGGATATATTTGTTTCTTGCATGAAAAATAAAAACTTAACGGAAAACCCGGATGAGCATCTATCAGGAACTGAAAGATCGCGGTTTTATTTATCAGGAAACCGACGCGGCCAACACAAAAAAATTACTGGAAAATGAAAAAACAGTTTTTTATGTCGGCTTTGACCCTACCGGCAGCAGCCTGCATGTCGGCCATCTGCTGCCGATTATGGCAATGCGTTTACTGCAGAAAGCCGGGCACGTGCCGGTGGTTCTGGTCGGCGGCGCGACCGCGCAAATCGGCGACCCGTCCGGAAAACAAAGCAGCCGCCCGATCCTGACTAAAGATGAAGTCGCCGCCAACGCCGAAGCTCTGCGCCAACAGCTTTCACGTTTCATTTCAGTGGAAGCCGGCGAAGCGCATTTCGTCAATAACCTGGACTGGCTGAAAGAATTAAACTACATTGATTTTTTGCGGATTGTCGGTTCAAAATTCAGCGTCAACCGCATGCTGGCCCAGGAATCCGTCAAAGCCCGCCTGGAAGACGGCTTGACTTTTCTCGAATTCAATTACTCTATTCTGCAGGCATACGACTTCTACATATTAAACCGCGATCTGAACTGCCGCATGCAGTTCGGCGGGCAGGATCAATGGGGCAACATGGTCGCCGGAGTGGATTTGACCCGGCGCATGAACGGCAATGAAGTATTCTGTACAACATTCCCCTTGCTGCTGGACTGCAACGGCCAGAAGTTTGGAAAAACCGCGGGCGGCAATAATGTCTGGCTGGATACCGGGCGCACTTCAATATTCGATTACTACCAGTTCTGGCGCAATGCGGATGACCATCAGGTCAAAAAATTGTTTTGCTACTTCACGAATCTGCCCGTAGATGAAATTAACGAATTATCCGGGCTGGAAGCCCCGGCAGTCAACCGGGCCAAAGAAATCCTGGCTTACGAAGCCACCAGCCTGGCGCACGGCGAAGCGGAAGCCCGCAAAGCGTATTTAAGCGCCGGCAGCAAATTCGGCTTTGCCGACCCGGAAAATAAAATAAAAACATCCAGCGCCATCAGCGCTGTAAAAATAAAACAGGATAAGAGTTTTGCGGATTTGCCGACGGTCGAGTTTCCGGCCGCCGAGTTTGCGGGCGAAGGCATGTGGATCGTTAAATTATTCACCAGCGCCGGTTTATGCCAATCCAACGGCGATGCCCGCCGCCTCCTCAAAGGCGGAGGCGCGTACATCAATGACGAACGCATCAGCAATATGAATATGAATGTTGGCAGCGATCTGTTTGCCGGTGGTTTCATCATCCTCAAAGCCGGTAAGAAAAATATCAAAAAAATTACCTTGAAACCAGCATAAGAAATTATAAAAGCCGCAATTACCGGAGTTTCCGGATTTGACAGTACACACTACTACACTATACAACTTAAATGTTCGTATTGTATATAAAAAATGTAGCTCACTTTGCGAAGGCTGAGACTGAGCACAGCGAAAGTCAACCGTCTCGCTTGAATATCTTCACAACCGAGACGGTTGTGC
>VAOY01003030.1_pt1 | contig 15247 bp, 15 predicted proteins | sample 3393881 | NCBI WGS metagenome assembly VAOY01 (sample SAMN08290430, study PRJNA428436) | hydrothermal vent metagenome | isolation source: Deep-sea hydrothermal vent chimney | place: Indian Ocean: Southwest Indian Ridge
CGGGCAGGGAACCCTTAAAACAGAATAAAACATATGATTGGTGGTAGCCCGTACGGGAATCGAACCCGTGTTACTGCCTTGAGAGGGCGGCGTCCTAACCCCTAGACGAACGAGCCATGCGGATTTTCAATTTATGACTGATGATTGAAAAAAAACCGTTACAATCTAAAATCGTACATCATAAATCAATCGTACGCCCGGGAGGATTCGAACCCCCAATCCCCTGGTCCGTAGCCAGGTGCTCTATCCAATTAAGCCACGGGCGCATATTCTAGTGATTGGTTATTTGTAATTGGTGAGTAGTAATTTGTAATTAGCCACAATCTACCAGCTACCGCTTACCAGTTACTACTCCACCGTAAGCTGGGGCGCAGGGACTCGAACCCCAACAACCAGAACCAGAATCTGGTGTCCTGCCATTAGACGACGCCCCAATGTCATCTTAATGATAAAAAACAGGGGGCAAATTTATGCCCCCCGCCTATTTCACTAAAAATGTTTTATTATTTTTATTTTACTAAATACGCTTTGCGAACATCAATACCGGCTGATGTCTGTATTTGTATAAAATAAACGCCTGAAGAGAAATTACTTGCATTCCACTTGATGACATGATTTCCGGTGGTCATTTGATGTTCATTAATCAAGGTAGCAACATGTCTTCCTTGAATATCAAACACTTGTATTCTGACATCCATTTTATTTGGAAGAGTTATTGGAATTGAACATACTGGATTAAATGGATTCGGATATAGCTGACCAATGCTAACATTTCCGGGTATTCCAACCACATCAGCAGATGATATTTCCATGAAAGTATCATCATTAATCAACACAGCGCCAACTTGGAAAATCTTCTTTGAAGAAGAATTTTGAACAATTGCGATGATTTTGACGTTCTCCATTACCCATGTTTTAGATAAATCAAATGTCCCTGAAAGAGTTTGAGATTCACCACTTGTATTTATTGTCAGATTTTCTGCTGATTTCCAATCGCGATTTACATTTCGAGCATCATGATATTGCCCGACCGCACCCCAAAAAGAATAAATGTTATCTTCTACGAGAAATATGTAAACCTGCTGATTCGTTGAACTTTGGTCTGCATCCATTGAAACAGTGATATCATAATCAACACTACTAGTATTAACCATGCCATTAATTTCAATTGAATAGGGAGTTTCTTCCCCTAACACACCGTTATAAATAGGTAAAAACGTATTATACATTGGTTGCCAATTTCCGTTTGGATAACCACCAACTGTTTTTTCTACACCATTCCACTGTGTATGAGGAATGCCTCCCACACCATACATATTAGCTCTCTGACTGTATAATACGGGAATATCAAAATCAGAAGTTGCTGGAGTGTACCCAGAACTATGAAATTCTATACTGAATAGTGTTTCAGGAAATTGATTCAATAATGAGTCTATCGCAAAACTTGCGCTTGGGCAGTATGGTCACATTAACCCGGTAAAATCTTCCACAAATACTTTTTGAGAAGAAAGACTTGCACTCTCAACGATATCTCGAAGTTCGCCGGAATTGAAAAACTGGTTTGAGTTAAATGTCAACTGTTGTGGAGTAAGCCCACTGACCATAATTATGATAGCCAGTACGAATCTTATCATAATAATCCCTTTATCATTTTTGATAATTAAAAATAATGATTATTTAATTTAATGACGAACCAACATTAAAACATAGATGTAAGACTCATTTTAAAACCGTCATTAAATGGTTCAATGATCCTGCATATTCCATTTGCACATATTAAACCTCCCTTCAATGAACCATATAATAGTGATAATCGAATCGAAGGAGTGATATTGTATACAAATTCAATATTTACCCAATTTCTTTTCTGATCAAGACCCAGTAATTGTTCTAAGGGATTTTCAAATTCATTAGTGCCTAATATTGTTTCAGATACATTTGAATTATCCCAAGTCAATGCCACTGACCACAGAGGTGATTTACTAATGCCAATACTGATAAACCGATTTGTTTCATAATCTAAATACTCTTCCGCTTCCGGAATTCCATTTTCATTGTTATCGTTATAAAATGAGCTCCTGAACGTGTCAACAACTGTTACACCATTCAATGTTTTGATTTGCCCAACACCTTCTGTATATAATTGAGTTTCAATTTTAGCATTAATACTCCAACCGTTATCAAATGTATAAGAGATATCCAAAGGAATCGACTGGCTTTTTTGTAGAGAATAATACATCAAACTTGAGGTATCTGTTTTTATATAATAGTCCAATTTTGTTACATCATAGCTATCAGAATATCCGGTTTTTAAATATAGCTTTTGATCCATCAAAGTAAAAATAACTTCTCCATACAAATCTCTAAATGGAGTTGCGGATTTATTCGTTAGGGGTAAAACGGTGGCGTCCCCTACTTTAAACCACTGATAATTGGAATCCATTACCCATTTATGGGATCGGCTTGAAACAGAATAGATTCCTAAAAGCTCCACCCAATCGGTTAATACACTCATAAATTCAATTTTAAACCCAATCTCATTGTTAAAATCCGTTTGATGCGATACGCGATTCATCAGGACATGTTCATGAATATTCATGGCAATAGGAGGCGCCTGAAATGGTTGATATAAGCCATAATTATCAACAAAATTCGATCTTTCGGCCGGGCTAAGTGTTCCAAACCGATAATTGATATATTCAATATTTAGTGACAACAAATCCAAATACAGATTAAAATTGCTATACAATCCTCTGCCATCAGCATGATTTTTGAATTTATTCTTTACTTCATCGTATTTGAATGATTGATTCTTGACGTATTCTGTATAAAAATCAAATAATGAACTGTTATAGATATATTTAATACTCATTAACTGATTTTTCAAATCTACTGTATCAGGTATTGTGCTGAACAAATTTACAGCATGTTTTTCTTTTGATTGCACAAAGGATGAACCCATTGTATGACTCCCAAAATTATAACCTACGTTAACGCCAACCATATTTTGAAACGTTGTATAGTCATGTTTCCGTGTGCTTGGATTCGTTGGAGTACTTAATCGAATATTCGATTGACCAGTAATAAATTGGATATTCCATGGATTACTGTTATACTGGATACTTAATCCTCTGATTCCTGTATCTCGATCAATGGATTGATCATCTAAAGAATTTAATACCAGCCCTCTTCCCCATATTTCATACATATCACCAAGCTTTATGTCAAACCCTTTTCGGCTGTATTCTAAACGAAGCTTTCGTAATCCATTTATTGAATTTCCTAATTCCGGTGGATCGCTGAACTCAAACTGAAACCAGTTCGTAAAGTCACCATATTGAAGATGGGTATTAAGCAATGTTTCATTATAATAAAATCCATTCTTGCTTTCACCTATACGGGTTTCAGTATTGCCGTGAAATGAAACTTGAGCACTTAAAAATGTAAAAAGGAAAACAAATATAAAATGTTTCATTCATCCATTTCTGGATCAAGGTTCAACACAAGACGAATCTGTTTTTCTATTTCAACTTCATCTCCTGGGATGTAGCCTTGATGAAACCAGACAATTTCTTTGTTTTGATTGATCAGAATTGAAGTCGGAAGCAATAGTGCATTCATCTTTTGAGCCATTTGCTGATTGGGATCTAATCCGACAATAAACGTGAATTTCTTTGCTCTGATATAACTTTTCACTTTGGACATACTTCTTGGACTATCCGTACTAACAGCCAAAATCTTAAACCCATATTCACCGTATTCTTTCTGAAAACGATCCAAATAAACCATCTCCTTCTTACAAGGACCACACCATGTGGCCCAAAAATCTACAAGAACCGGACCATCTTTCAATAATTCATCTAATGTAGTGTTTTTTCCATCCAGTAAACTGAATGATAAATTGGGTAATGCTGTTCCGAGTAGTCCATCCGCATTCAAAATTGAACCGCAAACATATAATGCAAATAATATCTTTCTTATAAAGATCGTCGGCTTAATTGTTCGGTGAGTTGTATTCAAATCAATTACGATTAGTATGGGGATCTACTTACAGTGTCGTTTTTAAGTAAGTCATCAGTTCCGTTTCAGGAACGAATTTCAAACTAACTTTACGAATACTGTCTGCAGTCTCCAGGGGTATACTGAAAGAATAAGTCACCGGGATCTTTACTGATTCCATTGCAACTTGAAGTGACCATCCCCCTATTGTAAAATTGATCAAGGGTGAAAATCGATGATCCGAAAAATAGTATACATTATTTGATGATATTTGATGCACTGCAATTTCTGGCGAATCTACGATCATGACTGTTGGATCATTTGATTCATCTAAGAATGTTAAAACCGGAATGGATCTGTATTGACTAAAACGGATTTTTTCTTTTAATGCATTTGAAAAATTGAATTTTTCTTTATTGAATGAAAAAATCATTAAAGAGCCTTCCTGTTTCAATCCGGAATAAGGCAATGACTTCAGCATATCTGTTATGATATGATCCTTCAAGGAATATTCAACCTCAAAAAGAACATTCATTACATTCGTATTGTCTAGGTCATATTCAAATGTTGGTTTAGTCATTTTAACATTATAAGGACTCTTCATTAAATCATCCAAAACAGTCATTAGCATTTGTGTATTTGCATCATGTTCCGGATTATAACTCGGTTGTGCACTGCTGCCCAGATCCAACACCCATTCGTCACCTTCTTTTATGGCGCCTTCTTTTGATTTTTCACCACGGGCGCCAATAACAAAATCCATTGTTTTTTCCAGTTCGTCAATTGCAGTGTAAATACTTTTACTCACCATTTTGGATTCAGATAAAACACTGGATCGTTTTGCCGGAATTTTATCAACAGAAAATTCAGGGTAAATATTTGTTTTCTTTCTTATGGTCGGAATATATGCCGCAAGCATCGTTTCAACGGTTGATGTTAATTTTATATTTAACGCTGATACTTCATTATATTTTCCAGATAATTTTCTTCGATCAGCTTCTTCCCATGTAGCAATATCTACAAGCTGCAGACTTACTTCAATTTTATCCAGCTTACGCTCAAATTTTCCTAATAACAGGAAATTTCTTGATCCTCGTGGTTGATGCAATAATAATGAGCGGTTATTCATAACTTCTTCCAAATCATCCTGATTTCGAAGTTTAACATTTTCTTTGGAACTGATTTTGGCATTGATCATATCCACAAAACCTTGACCAAGCCAGTTTATACTTTGTTCTTGGGTTAGATTTTCAAATTTGATAACGTATAAATAAACAGCCGGTCCTGCTTCCAGAAATGAAAACAGAAGAATACACGCAAGAGTTGTTCGAAATTGTTTCCACATAGATTGACAAATTAGTAGGGAATTTCCCTTATAACCAATGCAAAATCTACTTGAATTGTTTTTCTAATTTTGCCCATGTATCCCGTAAAGGAACGGTGCGATTAAAAATAAGTTTATCATTTGATGAATCAGGGTCTTTGCAAAAATATCCCAATCGTTCAAATTGAATTTGTTCTCCAATTTCAACATTCTGTAGGTTCGGTTCACACCGACAGTTTTCTAAAATTGTTAATGAATCAGGATTCAAAACATCAAGAAAATTTTCTTTGCTGTCCGGATTTGGTTTAACAAATAGACGATCATAAAGCCGTACTTCAGCTTGGATGGCTTTTCCAGCTGATACCCAATGCAGCGTTGCTTTTACTTTTCTTCCATCAGGAGCAGAACCACCTTTTGTTTCAGGGTCATATGTACAGTGCAGTTCGATCACATGCCCATTATCGTCTTTTATAACTTCATTACATTGAATGAAATAGGCATATCGCAAACGGACTTCTCGTCCGGGAGCTAATCGAAAGAACTTTTTAGGAGGATCTTCCATAAAATCATCTCTTTCGATATAAATTTCTTTACTGAATGGAATCTGTCTGGACCCTGCTTTATCATCTTCAGGGTTATTAATTGCCTCTAATTCCTCAATGTGTCCTTCGGGGAAATTGGTGATAATCACTTTTAACGGATTTAATACAGCCATTCTTCGCTGTGAATGTTTATTGAGGTCATTTCGTAAAATCGATTCCAGTTTAGTAATTTCCATTACATTATCGCGTTTGGCGACACCCACTTCATCCATAAATTTTCGAATAGATTCCGGTGTAAATCCCCTCCGTCTCATTCCGGAAAGCGTCGGCATCCTGGGATCATCCCAGCCATTCACATAATCTCCATCCACCAGCTTTTTCAACTTACGTTTAGACATAATAGTATAACTCAAATTTAATCGGGCAAATTCAATTTGCTGTGGATGGAACACTCCCAATCTATCCAGAAACCAATCGTATAAAGGCCGATGATCTTCAAATTCCAGTGAACACAAAGAATGGGTGACTCCTTCAATAGAATCCTCCAGTCCATGAGCCCAATCATACATGGGGTAAATACACCACTGATTCCCGGTATTATGATGTTCTGCGTGTAATATACGATACATGACCGGATCACGCATATTCAGGTTTGGATGAGCCATATCAATTTTGGCACGTAACGTCCGGGACCCATCGGGAAATTCGCCTTTGGCCATGCGCTTAAAATAATCCAGGTTTTCATCAACGGATCTGTTTTGAAACGGACTTTCTTTGCCAGGCTCTTTTAACGAACCTCGTGTATTTCTGATTTCATCTGCGGTGAGATCGCAAACATATGCATCGCCCTGCTCGATAAGTTGAATGGCATAATCATACATCTGTTGAAAATAATCTGAAGCAAAACACAATTTATCCCAATTAAACCCCAGCCACCGGACATCCTCCTTGATGGCTTTGACGTATTCCTCTTCTTCGGCGATTGGATTTGTATCATCAAAACGAAGATTGCATTTTCCACCGTACTCTTCCGCAATGCCAAAATCAACGCAAATAGCCTTCGCATGGCCGATATGCAAATACCCGTTCGGTTCCGGCGGAAAACGTGTTTGGACCTTGTTGTCAAATTTCCCTGTCAAATTATCTTCATCGATAATTCGTTGAATAAAATGGCGATTTCTGTTTTGTTCAGTCATGATTTAGGAAACAACTCCAATGTTTTATTTAATCTTCGAATACACGTTTCTTTTCCAAGCAGTTCCATCAATGCAAATAATGAAGGACCATTGGGTATACCACTCAATGCCAGCCGGACTGGATGAATAATTTTCCCAGCTGATATTTCATATTTTTCAGCAACATTTCTTAATTCTTTTTCAATTTCGTCTGTATTCCAATTCTCTATGGCATCCATTTTATTTTTAAATGCATTTATGAAATCATTCACGGAATTGTTCGACCAATTCTTCTCCACCGCTTTCGAATCATATTCTTCCGGGTCGTTGAAAAAATAAACCGACTGATCTGTAAATTCTAAAATTGATTTTGCCCGCACTTTCAGAAGATCAAGAACGGAATATTGGTATTGTAAATCAAAACCGTTGCCCCAGGTCTGATTGATAGCAAGTATTCCCTCTAAAATATTTTTATTCCCCAGGCGCTGCATGTGTTGCCCGCTAATCCAGTATAATTTTTTCTCGTCGTAAACGGCGCCTTTTTTATTGACTTGAGCCAAATCGAATTTTTCAATCAATTCATCCAAAACAAATAATTCTTGTTCAGAATCAGGATTCCAACCTAGTAATGCTAAATAATTCAATAGAGCATCCGGTAAATATCCGTCATTTTTAAATTGCTGTACACCAGGCGCACCGTGTCGCTTACTCAATCGTTTTTTATCCGGACCTAAAATCATGGGTAAATGGGCAAAAACAGGAGTGTCGAATCCCAATGCTTTATAAATCTGAATCTGTTTTGAAGTATTGCTTACATGATCTTCCCCCCGGATCACATGAGTTATATCCATGGCATGGTCATCTACTACTACTACCAAATTGTACGTAGGATTGCCATCTGAACGGGCGATAATAAAATCATCTATTTCGCTATTATTAACACTGACATGTCCGTAGATAATCTCATTGTAAGACGTTTGCCCTTTTGGAATTTTGATTCGAATAACATGATTCTCACCTGAATTCAAATGTTTGCTGATTGCATCTTCTTCAAGATTCCGGCATGTTTTTGGGTATTGATACATACCTTCAGCGCGGGATTTTTCGAGTGTATCTTTCGAGCAAAAGCATCTATAAGCATTTCCACTGGAAAGTAATGTTTGGATAGCCGACTGATATTCTTTTATTCGATTTGATTGAAATAAAATTTCACCATCCCAATCCAACCCCAGCCAGTTTAATGATTCACATATTTGATCTGTGAATTCATCTTTTGAACGTTCTCGATCCGTATCTTCAATCCGGAGAAAAAACTGACCGTTGTGGTGTTTTGCAAAAAGATAATTAAACAAAGCTGTCCGGGCGCCACCTAGATGAAGTTCACCTGTGGGGCTCGGAGCGAAGCGGACTTTGGGAGAAATCATATCTATCATAGACTAAAAAGCTAATCAATTCTCATTGATAATAGAATAGATTAGACATCTAATTTATTTTATTAGTTTTCTGATTTGGAGAATAATTGGAGAAAAACTTTTTCCTATGTTGAGAATAAAACGTAATTATTTAAAACGTAAAAGCTGATTGTTTACATAATTACGTTTTACATAGTTATTGAACTAAAGATTTGCTTGCCAACTGAATTCCAGTCTTTTCGGAGCGCCGTTGGCCTGCCAGCCGAAGATCACACTTCAGCGGGACGTAGGCTGGCGGAGGCGAAAGGATTCGAACCTTTGAAGGGGGTAAACCCTTGCTGGTTTTCAAGACCAGTGCATTCAACCGCTCTGCCACGCCTCCTGATCTTTTTATTTTATTACAAAATTCTTGGATAGAATTTAAAACACGGGGAATCTGGAATATCCAAGTTTGTTACGAGTATTGCAGAAAATTTAAGGGCGAATAATAAAAAGGATGCTCAACATAGAGCAAAGCCTTTTACATCCAATTATTGGTTCAACGCCCAATAATTCAAGTCTTTTGGTTCATTTCAACCAAACATCTCCATTATTGTCTTTTATAGTCATTTGTGGAATATAGTTATTATTTTTTTCCTTGTATAGATTACAACTTTTCATTCCAAAACTTTGCCAAAAATGATCCAATAATTCATGTAAAGTTTCAGGACAGTTTATTTCAATTTTACCTGGAGTAGTGATAAGATGATGTTCAAATATGTTTGTCCCAATATTTTCGTTTCCGTACGTAATTCTAAGATTCAGGTTAGTATTTGTAGGTACCAGATCCTTTATATTATACCATGTAACCATAATATCGCATGTTCCTTGATATCCAATTTCAGAATATATCCCGGATAAAAAACTTAATATACTATGTAATAAATAAATCAAATCTACTGGATAGATTTCTCGAACCCCTTGCTTCCCTACTCGGAACCCAAAGACTGCAATACCGCTTCTATATAATGTATGATAATATTGATACCTTGGAAGTCTCGGGTCATCTAAATGTTTGATTGCTCTCAACCCTTCATATACGGGATTAAAACAGTTACTGCCGTCTAAAATATCTTTATGTCGAATTCCTTTATGAATTTGAACGAGTTTATCCCTATCCCAATTTATTATCGGAATAAACATATTATTAGTCCCAAATCTTGGAATTGATTTAATACTTAACCAAGTTACACCTGATTCCATTGAAGGATAAATATTTTGACTTTCATCATCCAACAAATCAAGCCGCTGTTCGATATTTTTTTCTACCAATAAATATTGTTTATAGGAATCTTCTATTTCATATGGATTCATAGGTCTTGATTCAAAATCGTACCTTTTATAGTATTTATTTAAACCACCTAATGTAACCATATGTAATCCGCGTAGTGATTTTGGGATTTCTATAATTATGTACTCTCCTTCTGAACTTGCTTTTACCGACAAAATCCTAAAATCAAGGAGGGGTTTAATTCCATCTAATAGAATTTTTTGAATGTCTTCTTTTATGCTTAAATCAAAAATTGGATTAAGTTTTCCAGGAATACTTCCATTTTTTTTATCTTCTACTTCTTCTAATCCAATTATTATTTGACCACCTTGACTATTTGAAAAAGCAGATACATCTTTACATAATTCTTTTTTGTCATTCGGTTTTTTTAAATGGACCTCCCTTTTATATTCCAAATTAATGTTTTCTGAAATTTTTAAGTCAATAAACTTTTGTAAGTCAGACTCATCCCAATTATCAATATTGTTCTGCATATACGAATTCCTATATATAAGTATTTTTCAAACAATTCACAAGTTTCAAGAGATGTACATTAATAATATCCTTAAATAACTTCTCAACTTTATTCTCAATAAATCCTTCTTCGAGTTCAATATGTTCCTCATCCTACTTATTCTATAAATAGGCTGCTAGGTATTGGTTAATCTGGTAATAATAATCTTCCAATGTTACTCTTTCTCCCCCCAAACTTCCCCAATCTTATCTTTAATTTTCTTCTCATAGATTTCAATCAGTTTTTTATTGCCATTCACCATTTTCTGCACAGCTTCGATTTGGACAACAATCTCCTTCTGAACGGATAAAAGTGGAAGGGGGATTTGGATAATACCTGCCAAACATTGGTCAGGCAACATTTGGTCTATTTCGGCTTCACAAGTGATTGTAAGATAACAAGTAATCATTTTACTAATAAATGTTTGTACTTTTTCAAATATTCAAACGCATAGTCATGAATATTATATGGAAAATAATCGCCAATGCTACCAAGATTAGAGGAGCGATATATTATTTGCTTCGCCAAAAGTCCACCTGCAATTCCATCACTCATTCTGAATTGATGTGTCCTTTTATTTTCTTCAATGTAATGTCTCAAAGCGTCTTTTTCATCATTGGTTAAATTCCTCAATCTCTTTTTTACTCTTTTGAGAATTATCAATTGGGTGAAATATCCGCTTAAATATTCATAAGCAAGAAATGATAACAAATAAACAGTTAACAGAATTGCCCAAATACCAATAGTTGACCGATTTGAGTTAATCATTTCAGAAATGCCAAGCAAATCTGAAAGACTAACAGGAAGTAAAATAAAACTCCAACAAATGCACGCCAAAACAAATGAAGGGAGTTTACCCATTTTTCCAATTTGAAAAATCTTATCACTAATTACAGAAATATCCATCATTCTCTCCAAACTTCCCCAATCTTATCTTTGATTTTCTGTTCAAAGATTTCAATCAGTTTTTTATTGGCATTCACTATTTCCTGCTCAGTTTCGATTTGGGCGGCAATTTCCTGCTGGATGGATAAGGGTTCATTATCGCTCATTTATATTAAAACTCCGTATATAACATGGGTTTAAATATACTAAAGTATTAGTAAATGGGTTTTTCAAAATTTTATGTAGAATGTTTATGGGGTATATACTACTACCCTACCCCAATCAATTTTAGGTTGTAGGGGTCGGTTTTGGTTGAGTTTTCTTTTCAGAGTTTAATAATTAGTATTCTACCAACCTTTCTAAACCATTGGCCACAGTAATTCCCCCTTCTTTGGCAATCCATTCACATTGTGAAGGGGATATTATATTTATTTTCAATGGAGGACCCTTCTTACCATCTAGTATGAAGTGTATTTTTTTACCACTACTGTAGAAAACACCCTTTTTTCGCACATGATATGGAATATTTTCCTTAACGTAAATCCATTCTTCAGGACCAGTGATTAGTGAATCACCCTTGAAAATATATAGATAATTATTACTACCACCGAGTGTATCTGCTGGTTCATCACTGAAAATAATATATGACACCCTCCATTTTCCTTGGAGATAATTTTTTAGGTCGGCTGAATTAAATTGTTTGCCTGTACATGAAAAAAGAAACAACAGTGAGGTAATAAATAATATTGTCTTTCCCAATTTATCCTACTCTATAAACTTTGCGGAGAGTCCAGTCTCCATCCCATAATCGGGATTACGACTGATAAAGTGGGGTTCTATTATTTTTATATCAGAAACAAAATGAATCATTTGAAATTAATCTATTATTCCTCTTCTTCTTAACCATTCTTTACCAGCGTTGTTTTTGAAATACTTTTCGCGTTCTCTTGCTTCCTTTACTGTCTTATAGGATTCAACATACATTAATTTCCAATCAGTCCCTTTTTTAGTATAATAACTTTTACCAGAATTATGGCCTTTTAGTCTTTTAGGAAGATTACTAGTCATTCCCCAATAGTAAAAACCTTCTTTTGATTTTATAACATATACATCCCACATAACTAAATCTCGTAAGGCTTGCCAATCGTATCCGCCGGATGGCGGAGTAGATTGGCGGAGAGGGTGGGATTTGAACCCACGGTACGCGTAAACGCACACACGCTTTCCAAGCGTGCTCCTTAAGCCACTCGGACACCTCTCCAAGAATTTACGCGTCAGTTTTTTCTTCGACTGATTCCTCTATAGATTCTTTTGAGTTTCCATCCTCGTCAACTTTAGCTTTTTCTTCTATTGCATTTTCATCATCAGCTTTTTCATCACTAGAATCTTCTGTCTGTACAGCTTCGACTGTTTCTTCCTGAACTATTTCCACCGGTTCGCTTTCTAATTCAGTTTTTTCCGCTTCTTCCGCAGGAGCGTCTTCAACATTATCTTCTTTAGAGGCTACTTCAGGTTTTTCATCGGCTGTTTCTTCAACTGATTCATCCGCTGGTGTTTTTTCTGCTACGGGTTCTTCCATAACTGGAAGTTCCATATCCAATGCCATTGATTCTTTTTCTAATCGATTTAATGCATTATCCAGATTTTCACCTTCATTAACGGCAATCATCTGTTCATTAAAACGCCAATGACCTGTTTTTTCTGACTTAACGCTTTTTACATATTTCACAAAGGATTGCGTATTTATTTTCTTTCCTTTGGCTTTTGCTGCAAATGATGTTCCTTTTGCCATTTTAAATTTTTCCTTTTAAATCTTGTTCTAAATAAGCCGGCAAATTTACCGAAGAAGGGACTCTTTACCAATGGGTTGTTTATCATTTACACAACAATAAATCATAAGTAAGTGAACGTCATAGTTATTACACTCTGAAGAGTAACTTTTCAAGTTGAAGTTAGGTATCATCTTCAAAATATTACTCTTTTTCATACAACATTATCTCTCCATCGCGCCAGTTTTTTGGTTTCTTGCGCTCTTTCGTTAATACTTTCATATGAGTATTATCCCGGAATTCAAAAATACTGAAGCGCTGCTGACCTGATTTTTCCATGACCCAAATCATCTCCCATGGAACTTTCGAATAATCAATCGTGTAGCGGCCGAATTCCTGGTTACTGATTTTCGTCCCCATTTGCATTCCCTGTGAAAAGGCTCCTGCTGACAAATCATCTACTCCTTCATCCGGTTCAAAGGTCCACACGACTGTCATAATCGCACCTTGAAATAACCAATTGCCACTTATATCTGGAATAAATTCGATTCCATCTACTGAGGCGGGTAAACTTTCATTCCCTGCAGCATCTATTCCTTTTAAGGTTAATTTATATTTTGTTGTAGCATTTAATTGTGGTGAGTTCGTGAATTTGATATTTTTATGATTTCCTCCCAATAATTCTTCACCAACCAATTCCATTACTTGCGGCCTATTTGCAGTCGCCACAGGTCCTAGAATTTTACCTCCTGTGCGAACCCAAGTCGCTGTACCTGAAACAATATCTTCGTTAAGTGAATAATTAGTAATGCTCTCTACGTTGACATAGTTTTCCTTGGGCCTTGTGATAGTGAAGATGGGTTTTGAAATATCATATCTTATATCAGATGCGACTGCTGATTCACCCACATTCCCGGCAAGGTCAGTCCCAACAAATTTATAAGTATACGTTCCCCCATCTTCAATGGATAAGGGAGTTTTCAAAGGATTGCTTTCCCAATTTAGAGTTGTTAATTCGTCTCCATTTAATGGAGTCTCATTCATCTCTCCAGTACCTTGGTTTGTAAACTGCAAAGCTCCACTCTGCAATGGTTCTGAAATTGTATAAGCGACATTCTGAAGATTGATGAATGAGCCACTTTGTGGTTCAGTGAGTACCAAAGTCGGAGGTGTCGAGTCAAAATTGGCGGTCTTGGGACTAGCAGCTGTTGAGCTGTTTCCGGCGAGATCCGTTCCACTAATTTCAATTTCATATTGCGCACCACTGACTAATGGTAAGTCATTTAATTCGGTGGTTGAATGTGTTCCGCTTATCAAGAAATTACCACTCAAATCAATTGTATGAATATTGGGGTCACTTGCACCGGAAATTCTTTTCCAAGTCAAATTAGCAGATTGGAGATCTTCATTGATAATAAACTCCACATTATCACTGTTTACAAATGAATTGTCCAATGGAGAAACCAATTGAAGTGTAGGCGGTGTAATGTCACAGAGTATATTTTCTGCCAAAATCATTTGATTCTCATTACCTGCCATATCAATCCCGTGAATTGATAATTGATAAATAGTTCCATCATTTAAGGGGATTTGGTTGCTTAATTTTTGTGGAGATGAAGGTGGTTGTAAAAGTTCATCATTGATCAATACCACTTTTAGTGGACTTTGTGAATCAATTCTACCGCCCATTGCATTCCATATTAATTGACCGGACAATAATGGTTCATTAAACCCGAATTGAACAAGTGTATGATTAATGAATGAGTTAGAAGCCGGAGTAACAATAGTAAAATCCGGTGGTGTATTATCGTATTGCACGTTGTTGATTTGTGTTATAGTCGTATTTCCAGCTAAATCTGTTCCCTGTAAAATTAAGGAATAGATCGAACCGCTGATTAATATTGGTCTATCGGCTAACACAACCTGCTCATATCTTTCAGGTAAAAAATATTTTTCCGGTAATATTTTTGACATTTCACTACCCATATCATCCACCCAAATAATACTCAATTCCTGTAATGTTTCACTCAAAGAAAATCCAATAATGGTATGATTAACTTTAGTATTAGTAAGGGGTGCGGTGATCTGTAATATGGGCGGTTCAATATCGTAGACAATTTGGCTCACCTCGTTAGACTTGGAAACATTTCCGGCTTTATCCTGGCCGGTTAGTTGTATGCTGTATTCAGTTTTACTGACTAGCGGAACAATATCATGTACAGCCATTGTATGTTGACCTACTGTCAAAAGATCACCCGTTAATTCAATTAGATGGGGGCTGCCTGGATCGGCGGTTCCTAATGTTTGACTAATAACCA
>VAOY01010846.1_pt1 | contig 15230 bp, 12 predicted proteins | sample 3393881 | NCBI WGS metagenome assembly VAOY01 (sample SAMN08290430, study PRJNA428436) | hydrothermal vent metagenome | isolation source: Deep-sea hydrothermal vent chimney | place: Indian Ocean: Southwest Indian Ridge
CGATAGTGGTTACGATGCCCTCGCCCACCCGGGCTAAAATAGTATCCACTCCCGCCCCGCCGACCAGACGGTCAAGATTGGCGCGAACCGTTACCCGGGCAATCGCCTTTAACTGGATACCGTCCTTGGCAACCGCCGTGACTTCAGGAGTTTCAATAACTTTGGGATTCACGCTCATTTTCACGGCTTCGAGCACATCCCGCCCCGCCAGGTCAATCGCGGTCGCGCGCTTAAGCGAAAGTTCAATATTCGCTTTGTCGGCGGCAACCAGGGCGTCAATGACCCGCTCGACATTCCCGCCCGCGAGAAAATGCGCTTCCAGGGAATTACTGTCAACTGCAAGGCCGGCTTTCTGTGCCTGGATAAGCGCGTTGACTATTATTTCAGCCGGAACCCGCCGCAGACGCATTCCGATCAATGAAAAAATACTTATTTTCACATTCGAAAAAACCGCGGCTATCCAGTGCCGGACCGGGATAAATTTGATAAACAGGAATAATAAAAATATTCCCCCAACAATAAACAGCGTTGTAATAATGGTGTACTTCATGGAAAAACTCCTTTTTATATTTGGTTAATATACTAAACTTTTTTGACTGTTATTTTCATGGGAGTCGCCTCCGTCAAACTCTTTATATCTTCCCAATAAAACATTGTTCGTCATTAGCTCTAAAAACTCTAAATCTTTTTACATTCATATTGCCTGCTTCATTGTTCAGCCAGTCTTCATCGCCTACAGCAATTGCTTTACTCCAAAATTTTTGCCTTGAAGACGCTATTCCTCCGAGTTTGTCATCCAGTGTTAAAATATACCATTTCTTGAAATCTTCAAAATTACTTATCTGCAAACTTTTCAAAAGTTCATCTTTATTTATAATACAGCATCGTTGTGTTTTTTCAACAAATTCATTGAAAGAACCATATTTCCACTCTGCCGGGTGCCTGACAACTCCAGCACGCAGCATATTCAAGTCAATATAAAAAAGGCAGGCTCCAAGATGCTTGCCGCTTTGAATCCGCGTCGCGTGAAATCTATCAGACCAAAAAGCACCGCTGCATTTGGCCCGTAAATTATACCACTGCCCGACTCGTCCATGCAGAAATCTTAAACCATCTGAAATTTCTTTACCATTTTTAATTTTTACCAGTAAATGAACATGGTTACTGGTAATGATATAATTTAAAACATCAAGCTTGTAACGCTTTTTCATTTTAAATAACTGACGCTTATAAAAATTCTTATATTTATCATATTTGAACAAAAACTGTCCATTATTACATCTATGCGTAATATGATAACAAGAACCATCTATCCAATTTCGAGTCTTTCTAGGCATAACATTCACCTCTTTGCTTATTTTAATATCTCACGGCACAATATATTAAAATAAGCTATCATAAATACCTTAAAAAATCAAATATTATACTTGAAAATAACAAAATTAGTGAAGTAAAGTGGATAGACCCCGATTGAGCCCCGATTGAGTAACTGTTGAGGGGCGCTTCGCCCCTAAAACTCCCCCCGCGCCTTATGCCGGCGGCAACAGGCGCAAGCGCCTGCACCATATATTTTTTTGCTTTTTCCGCTCGGGCTCCGCCCACTTGAATAAGCAAAAGATATGCACGCTTTTTATTAGCCGGAAGCGCTGAACGCCAGTTCGGCATTTTTATAATGTAGCATAACCGTCCCGGTTGTGAATATTCTCAAGCGGGACGCATGACTTTCGCTGTGCTCAGTCTCAGCCTTCGCAAAGTAAGCTACATTGTCGTTCGTATTCAAATCAGCTTCATTTTTCTTATTTCAATATCCTACGCCTCAAGATATTAAAATAAGACCTATTTTTAGTATTAAATTTGGTTATTTTGTACTTAAAATTAGTTAAAGTAATCATTTAAAGTGGACAGACCCCGAACGGCCGAAGTATATTACAGTATCGAAGCGGCTGTAAATGCCGCATAAGCATGAGAACAATGTACCAATAATACCTTTTTTATTGTACAGGCAAAGCCGACCATTGCCAACGTTCGTAAAAAACTCTTAAAAGGTTCTTAAAATAATTTTAAGAGATTAGGTCAAATCAACACATAAGAATTGATACGGCATATAAGATGAAAAGCATACTTCAATATCCACGAAGAACTCACGAAGAAATCCACGACAAAATAAGTTGATTAAAGTTATATAAGCTCACATTTAATCTCTCGACTGAAGCTCTGCTGCAACGGCTGCCGCTTCTTTACTGCCTGATGCTCCCAGAGTTTCCATATCCTGCTGAAGTTTGTATGGATCACTATAGCCTTGAAATTCACCTCGAGCATGATATTGCTTTAATAAGTCGTATTTTGTGTCATGATTAGTCAAATAACTATCAGATCCATAACATGATTGAAATATCGCATAAATAATTATTGCTAACACAAAAACTCCCACACACCCAGCAGCCTTCCCAGAAGTTTGATTATCATTGGAGAGGGGCTCTTCAGTTGTATGAGTAGTTTGTTCTTTTAATTTTTCTTTACTATCTAAAGTATCGAAGTGTTCGTTAACCATTTGTATTGTTTTTTTTATTTGGCTATCCACTTCTTCATCAGGAACTATTTCGTTATCACATGATGGACATTTAACGACTACACCTTGCACTTCAAATGGGCATTCCAAATCTTGTTCGCACAAAGGGCATTTAAATTGAAATGAATCTGACATTGCTTTTCCTCTCGTTTATTAACATTATTTTAATATATATTATATATTGCATTGAATCAACATTTCCTGGCTATTTATTGTAAGTTTTTTCCCTTTTTACCAGAAACAGCAAGCATGGCACACAGTGCCGCGATGCGGCTCTCTGTGCTTAAACTTGTCATTTAAAAGAAGTTGAATTCATCGGGCTTGCAAAGCCCGGGAACTTTGTTCCCGTGCTTAGCCCTACTAAACACATAACCTATTTTGAGGTAAACGTTCATTTTTCTGCAATCGTACCCATGTGATGAATGAACCGCCCACTCGCCCTCAGTATTCATAGCTAAAATGTTTTTTAGAAGCCCCTACTCCCTTTTCTGTTTTGATATAGACCAGAAGTATCAACACAAACAATCAACATGGGAGTCAAGTATGAATATGACAACAACTGATTTGTCACAATTCGGAAACCGTGAACGTGCAATGGCAGAAGAACTTTTGCATGCGTGGAATAATAATAATCTACCAGAAGAGTTTTATGATGATGAAGTGATAATAGTTATGAATACTTGTTCGGGCAATGTATTTCTCACTAACAGTGATTATCAAGTTGCGATGATGAATGGCGACCATGAAGGCTTTAAGGAAGAGTTTGAAGATTGCTGTGACTGTCATGATTGCAAAGAAATTGCCGCAGCTTAAATTTAACCCAAGCCGCCAAGTGCCACCGAGAATGGCAAGACCCGACCAGCCTAAATCGGGGTCCTAAATCGGGGTCTCCTAAATCGGGGTCAGTCCACTTTATTTTTATTTTTTGAACTTGGATTTATCGAAAATATGCTATTTGTGGATCTTATTTTAGTATCTTGCGCCTCAACTTTTCAAAATAAGGATTTTTATCCTTTTTGGGCAACTATTTTCAAGATGCCGGTCTGGCGACCAGCGCTCCCGGCTTTTTAATTCACACTTTACCTGCAAAGAGGCCGAACAAAGCGAAAGTCAACTCACAACTATTTTAAACTTTTTTGACGGTTATTTTCATGGGAGTTGCCTCCATCACTTCGATTTCCTCGCCCTTTTCAATGTAGTCCCCGCGGGTCGTTACCTCGTAACGCCTGCCGTTAATCAGGGCGGTCCCCACTGGACGCAAAGTGGTATAGGCGATGCCGAACTGATGCACTAATTCCGCTGAAACTTCTTTGTGCGCCATATATCCTTCCTCATGGTGCTGGGCGGTATCCAGGCGCATCCACTTGAAGAGCGAGGACTTCGGGAGGACGTATACCGTCAGGAAAATAATTACCATCAAGGCTCCCAGTAATGAATAGGCAATTGTCCGGGACGCCATGGCAAAATTGTCAAAGCCGAATGCCGCGAAAAACGAAATTACGATGCAAGTTATTCCCAGCAACCCGACAATTCCGAAACCCGGAATAACAAATATTTCCAAAGCCAGCAGAACCATCCCGACAAAGAAAATCACAATCGGCCCCCACTCGGAGGCGCCCGAGCCCATATGGCCGAGGAAAAACAAAGTAAGCGCGCTAACCCCGAGGATACCGGGAACCCCGAAGCCCGGGGTTTTAATTTCAACATAAATGCCGATCAGGCCCAAAGCAATAAGGATACCCGCGACCGCCGGATAAGTTAAAAAGGACACCAGCTGCTCAATCCCGGTTTTTTTTATAACTTCCATACGGCAGTTACCCAAGCCCAGTTTCTGCAGCACTTCCTCGCGGGAATCGCAGATATAATCAACGATATTTAATTTCCTCGCTTCTTTCGCGGACAAAGTCAAGGGCGAAATTTTACTATGTTCAATACCGTCCCGTTTGAGGGTTAATTTTTGATAAGGGTCAGCCATCGCGCGGACAACCCGGCGGGGGCGGCCGTTTTTTTCCGCATAGGCGTCAAGCATCTTAAAAAACACGGTCAGGAACTTCTGGTTTGCCAAATCCTTTTCCGTACTCTTATATTTTTTCTTTTTAAATTTATCTTTAAGCCTTTTTACTTCTTTCTGCAGTTTATCAATAATACCATTATTTTTGCTTTTCTTTTTATCCTTGACTTCATCTTTTTTCTCAGCGGTTTTTTCGGTCTCCTCCTTTACTGCTTCTTCCTTATCAAGATTTTCGCGTTCATGCTTTTTTTCTCTGTCGATAATCGGGGTTATTCCGCCGGCGGTCAGCTGAATCGGCATGGCGTCACCTATTATGCCGGCCGGATCAATGGCAATACGGTCCGCGGCAAGAGCGATAATCATTCCGGCCGAAATCCCATGCGGGTTCACGTAAGCGATTACCGGAACTTTCGCCTTGGCCAGGACCGAGGCGTATTCATAAGCGGTCTTGACACTTCCGCCGGGAGTGTCTATCTCAAAAATTACCGCTTTAACATTATTTTTTTCAGCCTCCCGCAGAGTTTTTTTCAGAAAGTGCATTTCCTGCGTGGAAATCTCGCTGAAATTTGTAAACTGCGGTACGTAATAAACAATATTATCAGCAGCTTCTGAAAATAAGTCACTGTTACTTTTTCGTCCATACCCGCCGGCCGTCAGCAGCAGCGCGGCAAACAGCAGGCCGACAGCGATAAATCTCAACGGCGATTTTTTAAAAATTTGCATATTCAAGCCCTTTAATTACAATACCGAGGTTTGATTTTTGATGAGCAAAACGTTTTCAACAGCTCTGATTTTAGTTTCAGACATGCCGAGGGCGCCGGTAAAACTTTTTATCATCTTCTGTTCCCTGGAGTCGAATACGCCGTCAATCATGGCTAATTCAAGAATATTCGCCAGGCAGCACATTTTTTGCTGTTCATCAAGCTGCAGAGCCGCAATCGTTTCCGCAAAAGTGTTACTCCGGTAATAATCGTAAGCCCGCTTATAAAGCTCCCGGTCATCACCGCAGAAGCGGCTGATGAACTCCTGTTCCTCATCAGCTATGTCATCGTCAACAGTGGCAATGAACATTAAAATAACCAGCAGGCCGAACAGCGGAGAAATTTGTTGAGTTTCGCCAACATCGCCGGGTTCGTCTTCCCGCACTGCCGCCGCGGCCGGCGCCTGAACTTTCCTGTATTTTTCAAAGTGTTCGAGCAACAAGTCCGTGTTTGGAATTTCGGCGCTGGAAATTTTAAGTTTTATGATTTCATTTTCAGTGTGAATCGACAATAAGGCGCTGAAGGCTTCATGCTTCAACAGCAGTTCACTGACATCAGTAAACGCTATGCTCTGCACTGAAAAGTCAGGATCGCTGAATTTGCGGTCGTACAGATAAATGACCTCGGAATAAGGAATGATATAACTTTCACCGGGTTCATCATTAAACCCGCCGCTGCCGCGAATAACGCACATGGGCCCGGCATCGGGCTGCAGCTCCAAAAGGTGAGTTTTAATCCTGTCCGCTAAAAATGTGAAATCCATCAGCTTTATCCTTTATTAATTAAAAATTGAAATTTAATTTTTAACCACAAACCTCCCGAGTCCTTTATATACAACAATAAACTGACGAATTACTTTTTGCAAACGAAATTCCATAAAATATCCCAATACTCTTTGCTATCCGCAGTGAAGTTATTATAGTAATTTTTGGGCTGGAAATTCCACCAATTGAGTTGATTTCTTCGATACTTCGTTGTATCTTTGTTTTCATAATCACCTGTTAGGTTTAGTTTTTATATTAAAGTTTTAAATCACCTTATAAACAAGTTATCTCAAGTTTTAATTAACTTTTATCCTGATTTTTTCACGAATTCAGGTACTTTTGAAACTATTTTGAATTGTTAGTACAGGTGCGGGAAGGATTTTTACCAAATCGATGGCAGAGCCTAAGGTATATTATCAGAACCGTAATCCACAACACAGGAAGACTTTATAAATGACATACTATTATGTTTCATTGATTTTCGTTTTTGCATTAATGAATTTTTTGCCGGCAATGGGAGCGTATTATTTTGCGCGGTATTTAAACAGGGGAGGTTATTCAGAGCTTTTTCTACTCATATTTTCAATCTTTTTTATTGAAGCAATAGTCTCTTACGGCATCCCGGGAATTTCCGGACATCTGAATTATATCGTATGCGGAATAATGAATTCGGTTATTGGTGCTTCGCTCTGTTTTTTTAAAAAACTTGCAAAGCCTATAAAGTCAAAACCTTTTAACTTTACCGAGCGGCTGCTTACGACTTTAATAATTGCGTCTTTCCTGCTTCGTTTTTATTGGGCATCAACGATGCATAGTGGTACGGATACCTATTTTTATCACTTCTATTATCCAGCAATGTGGCTTACTGAAGGACGGATTTTTCCAGTTTCCATGGCCGGGTTTCCGCATGAATACTATCCCGCTTACGGGGAATTCTTATATGGCTGGCTGATGCTCCCGTCCGGAGATACATCATTTGCAATCTTTCTGCAATTGCTTTCCTGTATTATGGCATGCTGTGCCATTTTAGCAGTAGCAAGAGCTTTCGGTTTCAGGAGAGTTGCTGGGCTTGTCGCGGCCAGTTTTATGATGTTTTCCAGTATTATATCCGAAATCTCTATTTTGGGTTACACGGATGTTCTTAACGGCTCGTTCCTGCTTGCCGGGTTTGCCATAATGATTATAGGGGCATTACGCAATAATATAAAATTCGCGATCATAGGGGGGGCAATGCTGGGGTGTTCCGCGTCAATAAAATACTCCGGGTTGTTGTTAACCCCGATTTTAACCTTTGTGTTCTTGCTTGTATTCATTTATTTTAGAAAAAAACTATGGAGATATTCACTGTTCCTTGCCGGCTCGGCAGTTATTACGGCAGCTCCGTGCTACATCGTAAATCTGATCAGGACAGGCAACCCGTTCTATCCGGTAAAAATATATATTGCAGGTATTCCAATATTTTCAGCAGGGCTTGACTTTAACCGCCAAGTAACAGGTTTAAATCGAAATACCTGGAGCATGTTTGTCAATTCGAATCTTTGGGACATGAACCTGACAACAGGTATTTTGTATGTAATTTTGCCTTTCCTGCTTATTGCCTTGTTCAGCTTTCATCGCAAATTTTTAAAGAAGCAAATGATATTCCTGTTTCTTGCCCTGGTTATCATAATGCTCTTGGTAATACAGCTTTGCTATTATCCAGCAATGGCACAAGCCCGGCAAATAATTCCGCTCCTGATGCTTTCGGCTCTTCTATTTATTCCATTATCAAATGCGCTGATCACTAAGCAGAAATCTTTCGTCCATGATATCTGCATTGCCATAGTGATTGGCTTGTGTATTCTTTTGTCATATACCGTTAACCAATCAGATGTTATTACCCTGTGGATATTTATAGCAATTTTAACATTAGTTCTTATTTTTTGGCCAGATAAAATATTTCGTTATTGCAGTGCCGCTTTAATTGTTCTTTTCATAATCTCCCTGCCATATTTTTTTCAAATACGAATCACTTCAAAAAATATGCTCAACTATACCTTTGCCGGGAAATCCGGGGGGAAATGCATAAAAATTGTATGGGATGATTTTAATATCAGGAATAAACCAATCCAAATAGCCTCTGTCGGCTCGTGGTACAATTTTATGTTTATGGCCGACATGCCGGGTAATAGAGTAATATACGTTCCGATTAACAAAAAGAATTCGCCCCATCTGCATATGTTTGATTCATATACGGAAATGAGGGATAGCCCGGTTCCCTTTGCAGAGTGGTATAAACGTCTTCAGAAACAAAAAATAGACTATCTCATCATAGAGTTATCCACTGGTAATGTTTGTTGTATGACAAATAACGACCAGGAACTTCGCTGGGCGGAAGCCCATCCAGAATATTTTGAAAAGTTAATTGATGACGGAAAGGTTTTTTTCTTTCGCCTGGTAAAGTGACTAGATTTCCCGGGGGCTATCAAACATATAAAGTTAAAGCAATCATGTTAAGTTGCTTGTCAAAATATAAGCTACCACATAACACAAAAGTAAGCTTATATATTGGAAACATTATACTTGTGCAACAACCATGTATTCAAGTAAGGGCTTGTGCTGTTCATCTTTGATCCAATCAGCTAAAAAATACAGTCCATTTACAAAATCTCCAGTTTGTTTAATAAAACGATAAACTGGCAGACTCGTCTTTGCAAACGAAATTCCATAAAATACCCCAATACTCTTTGCTATCCGCAGTGAAGTTATTATAGTAGATATATCATTATTTTAGTTTCAGGTAAATAAGGATTATTATCTATGAGTGTGCCATTAGTTGATTTACGCCGCAATTTCAGCAGGTATTCCGATGATTATGAGAAAATTTTACTAAAAGTATGCTCTTCATGCCAGTTTATAATGGGCCGGGAATTACGCGATTTCGAGACTAATTTCGCTGAATATATCGGAGTTGAACACGTCCTTGGACTCGGCTCCGGCACCGACGCCCTGACTTTGCTGCTCAAAGCCTGCAAAGCGGAAGGGAAACTCGTCCTGACGCAAAACAATACTTTTATCGCCACCACTTTAGCCATCGCCAACGCCGGCGCGCGAATCGCTCTGTGCGATATTGACCCGGAAACTTATCAAATCGACATTGACAGTTACGACGGCCCCTGCCCGGACATCGTTTTGCCGGTTCACTTGTACGGTTATCCATACAATGTTGAAAAAATCAAGGCGAAATTCGGCCCGCGGGTAATGATTATTGAAGATGCCTGCCAGGCTCACGGCAGTAAAATAAACGGCAGAAGATGCGGCAGTTCGGGCATCGGCGCGGCATTCAGCTTTTATCCGGGCAAAAATCTCGGCGCCTTCGGGGACGGCGGCGCCGTCGCGACCAACGATGACGGTATTGCGGAGGAAATCAGGGCTTTACGCAACTGGGGCGGCAGCAAAAAATACATTCACGACCGTCCGGGCGGCAACTCCCGCCTGGACAATGTTCAAGCGGCGATCCTCGATTTTAAACTCCGGCACCTTGACCGGTGGAACCGGAGCCGCAATGACAGTGCCGGATTATATCGCGAACTGCTGAAAGACTGCGGTGAAATAGTTCTGCCGCCTGAAGTTCCGGACAACTGCCTGCAGAATTATCATTTATTTGTAATTCGCTTTGAAAACGTTTCGCGCGACAAAGTTTTGGCAAAACTACACGAAAACGAAATTTTCGCCGGTATTCACTACCCGCTTACCATCAATAAACAATTAGTTTATAAAGATGAAGCTTTCGCGCAGAAAACTTTCCCGGTGTCCGAAGCTCTGGCGGGAAAAATCCTGTCCCTGCCGATGTTCCCGGAAATGACTGAAGAAGAAGTCAGAACAGTAGCAAAGACATTGCTGGCAATTATCGGCCGGGAGAAATAATGAAAGCTCTTTTTGTCATGCCGGTCTACAATCAGGCTGAGGAACTGCCGGTGCTTCTGGAAAAATGCCGCCGGGATATGCCGGCGGATGAATTTATCATTGTCGATAACGGCAGCGATGACGGCTCAACGGAAATAATTGAAAAGTCCGGTTTTGACTTTGTGCGGCTTGACCGGAACTTCGGCATCGGCTATGCCCTGCGCATCGGAGTGGAAAAAGCCCTGGAACGCGATTGCGATATAGTCGGAAACATCGCCGGAAACGGTAAAATGCTGCCTGAACAAATGCACCGCGTCATTGAGCCGATAAAAAACGGCGAAGCTGATTATGTTACCGGCAGTCGTTTTCTCCCCGGCGGCGACTCCCCGAATTTACCCGCTTTCAGGAAATTTTCCATTCCGCTGGTGGTAAACACTATGATAAGGATTTTATTCAGGGAAAAATTAAGCGACGCAACCTGCGGCTATCGGGCCTTCAAAATAGATTTAGTCAATAACCCGAAAGTCCATTGGCGGGAGGAATGGCTTTGGCATTATCAATTTGAATATTACCTTTACGCCAAAGCCCTGAAGCTTAAATACCGCTGCATGGAAGTGCCGGTAAGCATGATATACCCGGCAAAGAAAAAGAATTACTCTAAAATAACCCCGGTGGTCGGCTGGTGGGAAATGCTGCAGCCGTGGCTGCTTGTCGGACTCGGTCTGCGTTAAAAAAAAGGGCTGAAGCTTATGAAAGAATATCACTCAAAAGTTATTGACGTCGAGCATGGTGATAATTTCACCGTGGTTCAGCCGGTAAACATTTATTCGTGTTCTTTCGGAGATGACTGCTTTGTCGGTCCCTTCGTGGAGGTTCAGAAAAATGTAAAAATAGGCAATCGCAGCAGAATTCAATCACACTGTTTTGTCTGCGAACTGGTTTCCATCGGTGATGATTGTTTCATCGGGCACGGGGTAATGTTCATCAATGACCTCTTTAAAGACGGCGCGCCGGCATACGACCCGCAAGACTGGAAAAAGACAAATATAGGCAATAAGGTGTCAATCGGCTCAAACTCAACGATTCTGCCGGTTGATATTTGCGACAACGCAATCATCGGCGCCGGCAGTGTCGTCGTGAAAGACATCACAACACCGGGCACTTACGCGGGAAATCCGGCAAAGCTCATTCACGGTATTGTCAAAACTTCGATGATAGATGATGAAAACATAAAATAATGACTAAGTACTTCGTTACGGCGAATCGTCAAGATGCAAATATTGGCATAAAGCCGCTCCATTTCATGGGGCTTTTTATACAATTTTGATCATTGACTATCCTCCTTTAACGAAATGAACAACAAATGTTCTGAAAAAAACATATTGTTTTTTCAGCTTGTTTGATAATGTGGCACAAGCGTCTCGCTTGTGAATATTCTCAAGCGAGCCGCTTGAGCTACATTGATAAAAATACATTTTTCTGAATGAAATTTTTCGCGCAAAAGCAGGGGAAAGAAAAAAATCCTCATAAAATATTAAAAATTAACGAGATAAATAGAAAACAAAGTAAAAAAAATTAACTTAAGCTCATTCACCAAAGGGAAACAAAATAATGATTAACATGGGTATAATCGGGCTCGGGCGCTGGGGGCCAAATCTATTGAGAAACTTCAGTAATCATCCGGAAGTAGAGGTCAAAATTGTCTGCGATAAAGCTCTGAGCAAAAAAGACAAGATAACCCGGCGTGGAATCGCCTTTACTCAGGACAGCCGGGCGGTAACAGACGCTGATAACGGTATCGACGCAGTCGTAATCGCAACTCCCCTGGCGACGCATTTCGAGATAGCTGAAACCGCCTTGGAAAACGGCAAACATCTTTTTATCGAAAAACCAATCGCGCCGAGCTCCGCGGAAACCCTGGAATTAGTACAACTCGCCGAACAAAAGAACCTACGCTTCATGGTAGGCCATGTATTCCTGTACAATGCCGGTATCCGCTTTGTAAAAGAGCAGATTGCCGGCGGCAAACTCGGTAAAATTCTATATATTCACGGCCAGCGCACCAATCTGGGGCCGGTCAGGCCCGATGCCAGCGCCTTATGGGATTTGGCCGCGCACGACCTTTCCATTTTCAACTATTGGCTCGATGCCGTACCGGAAAGTTCCACCGCCAGCGGAAGCGCTTTTTTGGATCCGGATATTGAAGACATTGTAAACGCGACTTTCAATTATCCGGACAATGTTAAATGCAATATTTTAGCGTCGTGGCTGCACCCGAGCAAGGTGCGCCAAATAACTGTCGCCGGCGATGAAAAAATGCTGATATGGGACGATATGTCCCCTTCCGAACCGGTCAAAATCTTTGACAAATCCATTTGCCGCAGCAATATGCCGGAGCAGGTTGAAGGGACATTATCTGAATTTCGTTTCAGCATCCAGGACGGACAAATTTTTATCCCGCGAATTCAGCAATGCGAACCGCTCAAGGAAGAATGTAATCATTTTATCGACTGTATCCTGAACAATAATACCCCGCTCAGTGACGGGGTAAACGGTTATCATGTGGTCGCGGCGCTTGAAGCGGCGACTGAATCAATGCATAATAAATCAACGCTTGTCGAGGTAAAAATTGCCGGAAATTATAAATTATAAAGTTTCTAAAAATATTTTATGGGCCTTATTGCCGTGCCTGGCCGTGGTAATCCTGACCGTAATCGGGGGAGTCAAAACTTTCCCTTTCCCCGATACGATGGAATATCTGGCGCTCGGCAGGAGCCTGGCTGCTGATTTTTCATTTGATTCACCGATTGTTTATGTTTGCCGGCGCGTACCGGGCTATCCATTTTGCATAATGCTTTTTTCATGGCTGGGCAATTATGGCTTTTTAGCGGCTAACCTTTTATTCCTCTTCGGTATCACCTGGTTTGGAATGTGCCTGGCTGAAAAATGGGAAATAAAACACTCCTATATTCTATCAATATTAATACTTTTATCTCCAGGGCTGATAACTTTAGCTTCGGTTCCTCTTTCGGAGACGGCTTTCATTTTCTTCCTGATTCTGAGCATTTACTGGCTTGTAAGCGGCAAAATACTTATTTCGAGCCTGGCACTATCAGCAGCTGTTTTCTGTCGTCCGGCCGGGATATTCTTATTCCTGTTGTTTGCGGCCTGGCTGATTTGGAAAAAGAAAAAAATCATACTGATACTTTTATTTGTCGCCGGCGCCAATTTATTACCGGCGTTCTGGATCATCCGAAACTATGTCAAATATGACTATCCCGTATATACAACACTGAGTAATTTTTATCTGCTTTACTACAAAGCCGGCAGTTATTTGTCGTGGAAAAATAATATTCCGTTCGATGATATGCGCCGCGCACTGAGCAAACAAGTTACCGGCGCTAATGTATTTGAACGAAGCGCCGCCGCGGGAAAACTCGGACGTGAAATTCTGCTGGATAATTTCCGGAGCTTTTGTTTCTGGGCCCCGCGCGATATGGTTCATTTCTTAATGCCGGATATAACGCCGCTTTTTGAGCGCCTGCACGTGATATCGGGTAACCGCGGCACCCTAGATGTTTTGCGGCGCAAAGGTTTACCGGCGGCGTTCAGGCATTATTTCAACAATAATACCGGCGCAATGATCGCGACTTTTATTTATCTGGGATTTTACTGTCTGCTGTTCGCGGCGATGGCCGCCGGGGTGATTCGCTTATGGGTGGAAAAACATTATCAAAAACTTATCTTCGGCGCCTTGCTGACTGGCTATTTCTGGATTTTGCCGATCGGAAACCTCGACTGGCGTTTCCGGATGCCGATAATGCCGTTTTTGTTTATCCTGGCGATTTACGGAGCAAATGGCTTATGGAAATGGCAACAGTCACGGAAGCTTCAGGCTGAATAATGGTTTACTGCGAAAAAAATAATCCACATCGTTTGTGCAACATCATCGCCGGCTCCGCACTGGCGGCAAAATGTAAATTGGCACGCCGTCCTTTCAATCGTTTTGAACCGGAAACCACTTCCTGGTGGCTCGTGCCGTCCAGCGCCCTGCCCTTTTACCGGTTCAAAAAATTCTACTGCACCTGGGCAGACAAAAAACGCGACGCGATGCTTTGCGGTTTGTATCTGGAGAAAGGTTTGGCACCCGAACTGGCGACTGTCTACCCATCGCGCAAAGGCAGGTCTTTGCTGATGAACAAAAAATGGCACTGGCATAAATTTATCGAAAGCTGCGGCGACGGATCTTTGGCTGAAACAGTAAAAAACGCCGCGCAGAGTTCCGGTTTCAAACTGGAAATTCATATCTCCGGCGGTTACGTTGACGATCCGGCATTGTTCGATCCTTACGCCGCAAAACAAAAAAAAGATTATTACATTTTTGAACTCGACAAAGATTTAAACTCGTTAAATTACCGTTCAGCCAGACGCGACACGATGATTTTAAAATGCTTGAATAAAGTCCATAATACAGCTGATTTATGTTCAGCAATGCAAGTTCTGGATAAAGAGCAGTTTTTATGGCTGGACATATTCATCGCCGCCGGTTTCAAGGTTCCCGGTAGGAAAACTGCTGACTCTGAAATAATCAGTTCCGATGAAATATGGAATAAATTCCTGAAACTGCTGTAGGGATGAAACTCCGCAGGAGCGGCTTGTCCAGCGATGTTTTAAATTGTCAGCGGTTCGATTCCATATTGGCGATAGATTTTATTAAGCCGTTCCTCTTCCCCTTCCTTGATAGTTCCGGTAAACAGCATCAATTCCGGCCGGCCGGTCTGGGTCAAAACTTTTTCAATTACCTCAACTTTATCCGCAAATACCTGCATAAGAAGGCCGGCGCCGGCTATTTTTCTGTACACCTCCGGCCAATGTGAACTGTCTGGAACGCCCGCCCCCGGAATCCATTGGATTCCTGACAACTCCGGTATTGACAAGAGATGGTCAAGATGTGGCAGTTGCCCTTTTCCGTCAAGGTGATAGAAAGGACGTGGCAGCCGTTTGCAACAAACGCTTAATTCCGGCAAAACAAATTCCTTGAACTGATCCGGAGAAATCATATAAGCAAAATCACACTGCAGCATGTAATGCGTTTTTTTGGAAAGCAGCCCTGCCCAGGCTGAATATCCGTGATTAGATTCCGGCAGCAGAGAATTAAAGTAATCAAATGCTTCAAACCACGCGGTATGAATCTCCCAGATCAGTCTTTTGACCTCATCCGGATGATCATACATGTCAAA
>VAOY01014745.1_pt1 | contig 15210 bp, 18 predicted proteins | sample 3393881 | NCBI WGS metagenome assembly VAOY01 (sample SAMN08290430, study PRJNA428436) | hydrothermal vent metagenome | isolation source: Deep-sea hydrothermal vent chimney | place: Indian Ocean: Southwest Indian Ridge
GAAAAGTGATTGGAGTGACAGGATCAAAAGGGAAAAGTACTACTGCTGTTTTAATTCATGCTGCTTTAATTGCTAGTGGTTTTAAATCAGAATTAATTGGCAATATTGGCTACTCATCCTTAGATTTCCTAGGAAATGATAGTGTAGATAAATGGTATGTGATGGAACTTTCCAGTTATCAATTGGAAAATTTGGAAGGATATTTGGATTATTCTGTTTTGGTTAATTTTTTCCCCGATCATTTGGATTATCATGGCAGTCTGCAAGCTTATTTAGAAGCTAAATTACGTCTACCAAGAAATACTAATAAAGCGGGGGCAATTTTTTATAATTCTAAAATTTTAGAATATTCTAATGATAAAAATAATTGGGTCGGGAAAATAATCTCATTTAATAATGAAAAAGATAAATTCTTAATAAAAGGTAATTCTATTATTTCTGGTAAACAGCATATTCTTTCTGTCTCTGATTTAAAAATTAAAGGGAAGCATAATCTGGAGAATATTCTAGCAGTTTTAACAATTACCAATTTTTTGAAACTAAATTTAAAAAAAACAATTAAATCAATTAAAGATTTTGATGGACTCCCCCATCGCCTTGAAATGATAGGAAAATTTGGTGATTTAACTTTTATTGATGATGCTATTTCAACAACGCCGGAATCTACTTTAGCAGCGCTGGATAGTTTTGAAGAACAAGTTGGAGCAATAATTTTGGGTGGTCAGGATCGTGGTTATAATTTTGAAAATCTGATTAAAAAATTAGCTGAAAAAAAAATTAGTGTAATTGCTTTATTTCCTGAAAGCGGAGATAGAATTGCTAAGGAAATTGAGAATATTGATGATTATCATCCAATAATTTTAAAAACTATAACAATGGATGCAGCAGTGAATTTTTGTATTGAAAAATCACCACATCCAGCATTGATTCTTTTATCATGTGCCTCCCCTTCTTATTCAATATTTAAGAATTTTGAGGAAAAAGGAAAAAAATTTAAAAAAGCAATTTTAAATTTTTTTCGTGACAAGTAAAGCATGTCCACATAGAATAGTGACAAAGTAATATGATAAATGTGATTAAATTAAATTGGAAAAAATTATTGAATGGGAAATATGCTTTAATGATAAGTTTTATTATTACTGGTATTTTTATTGGTATGCTTGTAATATCTCAGTTCCAAAGCTATGTGGTAGCTAATACTTTTGTTGTAGATGAATTGAAAACTCAAAAAGAATTATTAAATAGTTTTGATGCTGATAGAAAACAATTAAATTCCCAAATCAGTTCTTTGAGACAAAAGATTGCAATAACTCGTAAAAATTCAATTACTAATAATAGTAATCTGTTAGATACTCTTGATAAACTAAAACAACAAGTTGGATTAACCCAAATAATCGGTAAAGGTGTAGCAATCAAACTCAATGATGGTCCTGGAGCCTCTAATGGTAGAAATCAAAGTTTCATTTATAGTGCCGATTTAAGAGATATGGTCAATTTATTACGAACCGCACAGGTAAATGCTATTTCTATTAATGGGCAAAGAGTTTTGGCTTCAACTCCAATCAATTCTGTAGGAGGAATAATTTTAATCAATAAAGTACAGGTAGCACCTCCATTTATAATAGATGTAGTTGGAAATTTAGAATCAATAACATCCAGATTAAATGATCGTAATGAATATCCTGATTTATTTGATAGAATTAAAAATAAAAAAGTAGATTTTATAATACAGACTAATAATAGACTGATAATTCCAGCTTATGATGGAGATTTTTTGCTTAAATATTCACAAACTAAATGATGAATAAAAAAGGTATTTCAAAATTATTAATCTTTGGAACAACTGGTATATTGATGGGAATTTTATTTGTTTCGCAAAGTAAATCTGTTAATTCAGCCAGTGCTTTGTATAATCGTGAAAATAGAGAAAGTGTTTTTAAAGAAATACAAATTGTTAAACAAAGTAATGATAATTTACAAAAAGAGATGACTCGATTAACAAAAGAATTGGCAACTAGCAGTAATCGGGAAGAAGCTTTAAAAAATGTAGAAATGGAAATTAATAAATATAGAATAGTTGACGGATTACAAGCGGTTAAGGGACAGGGTATTATTCTTATAATTAATGGTGAATTACCAGCGATGTGGTTGACTGATGCGGTAAATGAATTAAATTCTGCAGGAGCGGAAATTATTAGTGTTAATGGGCAAAGAATTACTAATACGAATATTGGATTTGATATTATACCCAATGGTCAAATTCTAATGGATGGGACAATTTTACAAACTCCTTATCAAATTAAGGCTATTGGGAATAAAGATACTTTATATAATAATTTAAAATCACCTGGTGGATTTTTACAAAGAATACAGAAATATAAACCAAGTCTGAAGATAAGTTTAACTAAACAGAATTTACTAAATATTAATTCTTACTCTTAAGATGGTGGGAAGAAAAGCCAAAAAGGCTGTAATAAAAAAAGTATAATTAAAATGATTAAGAAAATATTTTTAATATTTTTTTCTATTTGAAAATTCTGTTGTATTTGGTCTAGCTCCGTATTTTGAGAATCAAGAGTTTGACTAAGTACTTCTGTATTATGTTCAAAATCAGAAATTAAGCTCTCTAACTCTTGTCTTTTATTTTTTTCCTCTGCAATGGCTTTTTTATAATTTAATAGTGGTACTGATTCTTTTAGTTGTGACTCAAGTTGACCTACTCGATAATTTGCCCCCTCTAACCGCTCTTGTTTTACTTTTAATTCTGTGACTGCTTCCTCATAAAGTTTTTCATAAATAGTATTGTCTTCAGAAGAAATTTTAGATGGAGTAGAAGAAATATATTGATTATCCCCTATTTCAGTTGCCGATTCAGTCTCTGATGATTGATTTTCTTCAGTATTGGAATATTCAGTTTTAGAACTTTTATCTGAATTAGATTTTATTTCCTCTATATCGTCTATTTCGTTACTGGTAATTTGACCAAAACGTGATTTAGGAATCAATGGTTTTAAATCCTTTACATTAATAAAAATTCGACCTCCAATTTCTTTCTTATTGATCATACCTTTTTGGATATAACGATCGAGAGTACGAATTGAAATTTGGAGTATTTCTGCAGATTTTTTACGATCAATTACTTTCATAATTCTATTTTAAAAAGTCGTTTTAATTTTATAGATTTTTTCTTGTCCTGTCTATAGACAAGCCTCTTTTTTGTCCACACCTGTCTATAGACAGGTGTGGACAAAAAAGAAACCTTGTTCTGCCATTTCTCACCCCTCTTCTTTTTTACTATAGACAAATAGTGTCTTGTCTATAGACTAGTCACCATTTGTCTATAGACAAGACACTATTTTTAATAATAGAAAAGTTTAAATGTGTCGATTACAACAACTTGTTAAAAGTTAATTGTTTGACTATACTCGTAAAGTAAAATCAAAATAAAATTTGAAAAAGAAGATATTTATACTGGGGTTGCTGATGGCATTGTTGGCTCCTCAATTAGCTCTGGCAACTCCCAATGATGGGATGTTAACCCGTGGTAAAGCTGTTGATATGACAGTTAATTTTTTTCAGCTACAAAATAAAAATCAAAAATTTTTAACTCATTGTAAAACTCATGAAGACACTTGTTATTTTGATTTTTTCTCTAGGACAAATTTCGATTCTTATCGTTTAAAACCGCTAATCTTATATCCTGATGTTTTCCCTTCTAATAGCTATTATCACTCTATTAATATGGCAACAGCTTTAGGACTGGTTAGGGGATATTATCAAGATAAATTAAGTCCATTTTTACCCGATAAAAATATTAGTAGAGCAGAGGCTTTAAAGCTAATTATGGGAGCCTCTGGATTGATGAGCTGGAAAGATAAATTTGAATTAACTTTACCTTCTAATGTGGCGAGTGAGACAATTAATAATAATGATGGACAATTAATAGCAAAAATAGCTGGTGTACCAAGCATTAAAAGCTTGGCGTGGTGGTATCCTAGGTATATGATAAAAGCTCTGAAAACAGGGATGTTAAGTGTTAATTCGATTTTTCAACCAGATCAATCTTTAACTAAAACTGAGTTTCAGAAATTGTTAGATACCACAGCTTTAAGTTTGAAAGATGAAAACAAATCGTCCTACAATCAAGAAAAAAACTTTGCTGGAAATTCTGCACTCCAAGCCAAGCGTGGCTAAAGTACACAAAATGAAACGTCTGCCTTGTATTTTAGTGGTCGATAATATTAGAAGTTTATATAATATTGGATCGATATTTAGAACAGCAGATGGAGTTCTTTTGGAGGCAATCAGACTTGGGGGAATTAGCGGTTGTCCACCTAATAGACAAATAGAAAAAACCGCTTTGGGAGCCACTAAAACGGTGCCGTATAGACATGATGTCGATATAGTAGACAAGGTTAAATATTTTAAAAAATCGGGGCGAAAAATCTATGCTTTGGAATTAACTGATAAAAGTAAAAATTATACGGAGATACAATTCAAATTTCCTTGTGTATTGATTGTAGGGAATGAAGTGGATGGTGTTTCCGATAAAGTAATGAAATTAGTTGATGAAGCGGTAGATATTTCAATGATGGGACGGGCAAATTCTTTAAATGTAGCGACGGCATTTGCGGTGATTGCGTATGAAATGTTAAGACAATGGAAAATAAAAAATAACTGTACTAAATAATATTTATGAAATTAAAAATTATTAATGAGATAGGGGAGAGATGTCCCAATAAAAAAATTCTGGAACGGTGGTTGATGAAAATTGTTAAAGGAGCAGAATTGGATAAGAGTGATGAATCTAGTCTAGGTCAAGGTTGTAATGATGAGTTAAAAATTTGGTGTAGAGATGGATATATTGAGCTTTGTTATGTAACTGATGCGGAAATAACGAATTGGAATGAACAATATCGTGGTAAAAGAGAAAGTACTGATGTTCTTTCTTTTTCGTTTTTAGGACATTTAATCTTTCCTATGGATAATTTAGTGGGGCAAGTATTTATTTCGCCTAAAATCGCCGCAAAACAAGCTGATCAAAATCACTGGAATTTAAGCCAAGAAATTGAGTTTTTATTTATTCATTCCATTTTACATATAATTGGATATAATCATAAGACTCATAAAGAATTTGAAAAAATGTTTGGACTACATTTAAAAATTATGAAAAATACTTCAGACGTGAAAGATGTTATTGAAAAATATCGTCAGGAAAGTTTTTGAATTTTATTTTCGTGAATTCATTGAGGAACTAGAAGTGGCAGATAGGGTCGGAGGAGCAGTTTTGAACTTTTGAGATTTAGCAAAAATTGGAAGTTTGATTAGAGAATTTTTAACTATAATATTTTTTTTGGTGATTTCGACGATACTATCGCGTTTTATGAGCAGAGTTAATTTTGGAAAAAATGGAATTATTTGTTTTTTGACGATAATTCCATGCAGCATTGATTGTTTAATATCAATCATCATTTCAACGCATTTACCTAATTTAAAACCTCCTTCACTTTGAACTGGCTTTCCGATAATAGTTATTTTCTCTGCTAATACTCTTTGAACACGAACCAAATCTTCAACATTATGCAGTTCATATCGACTACTTAAAATAATTCTAAAGGTTGTTATATTTTGAATATCAAGAGGAGAAAGTAAATTTGGGATGTATCTTTTCAATTGATAAGCCAGTATTTTGCCCGATACTGGATCAATAATTGGTATTTTTATTTGACCAATTGATTGACCGGAGGCAGTCAATACGGTCATTCGTCGCAATTGTTTGATGGAAAGTGGCATAATTATGTTTTACTGAATGAAATTATAGCACAAAATGATTTGATAATATATTTAAATAGGTATCTGACCTTATAAACTACTTGCATAATTTTTTATAATTGCTATCATTTGAACACCTATGCAAATGAAAAAAATCGCACATATCAAGAGGGAACTGAAAAATGAAACCGCACTTATTCAATGTGCTGAGGAATTTAAGATAATTGGAGATCCTACACGATTAAAAATTTGTTATCTTCTCTGTCATCATAAAGAACTATCGGTTGGTGAAATAGCGGATATTGTTGGTGTTTCCATATCAGCGATTTCCCATGTGCTACAAAAATTAAAAAAAGCAAATATTGTAGAATATCGTCGTGATTTTCGTCATGTTTATTATCAACTGAAGCAATCGCCCATATCAACTTTAATTAAAAATAAATTTCATAGCTTGTGAATAATAATTTATTAAAACAACATTGGGAAACAATTTATAAAACAAAAGACACAATAAGTGAAGTGAGTTGGTATCAAGATTATTCCCGCACTTCAATTGATCTTATTCAATCAACTAATGTGAAAAAGGATGATAATATTATAGATATTGGTGGTGGTGATTCAAAATTTACAGATGAACTGATTGAATTGGGTTTTAACAATTTATTTGTACTGGATATTTCTGGAGAAGCATTAAAAAAAGCTCAAAAAAGGCTAGGGGATAAAGCAAAAATAATTACCTGGATTGAATCAGATATTCTAAAATTTGAGACAGAGGTGAAATTTAGTATTTGGCATGATAGGGCCACTTTTCACTTTTTAACCAAAAAAGAAGATATAGCCGAATATATTAAAAAAACAGAACAATTTATAAAGCCAAATGGGTTTTTAATAATTGCTGTTTTTTCTTTAAATGGTCCGGAAAAATGTAGTAATTTAGATATTACTCAATATTCAGAAAATTCGATAAAAAAAGTATTTAATAAAAAATTCCATTTTATTAAGAGTTTTGAACAAATACATATTACACCATTTAATACCAAGCAAACTTTTTTATGGAGTGTTTTTCAGAGGGTAAAAGACCATATTGTTATGTAATAATATTTTAAAAAATAAATTAATTTATGACTAAATCATCCCACAAAATAATTATTGTTATCATAGTTATTTTATTAATAATAGGTGGTGCAATTGCTTTATTCCGAATTGATAATGTAAAAGCTCCATCTATTATAAATGGGGTGTCATCACAAAAAATTGTGATTAGACCTACAAAAGGCGTGAAAGCTCCTCAAGCGGTTTTTACTAAAATAAATGGGAAACAGGCAAAATTATCAGATTTTAAAGGGAAAAAGGTAATGCTTTGGTTCTTAGCTACATGGTGCTCCAGCTGTTCAGCCGGCGCGCGTGTGCTTGCTCAAAATAATAGTAAATTGGGTAATCTTACCATTATAGCAATAGAAACATACGGTGATGCGGGTTATCAAGGTCCGCCAGTAAAAGAATTTGCGCAACGGACTGATCCAAATTTGCTTTCAATGCCAAATTGGATATGGGGTAATGCATCTCAAGAAGCTACTGCTATTTATAATTCTCGTAATTTTCCAGATATTTATTTTCTAATTGATGAAAACGGTATTTTACAAGATGTTGATAGCGCGCCGGCTGCAACAATCAATAAGATTATTCAATTTTCTAATAAATAGTTATCATGTTTTATATTGCACAAGCAACTAAAATTGTTTTTCGTCGATCTCGATATGTCATTTTGGCTATTATTATTTTTATAGCATTTTTTACATTATATATTTTTGTTTTACCTGCAACTTATACAGGTGGTCGAATAGGTTTGGTATCGCTTTATTTGCTAACTCCAGACTTGGCTTTATTTGCATTTCTTTTTTCCGCTTTGCTTGCGCCCGCACTTTCTTTTGCCGTTTATGCTTTTCAAAAAAAACAAAAAGGACAAAAAACATCATCTATGACAGGTGGTTTGTTAAGTAGTATTTTGCCGCCGCTTCTTTGTTGTTCTCCACTTTTACCAAGCTTGGCTGCCGTTGCCAGCAGTACTATCCCATTTGCTTTTGGTGTAAGTGGATTTGTACAAGGATTTACAGCAACTTATGAAATAGAAATCTTTGTCGCCGTTGTGGGGCTTCTTTTTTATTCTTTATTTCAAAATTCCAAACAAGTGGTATGGGCGGAACAGGGGATATGTAAAGTAAAAATTAAAAAAGAGAAATAAGTGATATATAGTTTAAATTTAGGAAAAAAACTTTGTTGTTTAGTATGATCAGCACTATGTTAATCTATATTAATTCATAGTATTGATTTTTAAATGAAAATTGATATAGTTAAATTATGAATAATTCATCTTCGACTAAAAAAAATACTAAAGTAAAAAAAATTGGGATATGGCAAACTTTATATAATCGTCTTGGTTTACGTGCTATTACTTATGCTGTGCCTGAACATGCGCAAACATTACCATATATGCTGGGAGGGCTAACATTGGCAACTTTTGCAATATTGTTCATAAGTGGAATTTATCTCGCCCAATTTTATAGTGCAGGTCAAATTACTTCTAATGAAAGTGTTCAGTTTATAATGACAAATGTTCCATTTGGGGATTTTATGAGAAGTGTTCATTTTTGGTCGGTGAATGTTGTTGTTGTTTTAATCTTGTTACACATGATACGTGTTTTTATTACTGGAAGTTATAAGCGACCTCGTGAATTTAATTGGTTAGCAGGACTTGGATTATTAGCCGTTACTATAGCTTTTATTTTTACTGGCTCTATGTTGAATTTAGGACAAGAGGGATTAGAAGCTCTTCAACATACTGGTGAAATAGGTGTGCTTTTAGGAAAATTGGGGACATGGTTCACTACAGGTTTCACGCCAAGCATCCCATTTATTGGACGAATATATATTATGCATATATCGGTTCTAGTTATATTATTTCTTCTATTTATTTTTATTCATTTCTTTTTTATAAAAGTGCATGGTATTTCGCCTAAAGCTGAAATAAATGCTACTATTGATAAACCAAGTAAAGAAAAAACAAATCAGTTTAGTAAACATTTAATAATATTAACAGGCTGGTCATTTATTTTGTTTGCATTCATATTTATTATTGCGATAATTTTTCCAGAATCATTGAGTAGTTCAGGGCTCGCAGGCGTGGAATTAACTAAACCACCATGGATGTTTTTATGGATATATGGAATGGAAAATGTTTTTGGCATAAACTCTTTAACATGGGGACCAGCTGTATTATTTCTTCTTCTTGCAATTATTCCCTTTATTGATCGCTCACCATTTCTTTCACCTCGTCGACGACCATGGATCATGGTTTTTGGAGCAAGTATTTTTCTTGCACTCATTGCTTTAAGTCTAAATGCCGCATATTCTCAGACTGGAGAACAAGCTAAAGAAAGTTATATTCCTTCAAATGCTATCGTAAAATTATCTTTTATTCCTGTTGCTTATGCGCATAATATGCCTTTTCTCTCATTCTCACCTGCTGTTGTTACGCAAGGTGAAATGGTAACTATGAAAGGTGATGGATTAAAAACTGATGGAATGTATGATATATATCTCGAAAGCTCAAGAACTACAATAAAACTGGGATCAGCCAAAGTGGCTAAAGGAGATGATAGTTTCGATGTTAAATTAAAGATTCCATCTGATCTTCATGGAGATATGTATTCTGTTGAAATACGAAGTGTTCGTAATAAAAAATTCACTTTTTTCTCTCCACTTCAACTTGCAATTCAACCTGTTACGGTAAAACCGGCTTTAAAAAAGCCAGTTTACTCAGAATATCCTATTCCTGCGCAAGAACTTCCATGGATTATTGGTTTAATTATAATTTCTCTTAGTCTTGGTATATTTTTACTTCTGAAAAATCCACCAAGTATAAGTAAAAAGAAATAGACTAAATATTAGTTTGCAGCTCCTAAATATTGACTTTATAGGTGTGTTAACTTAGAATTCAGCCACTTTTTCAAATAAAAAATCATATTATCGGGGTGTAGCGCAGTTGGCTAGCGCGCCTGGTTTGGGACCAGGAGGTCCAGGGTTCGAGTCCCTGCTCCCCGACCATTTGATTTGAGTTTCTGCTCCCCGACCATTTGATGGCGGTATAAATAAAGAGCTTGTTCTTGTATATAGCGAATAATTAATACCATTTTCTAAAAGATGAGTAGCAAAACTATGTCTGAGCGAATAAAATGTTGCCGCTTTTTGGATTTTAGATTTTTGCATAAATATTATATTTTGCTTTAAAAGCATAACTTAAGTCTTGATATTTAGCATAAAGTTTTTAACAAAAGTATAAAGTGCTAATATAAATGAGTTGTGTGAAACATTTATTTGATCTTTTGACATGGCAAATTTAAAATAGTAACATACAATCAAACCTATACATTATATTGGTATGATTAAAGTAAAAAACAATATTGGAAAAAATATGAAACGACTGCGCAAAAGGCAAAATCTTTCGCAAGATCGCCTTTCAAAATTAGCAGATCTTTCTCTAAATACCGTGGTTACTGTCGAAAGTGGCTCAAACGAAAATCCCACCATAGACACGCTAACCAAAATTGCTAATGCCCTTAAGGTTGGTGTTGATGATTTAATAAAATAATCTTATGACAAATTCAAAATCTATAAAAATAGATACGAATAAAGAACAGGAACGAGCGGCGCTACATTGTGCTATATGGCAGATTGCCAATGATTTGCGTGGTAGCGTGGATGGTTGGGATTTTAAGTCATATGTATTAGGAATGCTTTTTTACCGTTTTATTAGTGAAAATTTAACAAAATATATTAATGACGAAGAACATCGGGCAGGTGAAAAAGATTTTGATTATGCAAAACTTTCAGACCAAGATGCAGAATTTGGCAGAGCTGATACCGTAACAGAAAAAGGATTTTATATTCTGCCGAGTGAGCTTTTTGTAAACGTTCGCAAAAATGCTCAGAACAATGCAAACCTTAATGAAACTATTACTGCTGTATTCCGTAATATTGAAAATTCTGCCAAAGGAACGGAAAGCGAGCCGGATATTAAGGGATTATTTGATGATATTGATGTAAATTCAAACAAGTTGGGCGCTACAGTGGAACAAAGAAATGGACAGCTTACTAAGCTTTTAGAATCTATAGGTGGTCTTCGTCTTGGTAGCTACTGTGACCATACTATAGATGCTTTTGGTGATGCCTATGAATATTTGATGAGCATGTATGCCTCAAATGCCGGTAAATCCGGTGGCGAGTTTTATACTCCTCAAGAAGTAAGTGAGCTTCTGGCTGAAATTACAACCGTTGGGAAAACAGAAGTAAACAAAGTATATGATCCTGCTTGCGGGTCTGGCTCGTTATTGCTTAAGTTTGCCAAAGTCCTTGGAAAAGAAAATGTTCACATTGGTTTTTTTGGACAAGAAATCAACCTTACAACCTACAACCTTTGTCGCATAAATATGTTTCTACATGACATCAACTACAACAATTTTGATATTGCGCACGGCGACACTCTGACAGACCCGAAGCATTGGGATGACGAGCCTTTTGACGCTATTGTTTCAAATCCTCCGTATTCTATAAAATGGGACGGGGACGCTAACCCTATTCTTATAAATGACCCTCGCTTTTCTCCTGCTGGAATTTTAGCACCAAAAAGTAAAGCCGATCTTGCTTTCACTATGCATATGCTTTCTTGGCTTTCTACTAGCGGCGCTGCTGGGATTGTTGAATTTCCTGGTGTTTTATATCGTGGTGGAGCTGAACAAAAAATTAGAAAATATTTAGTAGACAACAACTATATAGATGCTGTTATTCAACTTCCTCCAGATTTGTTTTTTGGTACGACCATTGCCACTTGTATTATTGTGCTCAAAAAAAGCAAAAGTGATAATAAGACTTTGTTCATTGATGCCTCCGCCGAGTTTGTTCGCGGTGGTAATAAAAATAAATTGAGTGAAAAGAATCGCAAGAAAATTCTAAATGCATTTACTACTCGCAAAGATGTGGAGTATTTCGTTAAATTAGTTGATAACAAAGATATCGCTGAGAATGATTATAATATTGCAGTTTCTAGTTATGTGGAGCAAGAAGATACTAGGGAAATTATAAATATCAAAGAGCTTAATAAAAAAATTGAGGGAATTGTGAAAAAGCAAAGTGAACTTAGGACCGCGATTGATGAAATTGTGGCTGATATTGAAGAGAATAAGTAGTGCAGTTATTAAGGGGTACTTAATAACTTAAATTTTTTAAATTATGAAAAAAGACATCAAAAACAATAATATACTCATTTACGAAGGCGATAACGGTCAGCCGAATATTGAGGTGCGTGTAGAAAATGAAACCGTATGGCTCACTATTGACCAAATGGCTGAATTATTTGATAAAGGACGCTCAACTATAAACGAGCATATCCTTAATATATATAGTGAAAAAGAGCTTATTGAAGCTGATTCCATGAGAAAAATCGGGAATACCGATTTTTCTACAAAACCCACTAATTATTATAACCTGGATGTTATTATTTCTACTGGATATCGAGTTAAGTCTCTCCAAGGGACTCAATTTCGCAAATGGGCAACGGCACGCTTGCGTGAGTATCTTGTCAAAGGGTTTAGCATTGACTCAGATCGTTTGAAAAATCTTGGTGGGGGGAATTATTGGAAAGAATTACTTGATGAGATTAGAGATATTCGCAGTAGTGAAAAAGTGCTTTATCGTCAGGTATTGGATTTATATGCAACTGCGATGGATTATGATCCACAGGCAAGCGAATCTTTGAAATTTTTTAAGATTGTCCAAAACAAACTTCATTTCGCGGCTCATGGGCATACGGCAGCAGAAGTAATTTATTTACGAGTGGATTCGGAAAAACCATTTGCAGGGCTTACAAATTTTAAAGGCAAACAGCCAACGCAAGCCGAAGCAATGGTTGCTAAAAACTTTTTGGAATTAAGCGAGCTTAAAGTTCTAAACAATCTTGTTTCAGCTTACTTTGATTTGGCGGAAATTAATGCCATAGAACAAAAACCTATGAAAATGGCGGATTATATTCGTGAGCTGGATAATATTTTAAATTCTACAAAAAGGAAACTTCTGAGTGGTGCAGGAAAGATAAGCCATAAAAAAGCCATAGAAAAATCTACTTCAGAATACCGAAAATACAAGACAAAAAATCTGAGCGAGGTGGAGAAAGATTATTTGGATATGGTAAAGGATTTGCAGAAAAAGGTTGAGAAGAGGGTGAAGGGGAAATAAGTTAAAAAATAATTATGATAAAATAACTATGTATATATCAAAAATAAAACTACATAACTTTAAAGGATTTGATGGTGATCATGAAATTGTCTTTGATACGGGAGTAAACTTTTTTGTTGGTGATAATAATTCTGGTAAGTCATCCGTTTTTGAAGCTATTGATTTTATACGCACCAAAAAAGATAGAGATGAAATTGTTACTAAAACAAAAATTGAGGAAGATGATTTTGTTTCTGTTGAAATTGAATTTAAGGGTGATGATATTGAATCACTTATTAAAGTAGAACCACTGAAAAAATACAAATCTTATCTTATAGATACAGATGGTGAAAAAAGTTTGAGAGTAATGCGTTCTAGTGAAGAAACAAAAATAACACAAAGCGGAGGAGAAAAAACTTTATCCATTAAAAATGTTCGTGTTTTTAATCCTGAGACAAATCAGTTCAAAAATCCTACAGGAATAGATAATACAATTACGGCACTTTTTGATGCACAATTTGTTTGGGCTGATACAAATTCAGGTGATATTTCTGATTTTTCAAAAACAAAAATTAGTGGAAAAATTATTAATGCCGTAACAAAGGATTTTATTAATTCACCTACTTGGAAAAGCTTTCAAAATTCACATAAAGAAACTTTTGGAGAAGGAGAAAATAGTTTGTCTAAAACACTACAACCAGTTGAAGATAAAATACAAAGTATTTTATCTGAGCAATACGGAGAAACAGAAGTAAGATTTAGTTTTTCATTACCTGAGATTGAGAGTTTTTTCAAAACAGGAAATATTGCTCTATCTGAAAATGGCACGGGAATGCAACGAGCTTTAGCATTAGCACTTATTCAAGTGTATGCTGACATTTCCTCGCCAGATGAAAATGGAATTTCTAAACCAATATTATTTTTTATTGATGAGCCAGAAACTTTTTTACATCCGCAAGCTCAAAACAAATTACTTGATGCTCTTGAAAAAATATCCAACAAATCACAAATTTTCATAATTACACACTCACCCTATTTATTGAAAAAATATAAAAAAGACACGCATTCAATGAGTATATTTTCAAAAGAATCAGGACTAAATAAAATTAAAGAGGGAAAAGAATTTGATCTTTTTGGCGCTTCAAGCCCTACATGGGGAGAAATAAATTATTATGCTTTTGGTGTTCTATCTGTTGAATTTCATAATGAGCTTTATGGCTTTATTCAAGCAAAAGCTATTTTAGAAGACGAAAAATATTGTAAGTCAAAAGATTTTGATGAATATCTTTTTAATAAAAGTAATGAAACTATTAAGATAGACCAAAAATATAAACACTTAAAGTCGGATAATTCTGTTATCGAGTATGATACAACATTACCAACAAAAATCAGAAACATCATTCATCATCCTGAAAATACATATAATAAAAATGCGGATAATACAGGATTTTCAGATGAAGAACTCGGAAATTCCATTGAATCTTTAATTTCATTACTAATATGACTAAAAAACTAAACATAATTGAAAAATTGATTTCAGAACTTTGCCCTGAAGGGGTGGAGTTTAAGGATTTGGGGGAAGTTTGTGATTTTAAGAGGGGGCAAACTATTACCAAAAAAGATATAACAGATGGGGATGTCCCCGTGGTTGCAGGTGGAAAAAGACCTGCGTATTATCATAATAAGCCAAATAGAACAGGAGAAACTATATCAATCTCTAGTTCGGGAGCTTATGCTGGATTTATTAACTATTGGACAATTCCAGTTTATTTATCTGATTCATTTTCTATTATTCCTAAAGATAATTCTTTATTTATAAAATATTTACTTTATTTTTTAAAAAGCAAACAAGACGAAATCCATAATACAAAAAGTGGTGGAGGTGTGCCACATGTATATAGAAAAGAGGTTGCAAAAATAAAAATTCCCATCCCACCTCTCCCAATCCAAGAAGAAATTGTCAAAATTCTTGATAATTTTACAGAGCTGGAAGCAGAGCTGGAAGCAGAGCTAGAAGCAAGAAAGAAGCAGTATGAGTATTATCGTGATGAGATGCTGATCTTTGGGGATGATGTTGAGTGGAAGGAGTTGGGAGACTGTATTTTAAAAAATAAAGTAAATATTTTATAAATAAAGAATTATCTTTAGGAATAATAGAAAATGAATCAGATA
>VAOY01016209.1_pt1 | contig 15199 bp, 13 predicted proteins | sample 3393881 | NCBI WGS metagenome assembly VAOY01 (sample SAMN08290430, study PRJNA428436) | hydrothermal vent metagenome | isolation source: Deep-sea hydrothermal vent chimney | place: Indian Ocean: Southwest Indian Ridge
GGGTTGGATCAGTATCGGCGGAGACAACGATTCCCGAGTTGAGGGCATTCCTTGAGAATGGTGGAGTCGTCGTAGCAGAAGGAAGCTCGACGAACCTTGGTTATCACCTGGAACTACCCCTGAAGAATCATCTGGTGAAATTGGAAGAGGGTAAGGAACAGCCCCTCCGCTCGCAGGAGTACTACGTTCCCGGATCGATTGTCAGCGTGAAGATAGAACATGTTTCCCCTCTGACTCACGGTATGGGTGAGCGGGTGGATGTACTGTTCAGCAACAGCCCTGTGCTCCGGCTGGCACCGGAGGCCGGGCGACAGGGGGTCCTGAATATCGGCTGGTTCGACAGCAGCGAACCGCTTCGCAGCGGCTGGGCGTGGGGGCAGCACTTCCTGGAAAACGGTACAGTATTCGTTGAAGCCACAGTTGGTGATGGGAAAGCATTCCTCTTCACACCGAAGGTGACTTTCAGGGCACAGTCTCACGGCACCTTCACGCTGGTTTTCAATGCCATCTACTACGGTACCGCTGAGGAATCCAGAATACGGTAAATAATTCAACAGGCGTGCCATCCCTGGAAATCAGATCTTCCATTCCTGTTCTGCGAGCTGTTTGGTGGATTCGAACTTATAAGTCCGCTCACTTGTGTTCAGCACAACTCTGTCTGGAGCAACTTCTATTACATAAATCTCTTCATCTGAACGCTCTTTCAGAATATTGGCGAGCGTCACAGCCTTCTCTACACCATCGCCGCGTCCGTAGTTCCACACTTCATCGGGCTGAGCCAGACGGAAAGGTCCGTCATATATCGACTCGTTGGGCATCTCTTTCAGTATACGGTGGACAAACTTTTTATCGAGCTCCCTGGCTCCTTCAATTGACACGGGATTGCGCTCGAATGCAGCCTGCAGAAACGGTTTTTCATCAGTACGGCTGAGGTCGCGGAAGGCATAGAACGCCAGGTCAGCCACGATATTGTCATCCCTCAGACAGTCGAGATGCTCGATAATCTCCTCTCGCGTCATCTCCGAATCGATGCCGAGAGGCTTACCGCCAGAAACGAATTCCTTGTCCCCGGGCTCCGGCAGACCAGGCTCCACAAAACAGAACTTGATGAAATTGTTGATCGCCATCTCCGCATCCATGCATTCTGATGCGAAGCCCTGCTTCAGGCGAGCTATATCCTCTGGATCATCCACCCGCAGATCGTTCTCTCTTAGAAACTCTTCGAGGTCGTTGAGCACTATCCTGCGAGGCAGACGACCATGCTGAAATCCTTCAACGTCAATTTCGGCGAGCAGTTTCTCACGTGTATTGTCAGTCAATCTATATGGGCTGCTGTCTTCGTATTCGAATGCCCTGTCAGCACCGATGTAGTGATCGTGGCCGTGGATGTTCCACCTGATTTGGAAGCATTGCTGGATATTCCTGCTGTGTCGCAGAAAGTTTCCCAGAATCTCATCGGTCGGATGTGATTTCAGAAACACCCGGAGTCTGTCGGTGAAACAGGAATAAGATTCGGGATCGATCGTCGCCTCTTCATATACGGTATGAATGTGACCCGTTTCGTGCGTAACAATTGTTACCTGTTCATTCTCCAGCGCCCTCCGAGCCTGAGCAGAAAGGGCGGTTCCATTCAACCACATGTTCCTGGTAACCAGGCGCCGGTTATTCGTCAGGATCCCATCGTTTACATCCACGTAATTCTGTGAATGCAGTGGTGTGGCCATCAGGTAGATGTCGCTAAGCGGGATCCCGACTACTACAAAGAGAGCTGCGGCATAGAGCGTCGCCAGGGATACACATTCACCGGCTCCCGAATCGAAATTCGGCTTATGAATGAAGGCATCCATAGCCTCCACGGTTTCCGTTTTCCAGTAGGGGAGGATATTCCCTTCGTATTTGTCGAGACCGAAGTGGGTTCGGATATCCATATCGAAGTAGAACTTGTCCCCTTCATATCCGAAGAGTGCGTTTGAACCGGCGATAGTTTCCTCACTGATATAATCGGCAAATCGTTCTGCTTCCTTCTCTCTGCTTGTAAGACCCCACGTTTCGAGATCGAGGTTGAAAGCGTAGTGATCCATTATGTACTGCTTCAATCTTGTGATGCGGCGGTACGGCTTCATCCGCTCCAGCCCTGCAAACCAGGGATCCTCCCGCCATTTCCAGATGCGCGGAGACATGATATTGGCCAGCACCAGGCTGTACATCAGTTCGGGGAAGATGAAGATCTCCATATCGGAGAGCGTAACAGCCGATGATTTCCGTTCCAGCTCTTTTGATCTGCTGTTATTCATGAAAGATTTCTCTTCATCCCTCTTTCAGATCAACATTGCGGGGATCGAGCAGTACCATCTCCCAATCCTTCAGTTCCGGCATCTGCGCCCACAGTGCATCCAGAATATCCTGCAGCTGCTTAAAGGCTACACCGTGTGGCCATGCCCGTCTTATCCTCTCGAATGCTTCTGTTCCATACTGCAGCCAGATGGCCCTGCCCATATTCAGAAGGCGTGCGTCGAATTCGAGTACTTCATACTGCTTCCCGGAAGGCGGTGATGTCATCGCAGAGGAGAGGCTGACAGCAATGCGCTGGAAGTAGCTGCCGATGAACCACCCCCATGCCTGCAGAGCGTGCAGATCATCAGGTGCCAGCTCTCTCCCTCTCGGAGATCCGAGGAACATCCAGGCGGCGGTCGCCCCTATCAGCCTCCGCTGCCACCACAGATCGGCCCTTATTCTCAATCCCTCTGCTAGACTTTCACCGAGTTGTACCCAGACCCACGCACTGGAATAACGGGCGGCACCGGCCACAGATGCCAGATCTCTGGCCAGCAGGGGGCCCCGCATGGCCAGCGGAGCTGCTCTGAATACTCCTTCAGCAGCTTCTGCAAATGCCGTCGCCTCCTCAAAGGCCAGCAGGGTCAAAACACCATCCCGGCGGGTCCTGACCCGAACACCGGGAAAACCGTATTCCAGTCCTGTTGTCAGGGCTGCCCAGCTGGCAGAATCCACTAGAAACAGTCCCCCGTCGGGCAGAGCGCCCAGCATGTTACGCCAGAATGCTCTGGCCTCAAGCATTACGATCTGCCATCGACGGGCCGTCTCAGATAAATCAGGAGACGCAGCGACAAAGAGGATTGGCACAGGTGGATCCAGTTTCTGCAGATCCAGATCAACCGCGATTTCAGTTACATCTGCAATGTGTGACAATCCTCTGCCTGGATCCTGAACGAGCCCGGTATCCGGCCGGGAATAGCCGGTACCCGGCAGGAGTGTCAGCAGAAAAATCAGAACGGTCAATCCAGAGGCCCCTTTCTTCAACAGACCCTCCATGCTTCAACTGGAATAAAGGTACTTCAGATATAGTATCACAATCCCGGCGATCACTCCCATTACTGCATCGTATTCGCGGTTGGCCCAGGCCCGCCTGAGGATGAAGTGTTCTGATATCTCCATAAAAACCCAGCGCCTGGGGAAGAACCTGGCTGTAGATTGAGCCCACTCCTGGTACCTCTCACCGTAGTACCCCTCCATTTTGAGCTCTTCCGCTTCGATTGTACGTTGATATACAACTGCGAAAAAAACCAGAGTGAAAATGGTCAGGTATATGTTCCAGGCCATGATAATGAACCCTGCACCTATCATCATGGAACCGACATAGAGAGGGTGTCTAATATGGGCATACAGCCCCCAGTTGGTGAGCTCTTTATCCTTCACCAGCGTACCATTGGCTACTATCCGGATCGCCTCGCCAAAGAGGACCATCGGGATACCGAGCGACAGGGAAAGAGGGTTCGGTTCGGCAAGAACAATCAGCAGAAGTGCCGCAGCATATCCCCACGTAATACGCCATCGCCTGGTTGTAATTCTCTCCAACAGAGTGATACGGGTATTATTCCGTGTTTCAGCCGTCATCAGCAGGATATTCGATTCGGTTTCCTCCACCGCCGGGTCCATGCTCTGATCATGGTGAGACCGGCCAGAAATCCTCCAACGTGAGCCCAGAACGCAACACCACCGACATCGCCGGCCCCAAGCCTGCCCATACCACCCACGAACTGGAAAAGAAACCAGATGGCCAGGAACCAGTATGCCGGTATCTCGATCAGTGTAATGAAGAAAAAGAAGACAAGGGTGAGAATCCTGGCTCCCGGGAAGAGGAGTATGTAGGCACCCATCACCCCGGAGATCGCCCCCGATGCGCCAACCATTGGAATCTGGGAGGAAAACCCGAGGACGATGTGCACGAGGCTGGCCGCCAGGCCGCTCAGAATATAGAAAAGCAGGAATCGAACGTGTCCCAGCTCATCCTCTATGTTGTCCCCGAAAATATAGAGAAAGAGCATATTGCCGCCCAGGTGCCAGACGCTCCCGTGTATGAACATGCTGGTCAGAAGTGTTCCGAAAGGCAGGGGAAACCACTCTGTCGGGCGCAGCAATACCCCAACGATCTCATTCGGAATAGCTCCGAAGGTATAGATGAACTGTGCAAACTGAGCCGATCGCTGCATCTGCCCTATCATAACCTCGTAGACGAAAACGAGGACATTCAGGGCTATGAGGAAATAGGTGACGTGCGGAGTGCGCGACGTCGGATTCATGTCTCTGAGAGGTATCATGCGCGTGGCCCAATATAACAGAGATGACCGCCATGTCTACGCCGGCCTCCTGAAGCACGGTTGTTGAATACTTTGTGAGCCGCTCCATAATGCCATTGTTGAATACTCCTGCTGCATCTTAATTTCGTCACATGGCGATCACACCGAGAACAGATGAAGAAGGCAGGCCTCTTGTTGCCGTTGCGATGATGAGCGGAGGGCTCGATTCCACACTGGCTGCTGCACATATAGCCAGAATGGGAATAGAGGTTCACGGAGTAAGATTCGCGACGGGGTTCTCTCCTCTCTCAGGCAAACTGGATCAGGCCGAAGAAACAGGTGAATCGGGCAGTGAGCCGGAATCCACCGGTCCCAGGAAGCTGAAGATAGGGACAGATGTGGAAATATCCTTTCGAGTGGTTGACATCTCTGTCGATTTCATCAGCGACGTTCTGACCGCACCGAAGTACGGTTTCGGCAAGGCCATGAACCCCTGCATCGATTGCCACATGTACATGCTCAGAAGCCTGCGCCCTGTCATGGAAGAGGTTGGTGCCCACTTCGTCATAACCGGAGAGGTGCTCGGACAGCGCCCGATGAGCCAGCACAAACAGGCGCTGAAGATCGTTGAAGAGCAATCGGGATTGAAAGGACTGCTGATCAGGCCTCTTTCGGCCAGACATCTCGATCCTTCGATACCGGAGCAGAAAGGCTGGGTGGACAGGGATCAGCTTCTCGATCTTATAGGCCGCAGCCGGAAACCTCAGATGGCACTCGCCGAACAATACGGCATCATTGACTATCCCCAGCCGGCGGGTGGCTGCCTGCTCACCGATCCAGAATTCTCCAAGCGGCTGAAGGACCTGATCGGCAACACGAGCAAAGTCGATTCACTGACACAGGAAGATATCAGCCTGTTGAAGGTCGGCAGACATTTCCGGCTCCCCTCCGGCGTAAAAGTGGTTGTCGGCCGCAACGACGCAGAAAACAGATTCATCGAAAGGCTGGTTCTGGACCGATGGGCTGTCCAGGTGATCGACCACGGCAGTCCGGTGACACTGGTTGATCCCACGGCCAGTGATTACGACCTCAATACGGCAGCAGCTCTTACAGCCCGCTACAGCCAGGGACGGGATGAAGAGAGAGTCCTGGTTGCGTTATCACGCGAAGGGACAGACAGGGAGCTGGAAGTGGAACCCCTGGCAGGAAGTGACGCTGACAGCTGGCTTATATGATTGCTTGATCGATTACAAGGCTGCCGGTATCCGGCTGTTCCGCCCTTTCAATCGAGCACTCTTCCAGACAGCCGGCTGCATCAGAATCAGGACAGTCATTACCTCCAGGCGACCGATCCACATATTCAGAAAGAGAACCACCTTTGAGAGTACCGGCAGGTGAGCGTAGTTGGCCATCGGAGCTACCGTACCGAAACCGGGACCGATATTGCCGAGTGTAGCGATACTGGCGGTAATCCCACTTATCATGTCTGATCCAAGCAGAGTCAGAATGGTCACACTTACGATAAAGACCATCAAATAAAGAAGCAGGAATGCCGTAATCGAACGCATGATCTCGGGTGGAACGATCCGGGTACCCAGGCGGAGCGGCTTCACAACCCTCGGATGCAGTGCTCTGAGCAGTTCGAGGAATGCCTGTTTTATCATGAGCCATAACCTGACGATTTTCGGCCCGCCGGCTGCTGAACCTGCACACCCTCCGACGAACATGAGTATAAGCATCAGCATCCGCGCATTATCGCTCCACAGATTGAAGTCATCTGTGGCATACCCGGTGGTTGTGACGATGGTCAGGACCTGAAAGAGTGCGTAGCGGATAAGTTCAACAGGTGATGCCGTTGCCAGAGGTTGTGTAGTTGTGTCGGAACTCAGATACTCTACAGTCAAATTCTGTGAGAAGGAGAAGAGCGCCACCAGCAGCAGTGCACTGAAACCAACAACCACGATTGTATAGACTCTGAATTCCTCGTCTCTGAACAGTTTGTTGCGGCGGCCTCTTATCGCCATGTACTGCAGCGAGTAATTCGCGCCGGCCATGAACATGAAGAAGATGATTATCCACTCTGCGGCAGCATTATTGTAACCGCCGATGCTGTACGGGTTGGGAGAAAACCCCCCTGCCGCCATGGTAGTGAAGGAGTTGCAGATCGCGTCGTATAAAGGCAGACCCGAGATTTTGAGTGCGATGACCTCAGCCAGGGTAAGCCCTGCATAGAATGTCCACAGTGCAATTGCAGTATTTCGGATCCGCGGTGTCAACCGTTCTTCTGAAGGGCCCGGTGCTTCAGCAAAGAAGAGCTGACGTCCCGCGACCGCCAGGGCCGGCAGGATCGCAATGAATAATGCGAGAACACCCATCCCGCCCAGCCACTGTGTCATGCCCCTCCAGAAGAAAAGCCCGTGAGAATATTGAGTGAAGTCAGTGAAAATCGTTGCGCCGGTCGTTGTGAAACCACTCATCGATTCAAAAAGGCTGTCGATAAGGTTCAATCCGCTCCACAGATAAGGGATCGATCCGAAGCAGGCGACCACGAACCAGACGAGAGCCACAACCGCCAGACCCTCAACCCTTCTTAACTGAACACCCTTCGGATGCATTCTCCGGAGGATCTCTCCTACGATAAAAGTACTTACACTGGCTATGGCGAATCCCAGCGGTTCCCACCTGTAGCCGAACATCAAATCCACAGCCAGCGGCAGCAACATGACCAATGCGAAATAGCGCAGAACAACACCGATAGTATGTGCTACCAGGGAAATCCGCATTTAGAAGAAATTCTGTACAGCTTCGACTGCTTCCTGGGTGGTGAAAACCAGCAGTCGATCGCCCGGTTCGATATGATCATCACCGTGCGGCACAAGCGTGCGGCGCCCCCTTACTATCGCGCCGATGATCGCTCCCTCAGTTGGCGTGACGAGGTTCTTGATCATCGTTCTGGGGTAATCGGACGGGACTTCAACTTCGACTACATTCCCCTTCCCATGCTCCGTAATTGCGAGGAGTTTCGTCCCCGTATCTTCCAGGGAGGCCAGAACGGTCTTTGTCGCAGTCAGACGTGGGTTGAGAGGGACATCTATGCCAAGGCTTTCGAAAAGGTGCAGATTACCAGGATTGGTCACACGGGTAATGATCTTCGGGATCTCCATCTCCCGTGCGAGCAGAGAACACAGCAGGTTCTTTTCCTCCTCACTGGTAACGGCCACCAGCACATCGGAGAGGTAAATCTGTTCTATATCAAGCAGTTCCAGGTCCGTGCCGTCGCCATGCAGTACCAGCGTTGATTTCAATTCGGCGGCCAGCCATTCGCAGCGATCAGGGTCTTTTTCAATAATCTTGACCTGGATGTCACCCTCCTCCAGCATCTCTGCCAGAATACCTCCCACATTGCCACCACCTATTATCGTGACATTCCTCACCTTTTCTTCTTGTGGTCGTCTGAAGAATCTCCTCTCCATGGCACGTAATGCTCTCTTTGTGCCCATAAAGGAAACCTTGTCTCCTTTCTGGAACTGTGTATCGCCGCGAGGAACGTAGAACTCATCATTCCTGGCTACGGCAACGGCCAGCACACCATCCTGCAGCTCCAGCCGTGAAAGCGGCTTTTCCCGGAAAAGCGAATTTGCCCCGATCCTGTATTCCTGCAGCCAGATATTACCGCCTTCCAGAATCTCTACGTCGATAGCATTCGGTACCATAACGATGTTGGCAATCTCTTCAGCCAGCATGTGCTGGGGCCAGACGATCCGGTCGATCATCATACCCGGCTCCAGACCGAACTGGGGAGCGAACGACTGGAAGTATTCTTCCTTCGACACAAAACAGATAGTGTGAGCGTTAAAAATCTGCTTGGCAGTCAGACACGCGATTATGTTCCGTTCGTCTGTCTCGCTGCATGCGATGAAATCATCGCTTTCACTCAGGTCAAGATTCCGGAGGGTTTCAGCATTTGCCGGGCTGCCCTGCACTACCTGCACATCGAGCCTGTCGAAACGGGCTACAGCATCCGGATCTTCGAGTATCACAACGGTATCCCATCGTTGTGCCAGCTCTCTTGCAAAATGGAATGCTATGTCACCGCTGCCGGCGATAATAATCCGCATTACTTCAGTACCCCCTGGCCAGGCCGGAACCACGTGGATCGGCTGCCCCCGTAAATCGAACAGGAACACCCTCAGAATCATACTCGACAGTCAATGCATGTGCATTACCGAGGCCGCCGCCAATGCGAACTTTGTGACCCATGGCGGCAAGCTCCTCGAGGACATTCTCTGGAATACCCCTCTCCACGACAAGAACATCCGGTTCAACGAAGCTTATCCTGGGTGCCGCGATGGCGTCGTGAATATTCATGCCGAAATCGATGATGTTCATGATCATCTGTGGAACAGTCTGCCCGATCGTATGTCCTCCAGGTGTACCGAGTGCAGCCACAGGCCTTCCATCCATCATGACCAGCACAGGAACATCACCTGAGAGCTTATGCCGGCCTGGAAAGGCATCCATGGGATTCCCTTTCGGCTCAAAGGTGCTATAGGCAAGCGAGTTGTTCAGCCATATTCCTGTACCCTCAGGCATGATGCGGCTTCCGAAGGAATTACCCAGAGTCTGGGTGGCCGATACGACATTACCCCATCTGTCGGCGACAACGAAGTGGGTCGTGTGGGAATCCCCTGGAGGGACCGCTCCGGGAGGATTGAATGGTGCAGCAGCCTCCAGATCGATCAGATCGACCTGCTGCTGCCAGTATTCGGTTGAAAGCAGCATATCCAGCGGTACCTGCCCCACAAAAGGATCGAGTGCATATCGCAGACGTGTCCAGAAGCCATGCTTGGTCACCTCGGCAAACCTGTGGAGGAACGCTGTTGTGTTGTGCCCCATATCCTGATTATTGAAGCGGCTCATCAATCCGAGCCTTACCAGGGCCGGGAATGAGTTGGCTGGAGGCGGCGCGGTGACATTGAGTGCTGCCGCTACAGCTACTGCAGCATCGAAGGCATTCCCTCCCGACTGCAGGATCTTCAAGCCCGCTCCTGTTGCGAGCGGGTGGGCACTGCTGACCATACCACTGCGGCCTGTGGCAGGTTCCTCCGATGCTCCCTGTTTTGCCAGGATTAACACCGCAATGACGACGAACAGCAGGGCTGACCAGGCTGGAATGCGCGTCCTCTTTGATTCCAGATTCATTCCTTCTCCTTCCGGAAATCAACTATCCCCTAATGGAGCATTGGAATAAAGGAAAAGCCCCACCGGAGCCGGCGGGGCTTTTATGATACGGATGTTGCTCTCCCCGTTCTACTCCAGGTCGGCCGGGATGACCTTTGCGATCCAGGCCCTGTAATCGCCATCGTAGCCGACTTCAGCCTGGCGGGCCTTAACACGCTCCATGATCTCATTGACTATCGATTCAGGGAGTTTCTCCCGGTCCTCGTACTCGCCGATGATGTGTTCGGCTACCACCATGGCGTGCTTCATGCTCACGACGATGTTCCCCTGACCGGTGACTGCGTTCCCGATGCCGAAGACGTTCTCCTTGGGACCGTAGATGCCCAGATCCCAGTCTTCGAACTTGTAGAATGCTCCGGTCATCTCGAGTCCTTCGATGGGCTCGGGAATGCTGCCGATCGAGGATATGAAGAGAGGGTGTCTGACCTCTTTTTCGGTCCCTTCAATCGGGAAAGCTTTGCGGCCCTCGACACGCGTTTCTCTCATTACGATGCCGACCAGCCTGTCGTCCTCTATGATCATCTCTTTGGCCAGATGCCGTTCCTTGAAGATGAAGCTGAACTTCTCCTGGGCCTTATCGAGGATCTTCGCCCTCGTGGCTTCGGCTTTGGCCTTCGCCTCTTCCGTGCTGTCTTTCTGCTGGGCGAGCGGCATGTCGAATTTACGCCGACGGTAGTAAATAGTGCAGTTCTCGACACCCAGGCTGTCGGGGTCGATGCCCCTGTCCTCACAGAACTTCGTGATACCCTTGTGCTCCAGATCGTGCATGGTGCACTCGACACCATTTTCCCGCAGGGCACGCTCGTATGTCTCTAACTGGACGGCCTTCATCACGTCGATAGATGAGAGACCTCCTCCGAAGATCGCTGTGTTCTCGGGCACCTCGTATCGGGGCCCGTCGTATTCTTTTTCGTTCTTGTGGTTGTACCAGTAGATAAAGGGATTCTGGTAGAGTAGGCCCTTACCTATGTATTCGTCGATCCCCTCCACTTCCACAGGCCGGTCGTTCCAGGCGCCGTTACCCAGAAGGATGGCGCTGAAACCCCAGTTATCGTACATATCGTCAAACGTGATATCCTTACCCAGCTTGGTATTGGGCACGTATGCGATGTTCGGATGAACCAGGCGGGCGTTGATTTTATCGTATTCCTTGCGGCGCTGGATAGCGTGCCAGCGGGGCAGACCATCCTCTATCTTTCCATACGGTTTCGGATTCTGCTCGAAAACCACTACCTGAAATCCGGCATCGGCCAGAGTGTTCGCTGCCGTGGATCCAGCACACGCACCTCCGATTATGGCTACAACATGAGCATCAGGCATCAGCTGCTGTCCTTTTCCTCTTTAAAAGTGATCTGTTTTCTTATTGATCCATGATGCAACTGGATGTGACGGGATTAATGCCCCGCCCGGCAAAGGCAGACAAAATAAGCTAATAACTGGATACGACCCAGTCAGCCATTATTATGATGGAGGTTCCAGCGTATCGCCGCGCTCTATCCCGTATTTCTCAAGCTTCCGGTAGAGATTGGACCGCTGTATCCCCATGGTTTTTGCTGCCAGGCTAACATTCCAGTCATTTTCAACAAGTATTTTGAGAAGGTATATCTTCTCCGCTTCATCCTTGAAACTGCTCAGGCCTGGCGTCTCGCGCAGCAGATCGGCCAGGTTCTCCATTTCCACCCCACCTTCAAATTCATCTGCTGGTGAGATCGCCGGCACCGGACGTTCTCCAGTGATACTTCCGAGCACCAGATCGACCTCAGATAGAGTGATCATCTCCCCTTCTCTCATGATCACCAGGCGCTCCATTGCATTGCGCAGTTCACGCACATTGCCGGGCCACTGGTAAGACTGAAACCGCTCTTTTGCCTCTCTGCTCAATATCCTCGGAGTCCGCTTATCGATCATGGAATAGTACGAGAGAAAATGGTCACAGAGCAGGCCGATATCCTCGGGCCGCTCCCGCAAGGGAGGAATGGACAACGGGACGACCCGGAGTCTGTAATAGAGATCCTTGCGGAATCTACCACCTTCGATCTCCTTTTCCAGGTTTTTATTGGTAGCGGCGATGACCCGGACATCCACCCGGATCGGAGTGCTCCCCCCTACTCTCTCCACAACCCCCTCTTCGAGGACCCTGAGCACCTTTGCCTGGGCCGAGAGACTCATATCACCCACCTCATCGAGGAAGAGAGATCCTCCGGAGGCCAGTTCGAACTTCCCTGTCTTGTTGGCCTGAGCCCCGGTGAAGGCTCCCTTCACATGTCCGAAGAGTTCCGATTCGATCAATTCACCCGGAATAGCCGCACAGTTGACCGGAACGAAAGTCCCGTCGGCTCTTTCAGATAATCCGTGCAGCCGACGGGCGATCAGTTCCTTCCCGGTACCGTTCTCTCCCGTTATCAGCACTCTTGCATCGGTCGCGGCAACCTTTTCAACCTGGTTCAGGACCTCCTGCATCACACTGCTGCCCGCCACGAGAGTGTAATGGTCCTCAACTTCCGTTCTGAGCAATCTGTTCTGCCGTTCGAGCTGTGCTCTCGACATGGCGTTGCGGATCGTCAGCAGGACCTTCTCCTGATCGAGGGGCTTCTCCAGGAAGTCGAACGCCCCCATTCGTGTAGCTTCCACAGCGGTGGCAATATCGGCATGGCCGCTGATCATGACCACCACCCGCCCGGTCTCCAGGGGATTTAGCTGCTGCAGAACGTCCATACCGTCCAACCCGGGCATCTTCACATCGAGCAGGATAACATCGGGCTCGCCATCTTCGACCCGGTCGAGCCCCTCCTGACCCGTCGCGACCTTGATAATCAGATAGCCCTGGTATTCGAGAACGAGCTGAAGGGAGTCTCTTACCCCCTTCTCGTCGTCAACGATGAGTATCGATCCGCCCGGAGTCTCTTCATTCATGGTGAGGATTTTCCCACGAAGCCGTGCATTTAAGTAGAACCGGAGAGACGGTCCAGTTCGTCACGGAACTGGTCGGTGGAAGCGAAATCACGGTAAACACTGGCAAAGCGTACGTAGGCCACCTGATCGAGCTTGCGCAGCTCCTCCATCACCAGCTCACCGACCTCCCGGGATGGAACCTCTCTGTCGCCCAGGTTCTGCAGCCTGCTCTCAACCGACTGTACGAGCTCTTCAATCTGTTCTACCGAGACAGGTCGCTTCTTGCATGCCGTAATAAGCCCGACCTGCAGCTTCTGGCGGGCGTACGGTTCCCTTCTGCCATCCCGCTTGATAATTACAAGGCTGAAGGCCTCAACGTATTCGTAGGTAGTGAATCGCTCGTCGCACTCGAGACACTCCCTGCGGCGGCGGATCGAGGCTCCTCCCTGGCTGGCCCTCGAGTCCACTACCTTGTCGTTGGAAGCACCGCAATGTGGACAGCGCAATCTATACCTCCCTGTCCTGTTCAGAGATCACGTAAGAGTCGAACGGTATCTCCATGTCCAGTTTCTCCAGTTCGACTCCCGCCGCATCCAGAAATCCGATAGCGATTTCATCTGGATAACCCTGCCAGTACCATACTCTGATGATCCCGGCATTGATTATCGCCTTTGCGCAGTTAAGGCAGGGACTCGAGGTGACGTATATCTCCGCTCCCCGGGTGCTTACACCGAACTGGGCAGCCTGAATGATCGCGTTCTGCTCCGCATGGAGGGTACGGACGCAATGCCCGTCCATCATCAGGCATCCTGCATCTGTACAGTGATCCATGCCGGCAGGTGCGCCATTATAGCCCGTAGCGAGGATCCGTTTGTTCACCACAATAACGGCGCCGACAGATCTCCTGGGGCAGGTCGACCGCGTGGCCACACGACCCGCTATATCCATGAAGTAGAATGGCCAGTCCGGTCTCTCCTGCATGCGGTCCAACTCTCCTTATCCGGGGATGCCCTCTGACCAGGCGAAGAGAGGAAACTGACTGCACAGCTCTCGTGTCTTCTCCCTGATACTCTTCCGGGTGTCTTCACCTTCAGGGTCATCTATGACATCTGCGATCAGGTGACCTATCTGTTCCATCTCTGTTTCCTGCATCCCCCTGGTCGTCAGGGCCGGTGTACCGATACGAATTCCGCTGGTCACCATAGGTGACTGCTCATCGAAGGGAACCGTGTTCTTGTTGACGGTGATACCCGTCGCTTCGAGACTGGCCTCGATCTGTTTGCCGGTCAGGTCGTTGGGCCGCAGATCAATCAGCAGCAGGTGGTTATCTGTGCCGCCACTGACCAGTTTGATACCACGGTCCATCAGAGCGGCACCCAGAGTTGCGGCATTGGATACTACTCTTCGACTGTACTCTACAAAATCGTCGGTTGCAGCCTCGCGCAGGGCCACCGCCTTGGCTGCAATCACATGCATCAGAGGTCCGCCCTGAGTGCCGGGAAAGACCGACTTGTTCACATCTCTGGCGTGCTTCTCAGGAAAGAGTATCAGACCGGCCCGCGGGCCGCGGAGTGTCTTGTGAGTAGTCGTTGTCACCACGTCACAGAAAGGTACCGGTGAGAGATGGTGGCCGGTGGCGACGAGACCGGCAAAGTGAGCCATATCCACTACGAGGATCGCTCCCACATCATCAGCCACTTTTCTCATCCTCTCGAAATCCCAGGAACGGGGATAGGCACTCGCACCGCCTATTATCACCTTCGGCTTTGCCTCGTGGGCAAGCTCTTCAAAAGCGTCCCAGTCTATCATCTCGGTATCTTTCGAGACACCATACTGAACGACGTTGTAGAGCATTCCGGAGAAGTTCACAGGGTGACCGTGGGTGAGGTGCCCTCCATGAGTAAGGTTGAGACCGAGCAGTGTATCGCCCGGTTTCATGAAGGCGGCATATACGGCCATGTTGGCCTGTGCCCCCGAATGGGGTTGAACGTTTGCACCCTCTGAACCGAACAGCGCGCAGGCTCTCTCGATCGCAGCCTCTTCGGCCCTGTCCACGACTTCACACCCACCGTAGTAGCGCCTGCCGGGCAGGCCCTCGGCGTATTTATTGGTCAGGACGGATCCCAGCGCTTCGAGCACCGCCGGGCTGACGAAGTTTTCCGACGCGATAAGTTCCAGCTGTGAGAGCTGTCGTTCTTCTTCATCCCGCAGCATCCGGAAGAGATCGGGGTCGGTTTGTGCAAGGGTTTCGGCCGCCCTGAGAGCAGTCGGTTCGGAGAGGGTCATCATTCCTCCATCGGGAATGCCACCAGAGTCGTGGCGGTCAGGTAATTCTGTATATCATTACTGCAGAGCCTGTCTGAGAAACCGACGACAGCGAGGGTTACGCTGGCGCCGGATGGCAAGGCGGTTGAGCGGAAGACCCGGAGACGTAGCCACTGCGCTACGTCGAGGACATTCCGTGAAAACCA
>VAOY01027210.1_pt1 | contig 15049 bp, 7 predicted proteins | sample 3393881 | NCBI WGS metagenome assembly VAOY01 (sample SAMN08290430, study PRJNA428436) | hydrothermal vent metagenome | isolation source: Deep-sea hydrothermal vent chimney | place: Indian Ocean: Southwest Indian Ridge
TGATAAAGCTTCATGAATACCTTTATCGACAGCTGGAATGTATTCACGGGGGATTTTACCTCCTACGATAGAGTTGATAAACTCATATCCTTTGCCAGCTTCATTTGGTGTAACTTTAATTAAAACATGACCATATTGACCACGACCACCAGATTGTTTTGCGTATTTTTCTTCGGCTTTAGTTGGAATGGTAATAGTTTCACGGTAAGCTACTTGGGGTTTTCCAATATTGGCATCTACTTTAAATTCTCTTTTCATACGATCTACTAGAATTTCCAGATGAAGTTCTCCCATACCTTCAATTAAGGTTTGTCCAGTTTCTTCATCGGTAGAAACACGAAAAGTAGGATCTTCTTCAGCTAGTTTGTGAAGGGCAACCCCCATTTTTTCTTGATCGACTTTTGTTTTTGGTTCAATAGCAATTTTAATAACTGGTTCTGGGAAGTGGATTGATTCAAGGATAATTGGTCGATTCTCATCGGCTAAAGTGTTTCCAGTTAGAGTTTCTTTCAAACCTACTAAGGCGGCAATATCACCGGCGTGAACTTCTTTAATTTCCTCACGATTATTAGCATGCATTTGGAGAATACGGCCGATTCTTTCTTTTTTACCATTATTCATATTTGTGATATAGGAACCAGCTTTTAATTTTCCTGAATAAACACGGAAGAAAGCTATTTTTCCTACAAAAGGATCAGTTGCAATTTTGAAAACAAGAGCGGAAAAAGGCTCTTCATCAATTAAGCGACGAATTTCTTCAACGCCAGTATCTGGATTAGTTCCTTTGATCACTCCAATATCTTTTGGAGATGGAAGATAATCAATAACAGCATCAAGTACTAATTGTACTCCTTTATTGGCTAAAGCTGATCCACAAAGAACCGGAAAAATTTGGGATTTTAATGTGGCTTGTCGTAAAGCGGCTTTAAGTTCAGTAATTTCAGGTTTGATTCCATTTAAATATTTTTCCATCAAAGCATCATCGGTTTCTGAAATTTTTTCGATTAGGGTATTTCGATATTCATTAACTTGGTCTTTCATATTATCTGGAATTGGAATTTCTTTAATAGTTTCTCCAAGTTTACCTTCAAATTCATAGCATTTTTCTTCCATCAAATCGATGATAGCGCTGAAATCATTTTCTATTCCAACTGGAAGTTGAATGGCAACGGCGTTTTTTGAAAGACGGTCCCAAATTGTTTGCATGGTCATAAAAAAATCTCCACCAATTTTATCCATTTTATTGGCAAAAGCGATGCGAGGCACGTGATATTTATCGGCTTGTCTCCAAACTGTTTCAGATTGAGGTTCAACACCCTGTGAAGCATCAAATACAACAACCCCTCCATCAAGTACGCGCATTGAACGTTCTACTTCAGCGGTGAAGTCTACGTGTCCGGGGGTGTCAATTAAATTGAATCGATGATCTTTCCATTTGCATGTGGTAGCGGCAGCGGTGATAGTGATTCCTCTTTCTTTTTCTTGTGCCATCCAATCCATAGTAGCTGCGCCTTCATGCACTTCACCAATTTTATAGGATTTGCCAGTATAGAATAGGATTCTTTCTGATGTGGTTGTTTTTCCCGCATCAATATGAGCGATGATTCCGAAATTTCTAAGTTTGGTTAAATCAAATGACATGATAGAGGCAATGTAAGTGTATATAAATAAATAGTGCTCAGAAGAGCATGGGTATTATATTGAGAGTGGCATAAAAGTCAACAGATTGCGAGGCTCTTTGGTTTGTCTTTAAAAAAAGGCTGTTTTCTGCTATAATATAAGGATTTAGTAAATTTTTGTGGCAGAAAATAAAAATAAAATTAAAAAAATTTTAAGTATTATCTCGTTGGTTTTGCTATTGGTACCGAATTTGGCTTTTGCTTTGGCTTCTTCCGCTAATTATCGAGTGGTAGATTTTTTAAATCCAGAAGCTAGAATTAGTGGTTCTTCTAATTATAAATTAAATGGAAGCACTGATTTTTATGGTGGTATTAACACTTCAAATAATTATAAACTGTGTACAGGTGATTTTGCGGTTTTGCAGGGATGTTTGTTACCACCAACTCCAGTTACAGGTGGTGGTGGAGGTGGAGGTGGAGGTGGAGGTGGAGGTGTTACTCCAGTTGGTGCCGGATCTAATTATCCCCAACATACCGATTGTACTTCAATAGCGTGTGAAAATCCTTCACCATCTATACCAAAGCCTCCTGTACCAAATCAACCACTGGTGGTGAATTTTCATCCTAGTGCACCTGAAATAATTACTCGGGCTCCTATTCAGAAACCTATACGAAAATCTGTTATACCTATCATTACGAAAACTCAAATTCAAAAGGTGGTGAAGGAAGTGATTTGTAAAGTAAATCTCTGTAGTCGTAGATCTTCTGTTAGTATTAAAAAACATGTTATAGTATGGGGAGGGGGGGTATGGCAATTGGTTTCTTATATGGTCCGATTGCTTATATTGAAAGTTGCAATAATTTATTTTGGTTAGAATTATTTGGAGCATTATTGGTAATTTTAATTATGATATTACCTATAGATAAAGAATTAGAAGAAAGATTGCGAAAAATGAGGCGAAAATGAAGTAAGCAATAAAGCAAAAAACCCGCTGCGATATCGCAGCGGGTTTTTTGCTTTATGTGACTATTTGTATTTTAAATTACCAAATATTAATTAATATTTGGCATAATGAGCGAAAGCTTTATTAGCAATAGCCATTTTATTCACATCTTCTCGTTTTTTCATGGCATTGCCTTCTCCATTAGCAGCTAACATTAGTTCTTCAGCTAATTTGTTAGCAATGGTAGTTCCTTTGCGATTGCGTGTGCTAATTAAAATCCAACGAATAGATAAAGTTTGTTGACGTTTTGCTTTTACTTCAACAGGAATTTGATATACACCTCCACCAATTCTTTTTGGTTTTACTTCAAGGATGGGTTTAACATTTTCGATAGCTTTTTCAAATAATCGTATAGGATCTTTTTGAGTTTTATCTGAAAGAATTTGAAGGGAATCATTGAAAATACGTCGGGCTAAACTTTTTTTGCCACCCTTCATAATACAATTAATAAATTTTTCCTGAAGGGGACTAGAATTTTCTGGAATGAAAGTAACTTTTTTTTGTGGCATAACGATGGATAATTATTTACAAGCTTATGGATTTATTCTGAAATTAAATTCAGAAATAGGATTTATGTTTTTGGTCTTTTTGTTCCATAACGAGATCGGCCTTGTTTTCGGTCACCAATTCCTTGTGTATCGAGTGATCCACGAACAATATGATAACGAACACCTGGCAGGTCTTTAACTCTTCCGCCGCGGATTAGGACAACGCTATGTTCCTGTAAATTGTGACCTTCGCCAGGGATATAAGCATTAACTTCCATGCCATTAGTGAGGCGGACTTTAGCAAATTTACGTAAAGCAGAGTTTGGTTTTTTTGGTGTCATAGTTCCCACTTTAATGCAAACGCCACGTCGAAAAGGGCTGTTTATTTTAATTTGGCGATTTTTAAGAGTATTTAATCCATACTGTAAAGCAGGAGATTTGCTTTTTTTGCTTTTAGCTTTTCTTGGCTTTCTTATCAGCTGATTGATTGTTGGCATGTATTGTTTTAATAGGTTATATCCTAGATCTTGAGTGTGGTAAATTTACACAAAGAAGATTTTAAATGCAAGATAATTTAAATAATCGGTAATATTTTTTTGTATTTCTCATAACTTTCGGTCTCCATTTCTATTTCTTCTATGCTTTTTTCTGGTTTGATGTTTGTAGTAACATGTTTTTTTCGATAAGTTTCTCCAGCTGGAATTAATTTACCAATAATAACATTCTCTTTGAGACCTTCGAGAACATCGGTTTTATTTGTGGTAGATGCTTCAACAAGCACACGAATTGTTTCTTGGAATGAGGCGGCAGAAAGCCAAGAATCAGTATGTAAAGAAATACGGGTTAAACCAAGTAAAAGTCTTTCATAAATAGCTTTGTTTTTACCTTCTTTTTCTAATTGTTTATTGGCGAATTCGACATCAAGAATATCAAAAACCTCGCCGGGCAAGAATGAAGAATCTTCAGTGTTGAGTATTCTTACTTTGGAAAGCATTTGGCGCGCGATAATTTCAATATGTTTATCATTAATAGTTTGTCCTTGTGAGGCGTAAATACTTTGTACTTCTGATACAATATATTTTTGACCTCCATAAACAGAAGTTAAATCAATTAATTCTCTAAGATTTAGATGCCCAGAAGTAAGTGGTTGACCTTTCTTAACAATTTGTTTATTGGCTACTTTAATAATTTTACCAAATGGTATTTTATATGTTTTGGTAATTTTCTCATTGCTGCGGAAGGTTACTTTTTGATCTTTTATATCTATCACTTTCCCGTTGAATGCAACTTTGAGTGAAGATTTATTGGTTTTGCCTTTGGCGAAAACTTCTTTTTCTTTGAGGCTATCTCCTTTTTTAACGATAATATTCATTTCTGGTGAAACTTCATATTCCATTTCTACCAGATCGGTGGAAATTACTTTAATTTCATTTTGTTGACCTTTGAGATTAAATTCAATAACTCCGTCAAGTTCACTCATTATAGACGGGAATTTTGGTGGACGGGCTTCAAAAAGTTCTTCAACACGGGTTAGACCTTGTGTAATATCACCTTCTTCTGAAGCTACACCACCCATATGGAATGTTCTCATTGTTAACTGTGTGCCCGGTTCACCGATGGATTGAGCAGCAATAATGCCGACTGCTGTTCCAATATCAACTGTTTTATTTGTTCCAAGATCTTTTCCATAACAGAGTTGGCAAATTCCTCCAATGGTTTGACAAGTCATTACAGAACGGACAGGTATTTCAGTGATATTATGTTTTATTATTTCTTTATTAAGTACATGAGTAATTTCAGTATTTTTTGGTGCAATAATATTGCCTTTACTATCTTTTAAATCACGTGCCAAAACTCTTCCGTAAATGCGATTTATCATTTTTTCTCCGATGCGTTCACTTTCTGCTTGAGTGATAACGTGAACTGCTTCAGATTTACAGTCATTTTCTCGAATAATAACATCTTGAACAGAATCAACTAAACGACGAGTTAAATGACCGGCTTCAGCAGTTTTAAGAGCGGTATCAGATTTACCTTTACGTCCACCATGTGTAGCAATGAAGTATTCCAAAATGGTAAATCCTTCTTTTAAATTGGATTTAATTGGGAGTTCAATTGTACGTCCGGAAGGATTGGAAACGAGTCCTTTAATTCCACAAAGTTGTGTGATTTGTCCCCAGTTACCACGGGCTCCAGAATTAATCATATAATATAAATCATTTTCAATATTAATTCCTTTAATCATCACTTTGGTAATGTCGCCTTTGGCTTTGGTCCAAACTTTAATTGTTAAAATATACCTTTCATTTTCAGTAATTAGACCTTGCTGAAATAAATTGGTGATTTTTTTAATTTCTTGAGATGCATTATCGATGATTCCATCTTTTTCTTTTGGAATAACCATGTCGTCGGCGGCAACAGTGAGACCAGAAAGTGTAGCAAATTCAAAGCCAATCTTTTTAAGATGGTCAGCTAAAATTGCAGTTTTAGCGTCACCACATAAAACTAAAGAATCATTAATTAAACTGGAAAGTTGTTTTTTACCGATAGTCTCATTGTAATAAGGGAGTTCTTCAGGCATGAAGCTATTTAAAATTAATCGACCCAAAGTAGTTTCCATAATAATGCCACGGAAACGAGCTTTGATTGGGGCTTGAAGATATAAATGACCAGTTCGCCATGCTAACATAGCTTCATCCAGATCGGTGAATATCATTCCTTCACCAAGACTTCCTTTAGTTTCTTTTGTTAAATAATAGCAACCAAGTACCATATCTTGTGGTGGTGTGATAATTGGTTCGCCAGCGGAAGGTTTAAGTAAATTCTTATTTGAAGCGATTAAATTTCTGGCTTCTTCTTGAGCCTGTTTTGAAAGAGGCACATGGACAGCCATTTGGTCACCATCAAAGTCAGCGTTGAAAGCGGTACAAACTAGTGGGTGAATCTGAATTGCCTTACCCTCAACAAGGATGGGTTGAAAAGCTTGAATTCCAAGGCGATGTAAAGTTGGAGCACGATTTAATAATACAAAACGATTTTTAGTTACTTCTTCTAAAATATCCCAAACAATTTTATCACCGCTTTGAATTAATTTTTCAGAAGTTTTGATATTATGGGTAATTCCGTCTCTAACCAATCGTCCAATTACGAAAGGTTTAAAAAGTTCTAGTGCCATTTGTTTAGGTAAACCACATTGATGTAGTTTTAGTTGAGGACCGACCACAATTACGGAACGACCAGAATAATCGACACGTTTTCCAAGTAAATTTTGACGGAAACGACCTTGTTTCCCTTTAAGCATATCTGAAAGAGAGCGTAGTTTGCGTTTGTCGCCAGCGTTGAAAACAGTTTTATCTTGGCGGGCTGAGTTATTTAAAAGAGTATCAACCGCTTCTTGAAGCATACGTTTTTCGTTACGAGCAATAACTTCGGGAGCGCCAATAGACATTAATCTTTTAAGACGATTGTTGCGGTTGATGACACGACGATATAGGTCATTTAAATCAGAAGCGGCAAAACGCCCTCCATCAAGTTGAACCATAGGACGTAAATCGGGTGGGATTACAGGTAAGGCGGTCATAATCATCCATTCTGGTTTAATTCCCGCTTTAAGTAAAGATCCTACAAGTTTTTGTCTTTTAATTATTTTCTTTTGTTTTTGTCCTGCTGATTTTTTTTGTTCTTCTACTAAATCTTTACTGAGTTTTTCTAAATCAAGATTTTGTATAATTTGGCGTATTGCTTCGGCACCGATTCCAGCTTTAAAAATGTGACCGAATTTAGTAGATAGTTCTCGATATTCTAATTCGGAAAAAATCTGAGTTATTTTGATACTTTCCAACTGATCTTTGGTGGTTTGATGAGTTTTATCTAGTTCATCGAGTTTTTGATTGAATTCACGATCAGATTTTTTCTCTAATTTACCTGTGTTTTCTCCTTTTTTATTATCAGATTTATTCTTAGCGTATTCTTTCTGAATTTTCTTACGTAAATTTTTATATTCTTCAGCTAATTGTGCACGTACTTCTGCTTTAACTTCTTCATTTACATGAGTAACAATGTAAGCAGCAAAATAAACTACCTGTTCCATAGCTTTAATTGGTAGATCAATTAATAAACCAATACGACTGGGGGTAGAACGTAAAAACCAAATATGGGTGACTGGTACAGCTAATTTAATATGTCCCATACGATTACGTCTGACTGAAGAATGAGTTACTTCAACTCCGCATTTTTCACAGATAATACCTTTGTAACGTATTCTTTTATATTTTCCACAATAACATTCCCAATTTTTGGTTGGACCAAAAACTCTTTCACAAAATAAGCCATCCATTTCTGGTTTTTGAGTACGATAGTTAATGGTTTCTGGTTTTTTCACCTCACCATGTGACCATGACAGGATTTCTTCTGGTGAAGCAACAGCAATGGAAATTGTGTTAAAAGGTTCATTGGTGCGATTTGGTTTTTCAAATTTTACTGATAAACTCATAATGTGATGGTTAATTTAATTGTTGGGAATTATTAAAAAAATAATTAATTTATTTATTTCTCTTTTTTATTATCTTTTATATCTTTATTCTCTTTTATATCATTTTCTTCAATTTCTAAATCTAAACCTTCTTCTGCGGCAAATCTTTTTAATTCTTCATCAGGGACATCTTCAATTTGATCAAGATCAATTTCAGCATCCATTTTAGCAAAATCTTCTAATTCTATTGGATCACCTTTTTCTTTAATTTCACTGATTTCTTGATTTTCAGATTCTTGATCGGTCATTACTTCTACACCGGGGATATGTGCTTTTAGATCTTCAGCATTATCAGTTTTTTCTTTGTTGAGCATAGTATTAACTTCTTTATCAATTTCTTGATTGGCTTTAGTTTCCAAATTAGTTAATTCTTCAATTTCAGGATTACCTTCGTAAATGTCTTCTGGAGGCAGTTGTTCAGTACTTTCAAATTTTACTGATAAACAGAGACTTTGTAACTCTTTAACTAATACATTAAATGATTCTGGAGTTTTCGGTTTTTTAATAGATTCATTTTTAACGATAGATTCATAAGCTTTGGCACGTCCATAAACATCATCAGATTTGATTGTTAGCATTTCCTGTAAAGTGTGAGCGGCTCCATAAGCTTCAAGAGCCCAAACTTCCATTTCACCGAATCTTTGTCCACCATGTTGAGCTTTTCCTCCAAGAGGTTGTTGTGTGACGAGAGAATATGGTCCAACAGAACGTGCATGAATTTTATCTTCAACTAAGTGTGAGAGTTTCATCATATATCCCATTCCAACAGTGGTGCGATGATCAAATGGCTCACCTGTGAAACCATCGTAAAGTTGGATTTTTCCATCGGAAGGAAGTTTAGCTTCTTTTAATTTTTTAGTGATTTCTTGAGTGGAAATTCCATTTAAAGCAGGTGTTGCAACTGTAAATCCTAAAGTGTTGGCAGCCCAGCCGAGATGTGTTTCTAAAACTTGTCCAATATTCATACGAGCAGATACACCAAGTGGATTTAAAATAATATCAATAGGGGTTCCATCTGGCAAGAAAGGCATATTTTCTTGAAGTACAATGATAGAGACAATACCTTTATTTCCGTGACGACCTGCCATTTTATCACCTACTGAAATTTTTCTAGTCTGAGCAATAGAAATTTTAATTTGTTGATTTACACCGGTAGATAGCTCATCTCCATTAGTACGAGTAAAAATTTGTACTCCGACAATTTTCCCTCCTTCTCCTCCCGGTAAACGTAAGGAAGTATCTTTAACATCGCGAGCTTTATCACCGAAAATGGCGCGTAAAAGTCTTTCTTCAGCGGAAAGTTCAGTTTCACCTTTAGGGGTGATTTTACCAACTAAAATATCTCCTTCATGAACGGTTGCTCCGATACGAATAATACCATTCTCATCAAGATCTTTAAGTCTAGCCTCTCCAACATTGGGAATGTCACGAGTAATAATTTCCGGACCAAGTTTAGTGTCGCGAACATCAATAGGATAAGACTCTATATGAATGGAATCAAAATACCCTTTTTTTGCGATGCGGTCGGAAATAATTATAGCATCTTCATAATTGTAACCATGCCAAGTCATATAAGCAACTAATACATTTTTTCCAAGTGCCAATTCACCATTATCAATGGCTGGACCATCACATAGAACATCGCCACGAAGTACTTTTTGTCCTTTTTTAACTTTTGCTCTTTGATGAATGCAAGTAGATTGATTTGAACGAGTATAAATTTGTAATAGATATGTTGCTTTTTTACCATTATCATAAATGATAACAATTTGATCGGCATCAACATAAGAAACAGTACCACTACCTTCAGCGAGATATACTTGCCCAGAAGATTTGGCTACAATTTCTTCCATACCGGTACCTACAATTGGAGCTGTTGGAGAAATTAATGATACTGCTTGACGTTGCATGTTTGAGCCCATGGAAGCGCGAGTGTTATCGTCATGTTCCAAGAAAGGGATTAAAGATGTGGATTCAGAAATAATTTGCTTTGGAGAAATATCCATGTGAGTAATATTTTTGGCAGACACAAGTTCAGGTTCTCCTTTTTTACGTGCGGATACTAAAGAATCTATAATTTGTCCTTCTTTATCTAGGGCGGTATTGGCTTGGGCAATTACTTTTTCAAATTCTTCATCAGCGGCATAATAACGAATATTGTCAGTGGCAAATTTATAAACTTTAATTTCCTTGATACCGAGTTTTTCAATTTCCTTAATAGTTTTTTCGGTGATAATTGTTTCTTTGTTCTGTAGTATTTTATTTGTTTTGGGATTAATCAGGTCATTGCGTAAATGACGACCTATTAATTTTTTCTTATCTGTAACAAAAATGGTGTCATTCATTTCACGATAGGGTGTTTCAATGAAACCATATTTATTAATGCGGGCATAGGTAGCTAAGTGGACTACAAGACCGATATTTGGTCCTTCTGGTGTGGCAATCGGACAAATTCTTCCATAATGGGATGGATGTACATCACGAACATCGAATGAAGCACGTTCACGGGTTAAACCACCTGGTCCCATGGCTGAAAGGCGACGTTTGTGAGCTAATTCAGAGAGTGGATTTGTCTGATCCATAAATTGAGATAATTGATGGCTAGCAAAAAATTCTCGAAGGGCGGCGGTAATTGGACGAGAATTGACTAATTGAGTTGGAGTTGCAGTTTCCAAATCCATTACAGACATACGGTCTTTAGCAATACGATCTGTACGAAGCAAGCCAACACGAAATTTGTTTTGAACTAATTCTCCAACAGCACGAATGCGGCGATTGGAAAGATGGTCAATATCATCTGGTTGTAATTCACCGTAATTAAGTCTGATTAAATGTTTGAGAATTTTGATTAAATCGGCAACTTGAAAAGTATGAAATTCTTTTGTGTTTGGAGTATCTAAATTAAAACGTTTATTTAATTTATAGCGAGCTACTGGACCCATATCATATTTTCTGTAATCAAAAAACATGGACTGGATTAAAGAACGAGCATTGTCAGGAGTGGCTAAATCTCCTGGACGTATTTTTTTATAAATATTCTGATAGGCTTCATCCAAAGTTTTGGAATTATCTTTTTCGAGTGTATTTAATATATAGTCGGGTTTATTTGGTTGGATGGTATCTTTAAATATGTCTCGAATATCAGTATCTGTTGGATAACCGAAAACTCTGATTAGAGAAGTAATCGGAATTTTCCTTTTGCGATCAATTTTAACACTGAGAATACCTTTTTTGTCGGTTTCAATCTCTAGCCAAGCTCCACGTTTAGGGATAATTTTAGCATTATTACAATTAACTAAATTAGAAGCAGCGGAAAAGAAGACTCCAGGTGAACGAACGATTTGAGACACAACAACTCTTTCAATTCCGTTTACAACGAAAGTCCCTTTTTGAGTCATTAAGGGGATTCCTCCAAGAAACACATCTTGTTCTTTAATTTCACCAGTTTCTTTATTGATTAATTGAACATGTACTTTTAATGGAGCTTCATAAGTTAGGTTTTTGACCTTACAAATTTCAGGATCATATTTTGGTTCATCAATAATATAGTTGAAAAAATGTAACTCTAATTTTTTGCCAGAAAAATCAGTGATTGGAGTGATTTCATCAAATAATTCACGAATTCCATTCTCTAAAAACCAACGGTAAGAATCGAGCTGAATTTCTATCATATTTGGGAGAATAATATTTTTATCGATTCTATCGGTAAAATATTTACGATGTGAAGTTTCCTTCATTATAATATTTTCTTTGGGAAGGAGTTTTGAAATCTCTTCAGCAATATTAACTTGGCTTAAAGAGCTGGTTTTGATTTTGGCAGATTTTTTGGTAGGTTTTTCAATTTTTGGAGTGAGTTTTGTTTTAGATTTGGTTATGGTTTTTTTTGTAACTTTTTTTATAGGTTTGTGTGTTTTTTTAACAACTTTGCTGTGAGTAGATGTTTTTTTTGCAGCTTTAATCTTAGGTGCTTGAGCTTTTGAAGGTTTGGTATTGTTTTTTAATTTAGTCGTTTTTACCTTCTTGGCTTGCACCTTGATTTTTTTAGTCATATTGAAAAGATTAGAAGAAATAACATTGGGTGCCATCTTCCTTAACACAATCTTAAAATTGCTGACAGCTGGGCATACTATATATTAAGAATTTCTCTTGTCAATTTTTTTTATCATTAAAACTAAAATGTTTGGAACTTTAGATTGCTAAATAAATAAATTATCGTTTAAAGCTTTGTTTAATAATTTTATTGAATTTTAATTTTGCTCTTATTAATCAGAATGCTTGCTATGTTCACCTACTGTTTTGATTTTTGTAAAATAAGTATTGTAAAATTCTTTTTGTTCATCTAGAAAGCTCATTAATTTATCATCATCACCAAGAGGGATAAATTGAGGAGCAATTTTTAAACTAATTGCGCCAGGGTATCCATCTTGTTTTAATTTAGTTAAAAAACTTTCAATTGGCACAATGCCTTTAGCTGGAGGAGCATAATTTATACCAGCTTTAACATTGGAAAGGTGAACATGAACCAAGAATTTTTTGAGAATTTTATAAACTCTGATTAAATCTTCTTTTTTAGTGGCAATACGTGTGGTGTCAATGGTGACATGTTTAAATTTTTTCAAATCAACTAAATTATTCATAGCATGCTCAGGAATAATTCCTAAAAAAGTTTGATTGGAACCATTTTCTAAAGCGATGGAAATATTTTCCCGTTGACGGATTTTAGGAATTTCATTTTTAAGCCATGAAATATATTTAAAATCAAAAATTTTTGGAGGTTGGATAACGATTATTTTAGTTCCAATTTTTTTGGATAAATTGACAATTTCATTAATTTTTTTAGCGGAAGAAATACTGGGGGCGGAAATAGCTAAAACTGGGAGTTGATATGTCTCAATTAATTTTTTGACGTATTTAGCATCTTGTGTATCGAAGTTTCTTAAATTGATATTGAGATCCACGCCGTCATAACCAGCGTTTTTTACAATTTCAAAAACACGGTTTAATCCGTAACCTTTTAAACTTTCTGTACAGATTGCGAGCATTTTTATTTTTAATAATTTTTCTTTTCTATATTTTAGCAGAGATTATCTTAATGTGAAAGGGAAGTGTATGAATTAAGTTTTTTGTGAGTTATGTGAGGGTGGTGGTAGCACCTTTTTAAGGTGAGAGTGTGGGAATACCCGTTGGATTTTAGGGTGAAGATGTGGGTTCAGGGTGAGGTGGTAGATGAATGAGAGGTGATTATATTTATGCCTTCCATATATGGACGTAGGATTTCAGGAATGAGAATTGAACCGTCGGGTTGTTGATAGTTTTCAATGATAGCTACCCAAGTGCGACCGAGTGCGAGACCTGAGCCATTTAAAGTGTGGACAAATTGAGTTTTGGCTTTAGGGTTTGTATTATCTTTGTAACGGATTTTAGCGCGACGGCCCTGAAAGTCTGAACACCATGAACAAGAAGAAATTTCTCGGTATTTGTTTTGAGAAGGAATCCAGACTTCGAGATCATAAGTTTTATGAGCGTGAAAACCTATATCACCACCGCATAGAATAACTCGGCGATAGGGTAGTTCTAGTTTTTCTAAAATTTCTTCGGCATTGCGGGTCAGTTTTTCCAATTCTTCTTCAGCTTGTTCGGCGGTGGTAAATTTAACCAATTCTACTTTGTGAAATTGGTGTTGGCGAATGATTCCTTTGGTATCTTTGCCATAAGATCCAGCTTCAGAACGAAAGCAAGGAGTGAGGGCACAATTATTAATTGGTAAAAGTTTTTTATCGAGGATTTCATCCCGATATAAATTAATGAGTGGAACTTCGCCGGTGGGAATTAAGTAAAATGTGTTGTTACCTGCGGAAGTTTTAAAAAGATCTTCTTCAAATTTTGGTAATTGTCCAGTGCTGAACATGGATTCTGGATTGACCAAATAAGGAGGTATAATTTCTTCATAACCGGCATTGGTTTGGTGTTCTAACATAAAAGTAGCTAAAGCACGTTCAAGTTTGGCTCCTGCTCCTTTTAAAATAGAGAAACGAGCGCCGGCAATTTTGGCGGCGCGATCTAAATTTAAGATTCCTAATTTAGTGCCTAAATCAACATGATTCTGGGGATTTTTGATTTCTGCGGGTTGACCCCATTTTTTAAGTTCAATATTATCATTTTCATCTGTTCCTTCAGGGACAGATTCATGAGGGATATTTGGAATTACAAAGAGAATTTTATTTTGTTCTTCTTCAATTTTAAATAGTTCTGGTTCAAGCTTTTTTAATTCTTCTTTTAATTGTTTACTTTTTTCAAGGAGAGTAATTTTTTGATTAGTATCGGCTTTAGGAATTTCTTTGGAGAGTTTATTAACTTGAGCTTGTAACTCTTCGGTTTGGGTCATTATGTCACGGTGTTTTTCATCTAATTTGAGAATTTGATTAATTGGTTCTGGTGGAACTTTTTTTTTAGCCAGAGCTTTTTTAATTTCTTCAGGATTTTCACGGATAGATTTGAGATCAAGCATTATTTATAGGTGATAGAGTTGATTTAATTTATTATTTTTTCTTCTCATCATCTTTCTCATTTTTCTTTTCATCTTTTTTCTTATCATTGATAATTTCTCCTTCAGATATATTGTCTTCAGATTTTTTGGCAGAAGAAGATTCTTCTGATTCAGGTGCTTGTTTGACGTTGACACCTTCATCAGAGGTGGTGTTGGAAGCGGGGTTTTGATACATTGCCGCACCGATTTTTTGAATTGATTCAGAAAGTTCGTCTGTTGCTTTTTTAAGTTCTTCTATTGTTGATTCTTTTCCAAGAATTGCTTTTAAGGTATCAATTTTTTCTTGTATCGGTTTTTTAATATCTTCAGTTACTTTGTCTCCAGCTTCCTTTAAAGTTTTTTCTGCTTGAAAAACCAGACTTTCTGCTTGATTGCGAGTTTCTATAAACTCCTTCTTTTTTTGATCTTCTTCAGCGTGTAATTCCGCTTCTTTTTTCATCTTTTCAATTTCGTCGGCGGAAATATTGGAGGATCCAGTAATTGTGATATTTTGGATTTTGTTGGATGCTTTATCTGTTGCTTTAACATTTAAAATTCCATTGGCATCAATATCAAAACTTACTTCGATTTGAGGAACTCCACGTGGAGAGGGTGGCAGACCATCTAATATAAATTTTCCAAGTGATTTATTGTCGGTTGCCATGTGACGTTCGCCCTGTAATACATGGATTTCTACAGCTGGTTGATTGTTGGCGGCAGTTGAAAAAACTTGAGATTTGGAAACTGGAATGGTTGTATTGCGTTCGATTAATTGGGTGCAGACTCCACCTAAAGTTTCAATGCCTAAAGAAAGGGGAGTGACATCAAGTAAAATCACATTTTTAACATCGCCTTGTAAAACTCCTCCTTGGATTGCGGCA
>VAOY01003666.1_pt1 | contig 15043 bp, 14 predicted proteins | sample 3393881 | NCBI WGS metagenome assembly VAOY01 (sample SAMN08290430, study PRJNA428436) | hydrothermal vent metagenome | isolation source: Deep-sea hydrothermal vent chimney | place: Indian Ocean: Southwest Indian Ridge
CGACCACACCAAAGTCTTGGCATGTTGTCCCCACTTCAATTCATTGTGAAGGAAATGGGTTTATCAGAGCGAAAGTGCCATAAGTGGTGGACTAGTACAAAAAATTTCCAAACTGGAGGGTTTGTGATAGAATGCTTTTAATATGACTCAAAAAGAAGCATTGGATATTTTGAAGATGGGGCACAGTGTGTACCTGACCGGCGCGCCGGGAAGTGGAAAAACTTTTCTTCTCAACGAATACGTAAATTTTCTCAAGACAAGAGGGGTGCGCGTGGGCGTAACCGCCTCCACCGGTATCGCCGCCACCCATATCGGAGGGCTTACCATACATTCTTGGGCGGGAATCGGCATCAAGGACGAATTGACGCCCTATGACCTTGACCGCATTTCTCAAAGACCGAACATCAAGAGCAGAATTAAAAACACGAAAGTTTTGGTGATAGACGAGGTGTCTATGCTTCATTCTTTCCGGCTTGATCTGGTTGACCAAGTGTGCCGCGCCGTCAGGCGGGACGAGCGGCCGTTCGGCGGGATACAAGTCGTCCTTTGCGGAGATTTTTTCCAGCTTCCCCCGATATCAAGGGGCGGGGAGGACGCGTCCTTCGTAAACAGCTCGCGAGTGTGGAGCGAGATGGACTTGAAGATATGCTATCTCCATGAACAGCACAGGCACAGCGACAATTCGCTCATACAAATCCTCCGTGATATCAGGGAAAACAATGTCGGCGAAGAGACTTTGAACAAATTAAGGGAGCGGGGGACAGGCGGAACGGAACATGGAAAGGCAACCAAGCTTTACACCCATAACGCGAATGTGGACGCCATTAACGAGCGTCATCTTGACGAGATTAAGGGAAAAGAGCAGGCATACGATATGCGCGTCAACGCTGGAAGCGGAGCGGCGGTGGAGTCGCTGAAGAAAAGTTGTTTGGCTCCGGAAAAGCTGCGGCTCAAGGAGGGGGCGGCGGTTATGTTCGTAAAAAACAATCCCGAACAAAAATATTTTAACGGCACAATGGGAACAGTTATCGGATTTAATTCGTCCGGCTTTCCCATTATTCAAATCCATGGGGGAAGAAAAATAGTCGCAAAAAAAGAAGATTGGAATATGGAGGAGGACGGCAAGATTAAGGCGAGTATCAGCCAATTGCCCCTGCGTTTGGCGTGGGCGATAACTATCCACAAAAGCCAAGGGATGAGTATGGACGCGGCGGAGATAGACCTTTCAAGTTCGTTCGTTGAGGGAATGGGGTATGTCGCCATTTCGCGAGTAAAAACGCTGAACGGGTTGAAACTACTCGGGCTTAACGATATGGCGTTGAAAGTGAATGAAGAAATTTTATCCCTTGACAAGGATTTGGCGCGGATGTCGGAAAAAACCGCGAAGGAATTGGAAAAAATGAAGGACGAAGAGAAAGATAAAAAACAGAAAGAATTCATCGGTTCTGTTTCCGGGCCGGGAGGAGCCCGCGCAAACGGCTTGGAAAAAATAAGCACCTACGACATCACGAAAAATCTTGTTGACCAAACGATGACTATCGCCGAAATAGCGGCGGAAAGGGAAATGACGGAAGAAACCATCGTCAATCATCTTGAAAAATTGATTGAACGGGGAGATAAAATAGATATTGAGCACTTGAAGCCGCGACAGGACAGGTTTGAAAAAATAAAAGCGGCGTTTGAGAAATCAAAAAGCACAAAACTCACACCCGCGCGACGAATCCTCGGTCCTCGCTTCTCCTACACGGAAATAAAACTCGCCCGTTTATTTTTATAGAAATCGGAATTACCCTGGTGCCAAGCGCCGGTTTTCAATATGGAATATTTAAAATCGCCTCTGAAAATTTAAAAAGAAAAAGAACATTTCTGACCTTCCGGCGATTGTGCGCAAAGACTGTATCCTTTCCCATCTTGTTGTGGTTTATATTCGTATTTTATTCCGCTCTCTGAATTACCGGGAACTTTGGGAAGAAATTTAGGAAACAATTGGCTCAATGAGCTCGGATAATGCCCGTATTGGTCGCGATACACTTTTAAGGCAAAGCGTATTTGTTTGATTTCTGCATCACGTTTCGCGGTGAGCGCTTTCTCTTGAGCTGGATTCAAACCCTCAACTTTCCCCAAAAAGGAGCTCCCTTTCAGAATATCCTGTATTGATTTCGCGTCTGTCGGAGCTTTTATGTCAACTTCTTTGTTGTAATCCTTGAATTTGATTTCAAGACTGAGGTTGGCGTTGGACGCATTTTTGGAACTCCGTCCGTCAAAGTTCGCAGAAACCTTATAGAGAAGTTTATCCTCCTTCCCTATCCAAAGCTCTATATCGTTAATTCTCAAATTTTCAAAAAAACTGTTGAACGAGACCAGCTCTTCTTTGCTTATTTTTCGTTCAGGATAAACGATTTTCAAGGTTTCAGATAAAAAGCCACGCAAAGCGTCCTTATTGACAACTATCTTGTAATGGTAAGTTTTATGACCGTTAATAACCGCGTCCGGAAGTTTGTCAATTGACTGAATAATCCCTGATTGTTTAAAGAGTTTTGTTATTTTATCCATCCGTTCCAGCAACACATCCTGTATTTTATTTTTTTCTTCTTCTCTTTTTTCCAGCTCCCCACTCATACCCAATTGTTTTGCCGCGTCTTTCGCGTTAATTTTGATCCATTTATTTTGTATTGAACTCAAATCAATAAACCCCAGTTTCGGAAGGTTGGTCGCCCTAATGTACGAGACATCGCCCAAAGTCCTGACTTCCAAACCAATAGACAAATTCCCCAAGAAACCTCCGGAAAAACTGGCATCAACAACAGACAACGATTTGATGTTTTTTTCGTTTCTCATATCATATTTTCCGTTTATCTTTACCAAAAATCGTTGATCGGCTGCGCCCTCTTTTCCTGAAGAAATCTTGAAATCCACCTGTGATTCATACCCGAAAAAATCTGCTTTCTTCTGTTGCTTGAACATCTCTTGAATCACCCTTTCCGGCGATGGGAAAATATAAAAATAAGCGTACGCTCCGGCGCCACCCAAAAACAGAACAAGTAAAAATGCTATGACGAGAATATTGCCAAGGTGACTCTTTGACTTCTTGATGTAACCCGGCGGATTGGAGTCGGAAACTTCTGAAGATTCCCGGGTTTCCGATTGATTGACAGCCGATTGAGCTTGAAATTGATTTAGGGCCCCCTCAATTTGAGGCTCACTCCAATTATTAAACCTCATCATCTGCATTAATGATTTTTTAATCTCCTTAAGGCTCCGCCCAGCTTTCGCTTCCTGCTTAATATATGCTAAAATTTGTTGATTCATTCTATTGCTGTTGACTTCATTGTACTACAAAACAACCTTTACCACCAACTAAACCAATGTGTAATCAATGGTTTTTCTTTTGAGGTCAACGGCGGCGACTTTTATTTTTACCTTGTCGCCGATTGAGTATTTTTTCCCGGTTTTTTTGCCGATTATGGAATACGCCTTTTTGTCAAATTCGTAAAAATCGCCTTTTAAATCTCTCATCCTTATCATTCCGCTCGCCTTGGTGCTCAGTTCCTCCACAAAAATTCCCCATTTCGTCACGCCGGAAATTATTCCTTCATAAGTTTTTCCGATTCGCTCCGCCATATATTCAACCTGCTTGTAGGCGATGGACGCCCTCTCCGCCTCAACCGCTCCGACTTCTCTCGCGGACAAAACCGCCGACGCCTTAATGTAGCGTTCCATTTCCTGATTGCTGAGATGTTCTCCGGTAAGATGCTTCGCCAAAATTCTGTGCACCATCAAGTCCGCGTATCTCCTTATTGGGGAGGTGAAATGCGTGTAATTCCCCAATGCCAATCCGTAATGCCCGATGTTTTTCGTGGAATAAACCGCTTTCGCCATACACCTCATCGCCACCGTCTTTACAAGATCCTCCTCCGGCTTGCCCTTAATTTTTTCAAAGACAAGATTCAGCTCCTTGGATGAGATACTTTCTCCTTTCATCTTTACTTCGTAACCCAACGCCTTCAAAAAAACAAGGAGTTCGTCCATCGCCTCCTTCTTGGGAACGTCGTGGACGCGATAAACCGAAACCCCTTTATTCGCCTCTTTGATTTTCTCGCTCAAATATGACGCCACTTCCTTGTTGGCGAGTATCATAAATTCCTCAACGAGCTTATGCGCGTCAAGTCGCTGTTTTTGAATGACATTCACGGGTTTGCCTTTGGCGTCAAGTTCAAATTTTATCTCCGCGCTGTCAAAATCAAGAGCGCCTTCTTCCGTCCTCTTTTTTTTGAACAGTTTGGCTATTTCATTCAGCCGATTCAGTTCGTCAAAATATTCCCCACTTTTTTTATCCAAAACGCCCTGCGCCTCCTCGTACGCGAATCTCTTGTTTGAGTTTATGACGGTTCTCCCAAACCACTTTTTTTTGATTTCCCCTCGCGCGGAGATTGTTAAAACCGCGGAGAACGTGAGTTTGTCCTCGCGCGGTCTTAAACTGCAAAGATTGTTTGAGAGCGCCTCGGGAAGCATTGGAATCGTCCTATCCACCAAATAAATGGAAACTCCGCGGTGAAACGCCTCCTTGTCCAACGCCGTTCCCTCCCTGACATAATGGGAAACATCCGCGATATGCATTCCTATTTCAAAAAGATCGTCTGAAATTTTCTTAAACGAAATGGCGTCGTCAAAGTCCTTGGCGTCCTCCGGATCAATCGTGAAGGTGTCAACATTTCTGAAATCCCTTCTTTCCGCGATGTCTTTTTCCGGTATCGGTTCGGATTTTTTTACCAACTGTTCCGCCTCCCTCTCAACTTCCGGCGGAAATTCCACGGCAAAGCCCTTCTCCAGGACGATTGACTCCATCTCAACATCGTTGTCCCCCTTCTTTCCGATAACTTTTATAATCTCCCCCTCAGGATTCTTCTTGGGGTCATCCCATTCTTTTATTTTTATAAAAACTTTGTCATCATTTTCCACCTTGCGAGTTTCAGCGGGAGGGAGAAAAATGTCCACATACATTCTTTTATCATCCGTAACGACAAAAGAGATGGCGCTTCCTTTTTTCTTCTCCACCGTTCCGACGAATTTCTCTTTCGCCCTTTTTAAAATTCTTACGACTTCACCGCTCGGCTTTTCGCCTTTTTCTTGCGGAAACAAAACAACCTCCACCTCATCTCCGTGGAGGGCGGTATTCAAAAATTGCGGTTCTATCAAAACATCTTCCTCAAAACCGTCAACCACAACATAGCCAACGCCCTTTGAAGTTATACTTATGATTCCCGTCGGGGATTGTGTATTTTCCTTATTCAAAACAGTAATATGGATTCTATCATAAAAAATCGGTTAAACAAAGAGTTGGTTGCTCAGAGCTGTCCGTCGCAAGCAGTTCTCAAACCTCAAACAAAAAGGGGGTTGCCGATTTTACTCCGACAACCCCGCTGTAAACCCTTTTTATTATTTTTTTATTTTCTTTTCTGTCCCCAACCTCAACTCTCTGTAAAATGCCAGGGCATAAAAGCCCAGCACAGAGATTATGAGGAGAGCGTCCAGAACCCCCCCCATTTTTATAAATCCGAGATTCACTAAGACCGCTTTCCAACCGGCGGCCATGAATCCAATTAAGACCGCGGTCTTAATTGGATTCTTTATCTCGGTCGCGCTCCACGCAATAGCGGCGACCAATGCAATAATGGGAAAGAAAACAGTATATGTAATCCCTCCCACAAAGCCGACCGTGTAAAAAATTGCTGCCAAAATCAGCGCTTTTAGCGCTGTTGCAATTGCCTTTTTCATTCCTTCCTCCTTTTGCCCTTTTTCAGGGCTTTTTAGTTTTCAAAAACTCGCTCGGAATCCGATCAAATTTGCTTTTTCTTTTCACAGTTTGGCACAGCGCGGCGTAAAAATCAACGGCAGCGGCAACCTCACCAAAACCGCCGTTTCAAAATGCAGTTTCGGTAGTCAAAAAAACGCCGCCCAACTTTGTCGCCAGGTGGCGCTATTAAATGATTTGACACACCCCTTTTATGCTTTCCGATTTTTTGTCCGATGTATGGAAAAGGCGAGAGATTTTACGCCGAGCGACTTTCCGATTTCAACCGCCAATGTCCGCATATAGGTTCCGGACGAGCAGGCGCAAAGAAATTTAGCTATTTGGAATTCCTCGCCGTTCGTTTCGTTTAACGCGGCTTCCCAGCCGTCCAGTATCTCTTTTTTGCGAAAATCTTTTCCGTAAAAATCGTCCCTACTGTTGTCCAGCGCCGGGCCGACTTTCGCGATTTTCCCGAAAATTTCCGTGCGTAAATCTTCTTTTAATATTGTCCGTGAATCTTCCAACGACAATTTATAAACAACGGATTCCCTGCGCGGAATTTCAATCTCATCAAGGCGGTCTTCAAGCGCCCACGCGAAGAGCGGTTTTCCTTGAACCGTTTTTGACGAAAAAGCCGGATACGGCAAAGAGATTTCGCCAACGAATTTTCGGGCGGCATTTTCCAACTCCTCTTCACTGAAAAAGCGTGGCGCTTCTCCACCCCCAACCAAACCCAAAACGTCTCCCGTGTCGGTCGCGAAACCGAACAAAACCTCAAATTCATATTCCTTGTCAAAAGCCAGATATTTTTCTTTGTTTTTGCATTCCTCGCCAATGAGAATAATCATTTTCCCGCTCGCCATCGGGTCAAGCCGTCCGGCGTAAGTGAGTTTTTTGTCGCCAGCCCAAGGATTCGCCGCCCTGAATCTTTCCAGCAGCGCGAGTGGCGTCTCCCCGACATCCTTATTCAAAACAACATATTTTTTCTCCATTCGTTTGATTATAGCAAAAAATGGGCGAGAACCACGCGTTTTTTATCGGTTTTTGCTATAATCAAAATATGCAAAAACCCCCGACAATTCTGGAAATCAAAAAATGGCTTCAAGAGAAAAATCCTCTCGGTTTTTTTGAAGGCGATTTCTCCATCAACGACATTGATCCGAAGCCGTGGTCGGGGCATTTTAATTTTCTAGTTGAAGGGAAAGGAGGAAAAATGGTTCTCCGTTTTAAAGGACCAGAATGGGGGGGACCGGCAAGAGGAATCATTGATGAATATGAGATATTGAAGGCCGTTGAGAAGTACGATGTCGGACCGAAGGTTTACTGGCTGGGAGAAAATTTTTTCGGTGAGCCGGCGCTTCTTGAAGAATATCTTAACGGCGCCATTCTAAGCCACCTGCCGGAAGGTGAACAAGAAAAACTCTTCCCCAAAGTGGCGAAGTTTATCGCCAAAATTAATTCAATGGAACTGCCAAAAGAAATTTTGAAAAAGCAGGAAAAACTTTTAAGCTATGAACGCCACAAGCAAGCATGGAAGGAGCGTCTGGAAATTATCCTGATAAATCCGTGCGCGCAAGTATGGGGAGAAAAAATCAAAAAGGAAATTATTCCCAAGGCCGAAAAAATGCTTGATGAATTTGAGGAACGGCTGCAAAGAGTGCTGGAAAATTACGGTTCGGTTTTTGTTTTCAAAAGCGCCCATATCGGACATTGCCTGAGAATCGGCGACGGTTTCCGTTTTCTGAACTGGGAGAAAAACGCGTTCGGCGACCCAAGTTTTTCGCTGGCGGTCTTTTTGGCGTCCATTCAAAAACATTCAAATTTTCCGAAAATTAAGAAACAGATGGTCGCGGAATATCTCAAAGAAAAGCCCGTTCCGGAATTTTCCGAGCTTGTGGATCAACGGCTTAATGAAAGAGAAATATCAAATCTGCTTTGGGTCCTTTGGGCATACGCGAGAAAAAGAGACACGCGTCCGGTTGAAGAGACGGGTGTTGAACGAAGATTTGAGCAAGCGCGAAACATTTTGCTTGATTATTGAAACCTTTCCTCTACCTATCAAAACAATTAAAATTATCGTCTTTCTTGACGGTCGTCAAGAAAGACGATAATTTTAATTGTTTGGTGTCCATCGGATTGGTTTTTTGTCACGCGTGGCGAGATAGTCGTTCGTCTTGCTGAAATGCTTGCACCCGAAAAAACCGGATGCCACGGAGAATGGCGACGGATGCGCCGCCTCAAGAACAAGATGTTTGTTGCGGTCAATCACCTTCCCTTTCTCCTTGGCGTGGCGGCCCCAAAGCAGAAATACCAAACCCTCTTTTTCGTCGGAAAGTCTTTTGATGACGGCATCCGTAAACTGTTCCCACCCATGCCCGAAATGCGACGCCGGATTATTCTCCCGAACGGTAAGAGTTGTGTTCAGAAGCAAAACGCCCTGCCGCGCCCAATGCTCCAAATTGCCGGATTTGGGAATCGGCAAGCCGAGGTCTGCGTTGATTTCCTTGTAGATATTCTGCAGGGACGGAGGCATTTTCTCGCCCTCCAGAACGGAAAAACACAGACCGTGCGCCTGCCCGCGTCCGTGGTAAGGGTCCTGCCCGAGAATAACGACACGAACCTTATCAAACGGGCAAAGATTAAAGGCGTTAAAAAGCAGTTTGGGCGGGGGGTAAACCGCTCCATTCTTATATTCCTTTTTTACGAACTCCGCCAGCTCCTTGAAATAAGGTTTCTTAAACTCATCCGCAAGCGCCTTTTTCCAACTTGGCTCAATTTTCACATTCATTGCGTTTATTTTAGCATGCTGTTTATGCGAAAGCATTAGAAAAAATGCATGGCGAGCTGGTTATTTGAAAAAACTTCTTACTTCTTCACAGGATTTCAATATTGAAAAAGGGATTTCAATATGGGCAATGTCTCCCTTTTGGGCGTAATCCTGGAGCCGATCTATCTCCCCCAATATCCGCCTGATTCGTGCTGGAGTTTGCCATTCCTCTTTTCCAAGCGGAAAAGCGCTACTAAAAACTTTTATTTTGGGAAATTGCTTTTTGAATGTGGCGCGTGATCTTCTGAGCAGTGGTGGCATTGCGCAAAGAATTAAAGAGCGTGGAAAAAAATTCAGGGACTCCGCTTTTTTTACGCCGAATAAAACATTTTCAAGGGAGTTTGTGGATTGTTCTTCCAGAATCAAAGCGGATTCTGGAATACCTTTCTTTTTTAAAAAATCAGCAAAATATTCCGCTTCGCTCTCAAAATTAGTGGGGATTTTATGTATCTTCCCCGACCTACCAGTTAAAATAATTTTGGGCGCCTTCCCGCTGAAATAAAGATTTGCCGCTTGTTCCGCTACCCGCAAATCATAATGCCCGAAAACAAATATCGCGTCCGTTTTTGGAAGCGATTCATCTGGCTCAGCCTCAATCAAAAACTCAATTATTTTCTCAACTTTTTCGTTAACATCTTTTTCCATATTTATTCCACCAGGGTTTTCCTTGGTATCCATTCTGTTTATTTTAGCATATTTGCATCCGACATAAAGAAACACTCCCGGCTTTTATACAAAATTTTTTACAATATCTTCAGCGTTCATTTCCAAGAAGTTTTTGTATTCCACGGAAAGAATCCTGTTTTCAGGGTCAATATATTTTTTAATTTTAGATAATTTTTCAAAATTAAAATTCTTAATAAAATCTATGATTCCTCTTTCGCCAAATCTCTGATAAATTTTATAACTAATCATTGCCTCGTCTAATTCAGAATATTTTGATTTTGGATTTTTCTCTAACTTTACTGATGCCAATGATTTTTCGTGGACGTCCCAGAACTTTCTTACATTATTTTTTTCATCATCGTCTATATTTTCATCTTGTAAGATTTTCTCTGCCATAATCCGCTCAAATGAAATAGGCAGGCTTTCGCCTAAAAAGGAAATCAAACTATTAACGCCCTCTCTTTGTATAATTTTTTTTTCGCTTTCATCAATTTCTACAAGCTCCTTTCTTTTTACCGCCGCTATTTTAATAATGTCTGGTCTATATTCTTCAAATAAGATTTGATTAATTCCATGAGCATATTCATGAATTAGAAAGAAAAAATCTTGCGTTTTTTTTGAAATGGTTTCTCCCGCAGACACCCCTTGAAAAACTAAAAAACTGCCTTCCGCGTTTTTTAAATCATCAACAGTTTTATCGGAGAGATTTTCTGGAGTTTGAATATTTATATTTAAATTTTCATCTTCAAAATTATAATTTATTTTCAATTCCTCCGCATTGTCCCGATAGTTTAAAATTGTCGGTATATCCCTGTAAAAAATCGGGAAATATTCAAACAATTTATTTCTTGATTCCGCAAATACTTCGCTGATATATTCTTCCAACGGTTCTTTTTCCGATTTTTCTATTGAATCTTCTGTGATATTTGTTGGGGATGTCTCAGGATTCATTGTCGTTATTATGCCATATTAAACACAAAATATCAAAACAAAAAAAATTAATCCTTAATTCTACCTCCAACATCAGTGCCGGCGACCCAGCCGGTGGTCCAGCAAAGCTGGAGCGAAAAGCCGCCAGAGGGGCGGTTGATATTCATGATGTCCCCCAGCAGATACAGGTTCGGATAAAGTTTTGATGTCATATTTTTAAAATTAACTTCTTCGGGCGGCACTCCCCCGTCCGCGATAACCGCCTTGTCAAAACCGAGAGTGCCGGTGATTTCAAATGTAAGATTTTTAATTTTTTTCACGAGCTTTTTTCGCTCTTCTTTGGTAACGGAATTCACTTCCCTGTCAAAAAGGTTAATGTCGGGAAGTTTGAGAATCACATCCGAAAGAGCTTCAGGCAAAATCTCTGGCAAAACATTTCTCACAAGTTTGTTCTTGTTTCTATCAAACAAATTAAGTATTCTGCGCGCCAATTCGCCCTCGTTCGTGTCAGGAAACATATCAATTGACGCTGTGACTCTCCCCTTCTCAAGTAGTTTTACGGCTTCGCGCGCGGAGTTGAGAATGAGCGGACCGGAAACGCCGAAGTGCGTGAAAAGAATCTTTCCGGTCTTTTTTACTTTCGCCTTTCCGTCTTGAATAAAGCGAATTGTCATAAAGGAAAGCGTAACACCGGAAAGAGAGTGAACCCACCTTTCGTCCGTCGTAAGCGGGACAATGTTGGGGGTTGGCGGAACAATCGTGTGCCCGAGTTTTTCCAGTATATTGAAACCGTCGCCCGTGGAGCCGGTTTCGGGGGCGGCGAGCCCGCCGGTGGCGATGACAAAATTGTCCGCGAAATATTCGTCGCCTTTGGAAGTTTTTACGGAGACTATCCTGCCATCCTTTTCCTCAAGCGACGCGGCGCGAACGCCCGTTTTAATTTCCACTCCGTTTCTGTTTATGTATTTCCTCATCACCTGAAGGACATCCTCGGCTTTTTGCGTCTCGGGAAACGCCCTCTTTCTCCCCTCCACCACGAGCGGCAAGCCCTTCTCATCAAAGAAAGCGAATGTGTCCTTCGCCGAAAATTTTGAAAAAGGAGAAAAGAGGAATTTTTTTGATTCCGGAAAATGTTCAAGAAACGCCCGGACATCAAATTCCGCGTTTGTGATATTACACCTCCCGCCTCCGGTCAAGAGAAGTTTTTTCCCGTATTGCTTCTTTTTCTCCAAAATGAGAACGCGCGCGCCAAGATCGGCGGCGCGCCCCGCCGCCATCATCCCCGACGGTCCAGCACCGATTACAATTAGGTCATATTTTGATTTATCTCTTCCCATATATTGATTTATACACATTTCCCGTTGACTTTTTTAAACCGCTTGCTATACTGTGAATGTCTTTCAGTTTTATTCATAAACCGAAAGGGTATTACATCCAAGGGCAGCCCTCCTCGCGGAGGGCTGCTTTTTTGGTTTAATCTTGGTTCCTCTTTTCCGCCCTATACTTCAACTCGCGTCCCCAAATATCCTCAGACACCTTTAATATATCGGTATATCCATTTACTCCGGTCCGCAATTCTTCGGATATGTTGTTTTTGGAAGAGTAGATATATACCTTTTTCCCGTCCCTCCTTAAGTATGTTGCCAGTGCGAGAAAATCCGAATCCCCGGAAAACAGAACGGCTACTGTGTATTTATCTTTATGGTGAATGGCGTCAATGGTCATTTCCACATCCATATTTCCTTTCTCCTCAATAGAATCTCCTTCATCTGAGTGTATGGCAATCCGCTTCAATTCTTTTTTACGAACATTGATGCCCAGACCCTTGCTAAGATATGTAAAGAACTTATGTTTCCCGTCCAGCGAATAATCACGAGTCCCTTCCGCCGGATACGCCGTGTAATAAAAAATCTCAATAGTTTTGGCGCCATGGCGTTCCTTGAGGAAATTTTTCAGTTTTTCAAAATCAAAAAGGCGCCCTTTGGCTTTTTGCGCGTCCCAGAGATTTGAAGCGTCAATAAAAATATACACGCCGTTTTTTTGTCTATCAATTTTCACAATCCCATTGTAGCACAATCGCTACGCAATTGAACGGATGCTCTTATTATTTAATTTGATACTGGAGCGTAACATTGGATGTTATATCTTGAGAACCAGGCTCAATATTGACGGACGTGTCTTGGCTTTGCGCGTCCGAAACCCTGGGGATACTGTATTGTCGCGCCGAGTAATAATTTACCCTGCTCTCATTAACCGAAAGCAGTCTTCCCAAACGAAAGCCTGACACATCCGCAATTGCCGAAGCCTTTTCTTTCGCCCGCTTAATCGCTTTGGCCCTCGCTTCATTTTCAAACTTAATTTTATTGTCCACGGAAAAAGAAAGTCTGGAAACTGAATTCGCGCCCCTCTCTCCAACTCCGGATAAAATATCTCCCGCTTTCTTAAAATCCCTTATTTTAACCTCCACGGTTTGGCGAATGGTGTATCCAGCAATCTCCCTTGGCGGACACGGCTCGGCATCCGCCTTTGGCAAAGCCGACGGGCCACATTTGTAATACTGGTATCTTGGCTGGATGCTGTAATTCGCGGTTTTTATATCTTTATCATCCACCCCGCTTGATTTTATGAATTTAATTATGCTGTTCGCCTTTTTCGCGTTCTCCTTCTGCAAGATTGCGACATCTTCTCCGCCCTCCGTCACAACGCCAAAACTGAATGTCGCCACATCGGGAATCGCCACAACCTTAGCCTCTCCGGATACCGTTAAACGCGGGGCGGAAAAGTCTATCTGCCTTGAAAAAGAGCCGGCATAGCTGATAACACCATACGCCACGGCAATCAATGCCACGATAATGGACACGCCCAATATATTTTTTATTTTTTCAGTCATATCTAAATTATACCACACTCCCCTGTCCCCGCTCAATGACTCCGCCACTAATCCCCGCTTGGCGGATTAGCCCCAAAACGAGGATTAGCGGGAAAATTTGACCGCCTCGGACTAGATATCCATTCTTAATCTAAGTTGATAGTCACCGAAACCAAACCTTTTCCATAGTTTGACGCTCCGTTTGTTTCGCGCGTCAACGCTTGTTTCAATGTGTTTAACTTTTTCGCTCTTAAACCATTTGAGCATTTCCTTAAAGAGTTTCTCGCCGATTTTCTCCCCCCGATATTCTTTTCTAACAAAAACAGCAATCAAGGTCCCGATTTTGGGAGCCCTCGTCTTTGGAATTGATATGACAGTGCCCGAAGCGAAACCGACAAGCTCCTTCTTCTCATTTTCAGCGACAATGAAACGCCTGTTTTTGCTTTTGAGCTGGTCTTTGTAAAATTTCCGCGCGTCTTCGTATTTGGAATATATACCGTAATATTTATCCATCTCACAATGATAATCCAACATCAAACCTGCCAATCCAACGATGGCATCCAAATCTCTCTCATTCGCTTTTCTTATTTTTATTTTCATGACTTTATTCTAACACAATTTCGCCTGAATTCATTCAGGCGGACAAAATAAAAACCGGGGTGAGATTAACCCCGGCGTTCTGAAAACGGAAAATCCGTTTCTTATTCTATTACTTCATCCACCAAGTGCAGGCGTAACGCCTTTGCTGGCGATATGGTCGCTTCGGCGGCGAAAAACGCCTTGATGTCTTCCATAGGAAGCCCCGTGCGCTCCCTAATCATCTCATACATACCCTCGTTCATCTGTAAAAGATAAACAAAGAACTCGCCAACTTCATTTATATCGTAAAGTGTGCTCTCTGCAAACTCCGCATTCGCCCAATGGAATCTCAGGTACGCCCTCTTCCTTATCACCCGCTTTGAAGCTCCCTGTAACACAAGCAGAGAGCCGGAGTAGGCGCGCCCCTCAACGATGCACTTGGTGGGCGCAAGGCATGCCCTCAAAAGCCCATATATCATCATTGACGATATCGCGCACCCACCGTTTCCACGGCGAATTTTTATGGTGATTTCCCCAAGGCTCTCATTTTGCATTTCAAAAAGAAATCCCTGAAACGCGAGAGCGGTCGCCCGACTGATCCTGCCGGACATAATTATAAGCCTCTTATCAATATCAACAACCATATCCGCGCCCTTGATAACCCTGCGCGTTGATTTTCTTCCTCTCTTTTTCATCTTCTGCCTCCTCTGTCTTTCTTAATTTTGTTTTTATTTAAAAGAGCCTTTCCTTTCCCAATACTCTATTCATACTAGCAACAAGGCCGAACCATGTCCACTAACCCCACTTGGAGGCTCGGCCTCCAAGTGGGGATTATCGGAAAAGTATCCCCTGTTTTATCAGCTCCCTCCTGAGCTCAAGATAATTCGGGAACACCCTTCCGACAAGCGCCCAAAACTTTGGAGAGTGGTTCAACTCTCTCAGATGGCATACCTCATGGACGATGATGTAATCCCGCAAAATCTCCGGCAAAAAAATGATTTTATAATTAAAATTGAGATTTCCTTTTTTAGAGCAACTGCCCCAGCGGGTCCTTTGATTTTTTACGCAAATTCTGTTGAACGAGCAACGGTAGATTTCGCCGTAAAAGGTGATTCTCTCTTTTATAATCTCCAGCGCCCTGTCCTTATGCTTCAAATAGTCATCGCGCGAAAATTTCCGGACCGCTCCGGAATCCACACTCTTGAACAAATCAAGCTTACTCAAAATCCATTCCCTTTTTCCTGAAACCATTTTCTCAACAACGGACAGGCTCACTCCTGGTGGCGCCGTAACAACCACGCTTCCGTCACAACGAACCGTGAGGCGCACCCGCCTCGCCCGCCCGCTTCTCCGCAATGTGTATTCTGGAATTTCGTTCATA